>Ga0224712_10000088_pt1 | contig 14278 bp, 14 predicted proteins | sample DielMetaTC5pm2_FD_171474 | JGI IMG/M metagenome (GOLD analysis project Ga0224712, IMG submission 171474) | Corn rhizosphere microbial communities from Kellogg Biological Station, Michigan, USA - Diel MetaT C5pm-2 (Metagenome Metatranscriptome)... | ecosystem: Host-associated > Plants > Roots >...
CGAACGTTTGCGGTTGAGCTTGCTCACCGACTCGATCAAACAAGGAGACAACCATGCAGTGGACTACGCCGACTTATACCGACCTGCGCTTCGGTTTCGAAATCACGATGTACATCGCCAACCGATAAGGAGCCGGCGAGCGCCGCGCATGGAGACGATGTTCTTCGCGCGCGGCCACTCCCGAGTGCATCGCCATGTTGATTAAGGTTCTCGGTTCCGGTGCCGGCGGCGGTTTGCCGCAATGGAACTGCAATTGCGCCAACTGCTCGCAGGCGCGTGCGCGCACGGGGCCGCTCAAGCCACGTACGCAGTCATCGATCGCCGTGAGCGAGAACGGCGACGATTGGGTGCTCATCAACGCATCGCCCGACATACTGACTCAACTGCGCGCCCACGCCGAATTGCAGCCGGCTCGCGCGCTGCGCGATAGCGGCATCGCCGCCGTCATGCTGTGCGATGCGCAGATCGATCATGTGACGGGTCTGCTCATGCTGCGCGAACGCACCACGCCGTTGCCGCTGTATGCGACGCAGCCCGTGCTCGACGATTTGTCGAGCGCATTGCCGCTCGTTCCCCTGCTCTCCCACTACTGTGGCGTCGACCAGCACGCGATCGTGCTCGGCGAGCCGTTCACCGTTGCGCCGCTCACCGGTTTGCGCTTCACGGCGATCGCGATCGACAGCGCACCGCCGCCCTACTCGCCGCATCGCGGCTCGCCGGTGACGGGCGACAACGTCGCGTTCGTGATCGAAGATGTCTCCACCTCAGCCACGACGTTCTACGCACCGGGCCTTGCGCGCACGTCGCCTCCGATCCTGGCGGCGATGCGATCGGCGCAGCTCGTGCTCGTGGACGGCACCTTCTGGACCGATACGGAGATGATCGATCTGGGCCTATCGAGCAAGCGCGCGGCCGAGATGGGGCATCTCGCGCAGTGCATCGTCAACGGCGAGGCGGGCATGATCGACCTGCTCGACTCGCTGCCGAGCGCCACGCGCAAAGTGCTGATTCATATCAACAACACGAATCCGATTCTCGATCCTCGTTCCGATGCCTACGCGATCGTGCGTGCGCACGGCATCGATATCGCCGAAGACGGAATGGAACTGCAGGTATAGCCGTGAACGAGACCTCGCTTACCCCACCGCTGCACGAAACACCCTGGACGCACGAAGAATTCGAAGCGCAATTGCGCGCGCTCGGCGCGGGCTATCACATTCATCATCCGTTCAACGTGCGCCTCAATAGCGGACGCTGCTCGCCCGACGAAATTCGCGGTTGGGTCGCGAACCGCTTTTATTACCAGATCAACATTCCGCTGAAAGATGCGGCGATCATGTCCAATTGCGACGATCGCGCCACCCGTCGCCGTTGGATGCAACGCATTCTCGACCACGACGGCTATGGCGACGACGCGGGCGGCATCGAAGCATGGGTGCGGCTGGCTGAAGCCGTGGGCATCGAGCGCGATCGCTTGTGGTCGTTGTCGCAGGTGACGCCCGGCGTGCGGTTCGCCGTGGACGCCTATGTGAACTTCGCGCGGCGCGCGCCGTGGCAAGAAGCCGTCTGTTCGTCGCTGACCGAGATGTTCGCGCCGCAGATCCACAAGGACAGGCTCGCAGGCTGGCCCGATCTTTATCCTTGGATCGCCGCGCCGGGGCTGCAATATTTTCGCAGCCGCATTCCGCTTGCGCAGCGCGATGTCGAACATGGGCTCGCGGTCACGCTCGACTACTTCAAGACGCCCGCGCAGCAGCGGCGGGCGCTCGACATCCTTCAATTCAAGCTCGACATTCTCTGGTCGATGCTCGATGCGATCGAACGGGCGTATTCGTCATGACCTACTCCAACGCCTGCAACGCCGCCGGGGGCGCGCCGCTGCGCCCGCGCCTGCGCCCGATCTTTCGCCTGCAGTGGGAAGCCGCGCAGGATTCGTACGTGTTGCTGTATCCCGAGGGGATGGTCAAGCTCAATCCGAGCGCTGGCCAGATCCTCGTGCGATGCGACGGCACGCGTGAGCTCGATGAAATCATCACGGAGTTGGAAGATCTGTTCAACGCTTCCGACCTCGCGCCCGACGTCTATCGGTTTCTCGATCACGCGCGCCAACGCGGCTGGGTCGACTGACGAGCCCTATTGATCGCACCGCCATGAACGAGACCGTTTCCGCTTCGCCGCCGCTGTGGTTGCTTGCCGAGCTCACCTATCGGTGCCCATTGCATTGCGCGTTTTGCTACAACCCGGTGGACTTCGCCAGTCACGGCCCTGAACTCGATACCGATGCATGGCGGCGCGTCATCGCCGAAGCACGCGCGCTGGGTGCCGCGCAGATCGGGTTTTCCGGCGGCGAGCCGCTCGTGCGCGACGATCTCGAAGTGCTGGTGGCGCATGCGCGCTCGCTCGGCTATTACACGAATCTGATCACGTCCGGCGTCGGGCTGAACGAAGCGCGCATCGCCGCATTGAAGGACGCGGGGCTCGACCACATTCAACTCTCGTTTCAAGATTCGACGCGCGAGCTCAACGATTTCCTCTCGAGCACGCGCACGTTCGACTTGAAACGCAACGTCGCGCGTTTGATTAAAGCATACGGGTACCCGATGGTGCTCAACTGCGTGCTGCATCGATTCAATCTGCCGCACGTGGCGCAGATCATCGAAATGGCGCTCGATATCGGCGCCGAATACCTCGAACTCGCCAATACCCAGTATTACGGCTGGGCGTTGGTCAATCGAGACCAACTGATGCCGACGGCCGAGCAATTGCGCGAGGCCGAGGACACGGTCAATCGATATCGAAAGCTCGCCGGAGACCGCTGCAAAATCCTGTTCGTCGTCCCGGACTACTTCGAACAACGCCCGAAGGCCTGCATGAATGGGTGGGGCTCGGTGTTTCTCGGTATCGCGCCCGATGGCGCTGCGCTGCCTTGCCATGCCGCGCGGTCGTTGCCAGGGTTGGATCTGCCCAATGTGCGCGACGCCTCCGTAGCGGATATCTGGTACGAAAGCTCGGCCTTCAACGCATTCCGGGGCGAGGACTGGATGAGCGAACCGTGCCGAAGCTGCGACGAACGCAGCGTCGATCACGGCGGTTGCCGGTGCCAGGCGTATTTGCTGACGGGCGACACGCGCGCCGCCGATCCGGTCTGTTCGAAGTCGCCCCATCATGGCGAGGTCGAGCGGGCGGTCACGCTCGCGCGGCGCAGGCCCGGCGGCGAAGAACGCCCGCTTTTGTTTCGGAGCATGACGACTTCGCGCGAGCGCGATTAGCGCGGGTCAACGCCCGGCTTTCAGTTTTCCGAGCATGCCATCACCACTGGTGATGGACATAGGGCGCGATCTTCTCCAAATACAACGCGCGTATCGCGGCCATCGCGGCATCGGTCAATGGCGGCAAATCGCTTGCCGCATTGTTGGCCTTGGCTTGCTCCGGGTTCTTGGCCCCGGGGATCACGGTCGTGACGCCCTCGTTCATCAAGATCCAACGCAGCGCGAATTGCGCCATGGTCACGCCCTGCGGAACGAGCGGCCGGATTTCGTCGACGGCCTTCAGCGCGATGTCGAAGGGCACGCCCGCGAACGTCTCGCCTTTGTCGAATGCCTGTCCCTCCCGATTGAAGTGTCGATGGTCGTCGGCCGCGAACGCCGTATTCGCCGTCATCTTGCCGGTCAGCAGGCCTGAGGCGAGCGGCACGCGGACAATCACCGCGATCCCTCTTGCACGCGCCTCGCGCAAAAACAGATCGGCGGGACGCTGCCTAAACACGTTGTAGATCACCTGCACCGACTTGACGCCGGGGTATTCGATCGCTTTCAGACCTTCCGCGACCTTTTCCACCGAGACCCCGTAGTGCCGGATCTTCCCCGCTGTCACCATGGCGTCCATGGCCTCGAACACTTCCGGCCGGTAGTACACCTCGGTGGGCGGACAATGCAGTTGCACGAGGTCGAGACAATCGGTGTCGAGATTCCTCAGAGACCGGTCGACGAACGCATTCAGATTGGCCGCCGTATAGCCTTGCGCCACATGCGGGTCGAGCCGGCGGCCCGCTTTGGTTGCGACGAAGGGCTTCGCCCCGCCGCGTTCTCTGAGCACGGCCGCAATGATGCGCTCGGAGCGGCCATCGCCGTAGACATCGGCGGTATCGATGAACGTCGTGCCGCTATCGAGCGCCGCATGCAACGCCGCCTTCGCATCGCTTTCCGACACGTCGCCCCACGAGCCGCCGATCGCCCACGCACCGAAGCCGATCTCCGAAACGACTTGCCCTAGGTTGCCAAATGGCCGTTGATTCATTGTCTTTCCTCTTTCAAGGCATGAGTTGCCCGCCATTTACTTCGATGATCTGGCCGGTGATATACCCGGACAGGGCGGGAGAGGCGAGAAATAGGAACGCGCCGACGCACTCCTCGGGCGAGCCTTCTCTTCCCATCGGCACCGACGCGGTTTGCTGCGCGAGCAGCGCCGGCGGGGTGTATTTGTCGTGAAACGGCGTCTGGATGAGACCAGGCGCCACTGCGTTGACCCGGATGCCGTCGTGCACGAACTCCTTGGCATGGCCGCGCGTCAGACTACTGACGAAGCTTTTCGAGGCGCCGTACAGCACGGCGCCCGCGCCGCCTCCCGTGCGTGCGGCCACCGACGACGTGTTGATGACATACCCTGCGGCCGCCTTGAGAAACGGATGGGCCGCGACGGTCGCCTCCCACACGGAGCGGGCGTTCAGATTGACCACTTCATCGAAATGACCGAGTGGCATTTGCGTCGACGCAATGCGCCCCAACATGCCGCCGGCGTTGTTGATGAGGCCGTCCAGGCCGCCGAGCATTTGCGCCGCGGCCTGCACGACGCGCGATGCAGCGCCGGGCTCGCCGAGATCCCCTTGAATCAGGTGAATGCGGTCGGGGCATTCGGCGCGCAGCGCTTCAGCGGCCGCCTCGCTCCGATTGAAATGCGCCACGACATGCGCGCCTTGCGCCGCGAATGCGCGGGCTACCGCGGCGCCGATCCCCGTCGATGCGCCCGTGACGAGAACCTTCGTTCCGTCCAAATCGCTGATGCGCATGTGCTCGAAGTTGGGCATACGTTTCCTCTGAAAAGATTCGTTCACCGGTCGCAGGCGTCGCATGTTGCCGGCATGGCGGCGGCTAAGAGGCAAATGATTGCACGGCGTAGAATGAACCGGATTCATTGGCCTATTGAATGACATTCACCATGAGCAAATCGGATCGAATCGACTTCGCGGATCTGAAGTCTTTTCTCGCGATCGTCAGGTGCCGCAGCTTCAAACTCGCCGCGATCGAACTGGGGCAAACGCCGTCGGCCGTCAGCCACGCCATGCGGCGGCTCGAAGATCGCCTTGGCGCAAAGTTGCTCAACCGAAGCAGCCGATCGGTGTCGGCCACCGCGGCGGGGCGCGATCTGGCGGGGCGGTTGGAGGACGGGTTCAATCTCTCGGCTCGGCGCTCGAAACGTTCGAAGCGCCCGGCACGGCGCGACTCGGAGAAATCCGTTTGAACGTATTCGCGGATGCGGCGCATTTGTTGATCGCCCCGGCATTGCCCGAGTTTGCGCGCATGTGTCCCGACGTGCGTTTGACGGTGGTCGTCGAAAACAGGCCGATCGACATCGTGGCCGAGGGCTACGATGCAGGCGTGCGCTACGGGCACTACGTCCCGGAAGACATGGTGGCGGTACCGCTCACGGGGCCGCAGCGTTGGGTCATGGCGGCCTCGCCGGACTATCTCGAGCGACACGGCGCGCCTCGCGGTCTCAAGGACTTGGCCGGCCATACGTGTCTTCAACTGCTGCTCGGCGACAACTCGAGCTATCGATGGGAAGTCAACGATGGCGGCGAGGCGCGCCGCCTGCGGGTGCCCGGCTTACTGACAATCAACGACACGGCGACGACGATCAGCGCATGCAAGGCGGGCTTGGGCATCGCGTACGTGCTCGAAGCTCGCATCGCGGCTGAATTGGCGCGAGGGGAATTGCAAGTCGTATTGAAGAAGCACGCGTTCGCCGAGGACCCGTTTCATATCTACTACAGCAGCCGTCGTTACAAGCATCCGGCGCTGATGACTTTGATCGATATCGTGCGTCGACAGCAGTCGCTTCCGAAGCTGCCCAGCGGTGCAGCGCGCGGCGCAGGCAGTACGCCGATGTAACGACTATCCCAGTGCTTGTCGACGTTGATTGCGCTCTCATCGGCTTATCAATGGCTGATCCGCACTCTCTGTCGTATTTCCGCAGGGGGTTGCAAGCAGATGTCCTTGGTCCCGCTGGTAGACTTGCATCGTGCAAGCTTATCCCGCCAGCCTTGTTCTTTTGGCTTTATGCCAAGGGTTCCTGGGCCTTCACGAGATTGCCGACATGCAGCCAAGCCTTATCGCCATACTGCCCTGCAATGAACTCGATCGCACCGAGACGTTTTTTGCACGACTCGGTTTCAAGCGCGAGCACGGCAGTCTCGATGATTACCGGATGCTCGCCGACGGCTTCGGAGGGCAAATCCACCTCAACCCGGCTGTCCCAGGGTGGCTCATCCCGGGGCGCAATCCGTTCGGACTTTACCTCTACCGCGAGGACGTAGACGAACTCGCCGCCGCGTTCCGTGGGGAAATGCTTGGACACGGCGATCCGAGCGACAAACCGTGGGGCATGTACGAGTTCGCCCTGAACGCGCCCGACGACGTTTTGGTTCGAGTGGGATGGCCGACGCGCCTGCGCTAGCCGGACGCGCGCGTGCGTTCAAGCATCCGCTCTACTGCTCGTACGCCCCGATGTCGACGTTCGCGCCCTGAACCCGCGGGTTGCCGGCAAAGTCCACGGTACCCACCACCGACGAACCGAGGTTGATTCCGGCGCTCACGGCAGGCGAGCTGGTCGCCACGCGGAAATTGGGGCTGGTCAAGCTCATATAGACCGGATTCGCGAACGAGGAATGTCCGTCATTGGCGGAGATCGAACGATAAGCCGCGAAGCCGGCGATCGACGCGCCCTTCCAATACCAGGCACTGGCGGCCGCCCCGCCCGTGGAGAAGTACACGTTGTAATCGGCGTCGACATCCGAAGAACTCGCGATTCCGGTGACGAACTGGTTCTGCGCACCGGCATACACGATGTTGTTCTTGAAGACGTTGTTCGTCGAGAAGTACTGGATCTGGAACTCGCCGGAACCCGTGTTCTGCGTGTCGTTGTTGTAGAGGGAGTTGTTGACGACACTGCAGTGATCCGTGCCGCCCCGGCTGGAATCGTATCCGCCGATCGTGAGGCCCGACAGGTTGTTCGCGTAGATGAGGTTGCTGCGAACGGTCACATAGCTGCTGAGCTTATTGGCGTGTTCGCTGGCTATTTCCACGCCGAAGTCGGTGTTGTGTACCACGTTGCGTTCGATGGTCACCCGCGTGCAGCCATCGCAGTAGATGCCGTCGGCGCCATAGGAATTGCCGTAAGCCGGATTCCTGTACGACGTGATGTTATAGACGGTGTTGCCGCTGATCGTGCCGTCGCGGGCCAGGTCGGTGGCCGTGCTGCTCGACACGCCTTCGAATCCGATGGCGTCGATGCCTATGTTGTTGGTGTCATGGACGACGTTGTTCGTGATCGACCAGTGCTGGACGTTGCCGTCGATAGCGAGCGACTCACTCGATCCTAGCGTGAGGTGATCGATCTGATTGCCGTCGATCGTCAGTTGGCTGATGGCGGTCGTCGCATTGCTCCCATAAGCCGCCAGCCCCATGGCGTTTGCGTTGGTGCTCTGCGCAGTGTTCGCGATGTGGTGGATGTGGTTGCTCAGGATTTGGATGTTGGTGCTGGCTCCGGTGATCCATACGCCGACGGGCACCCGGGCTGTGCTGGCCGTGGAGTAATTGCGGATCTCGAGCCCTACGATCTTGATGTAGCTTCGGTCGATGATGTTGAAGAGCCCGCTCTGTCCCGAAGCGGGGACCAAGCCCGTTCCGTCGACGATGGCGGTTTCGCCGGGATAGTTTTGAAAGGTGACGTAGCCGCCCGACGCGGAGCCGGAAACATTCACCGTGACGGACTCGTTGTAGGTTCCCGCGCGGACATACACGGTATCCCCGGCGCTCGCCGCGTTGGCCGCGTGTTGAATTGTGCGCCAGGGGGAAGTGCTGGTGCCGGCGTTGGCGTCGTTGCCGCTCGTCGAGACATAGTGCGCGGAAGCCACCAGGCTCGCCGAACTGGTGTTCGGGCTGGTGCTTGAACTCGTGCTACCGGTGCTGCTCGAGACACCCGAATTACCGCTCCCCGTGTTCGATACGCCAGAGGAGCTCCCGCTCGTTGCGACATTGGACGTGGAAGAGCCCCCGCCACAGGCAGCCAAAAAAGCTGCCAGAGCCACGGAAATCACCGTGAACGGACGCATCGACATGCGTGCTTCCTTATTAGGATGAGTTGCGGGAATTGCGTGCGCGGGCGTCCGCGCGTTGGCACAGAATAAACGAGCCGTGTGAACAATGCGGAAGAAATGGATAAAAGTTGTGAGGATTTGTCACAGCGCCGGGTGGGCTACGGTCCAAGAGCAAGCTCGCCCGCGACTTACTACAATAGCGGTCAATTCGCATGTTCGCAGCCGTTGGCCATTAGCGTCGGCGAACCGTTGCCCCGCTTCCGACGCCGTGATGACTCGCGATATATCCGACAGCGTTGCCGCTATGGTGCGGCGCCCGAACTCGCCGCGCTTCCTGCTGTTTCTGATTTGCTTGTTCTCGTCCGCGGGGCAATTGGCGATCGACATCTACGTGCCGGCGCTGCCCGCGATGGCGCGTTACTTCGGGACGTCGCCGCAGGCGATCCAATCGAGCGTGTCGGGCTACATGGCCGCCTACGCGCTCGGGCAACTGATCTTCGGGCCGATCGCCGACGCTTACGGACGCAAGCGCGTGCTGGCCTTCGGGCTTATCGTCTACACGATCGGTTGTGCGTTGTCGTTGGGGGCGCCGAACCTCGAAACGTTCATCCTCGCCCGCTGCCTGCAGGGCTTCGGCATCGCGGCGACGAATCTGCTGGCGAAGGCGATCGTCACCGATTCGTTCTCCGGCCAAGCGTTGATGCATGCGTTCACCTACATGGCAATCGCGTGGGGGCTCGCGCCGATCATCGCGCCGGTAATCGGTGCGCATCTGCAAACGTGGTTCGGTTGGAAGTCGTGTCTGGTGTTCTTGCTCGTTTATTCGCTGGCCATGTTGGGCGTACTCTGGCGCTATCGTGAAACGCTGCCGTCACCGGTGCGCCTCGCGCCGCGCACGCTGTTGAAGAATACGGCGATGGTGCTGTCGAACCCGGTATTTCAAAGCTGCTTTCTTGCACAGGGGCTTTGCTACAGCATCCTGCTCGTTTTCAATATCGTCGGGCCGTTCATGGTGCAAAGCACGCTGCACGAGCAGCCGACGTTTTTCGGCTATTTGGCCCTCGGCATTGGGTTGATGTACTTCCTCGGCGGGCTCTCGAATCGTCTTCACGGCCCGCGATTGCCGAGTGCGGAAACGCGGCTGCGCGTCGGGTCGCGGGTGATGGTAGCCGCATCGATCGTAATGGTCGTGCTCGCATTGACAGTGGGGCTGCGAGTCTGGACGCTCGCCCTGCCTGTGCTCGTGATGGGTCTGTGCGCGGGAGCGATGTACCCGACGCTGATGGCGAAGGGCAACTCGTTGTTTCCGCATATCGCCGGTTTGACGAGCGCGATTCTCGGCTGCGCGTTGCTGCTCGTGTCGTCGGCCATGATGGGGCTCGCGGGCTTTGTGTCCATCCATGTGCTGCTGCCGCTCGCCGTGTTTTTCCTGTTGCTTGCGATTACCGTTGTCGTGATGGTCACCAAGCTGTTGCGGTATTTAGGGCAGGCTTGAGCGCGCCCGGCTTTCCACCGAAATGTGGCAATATCCCCGCGTGGCGTCATTCAATAAGAACGCGCGCGATTACGCCTACCTGACGGGGGATCGGCATGCCTGTAAAAATCTTGCAGTGCGGATATATGTCCGGGGATACCTACGCCGCGGCCGCCTTACTGGCGACCGATACGACGGCCCGTATCATTCTGGTCAAGGATACGAGGGCCACGGGACAATACGCGGATAAAAGCGGCCTAATTCAAAAGATCTACGGCGAAAGCGGCGTGATGGGGCGCGTCCATCTGCTCGATATCACGTCCGGCAATCTGCGCGTGAACGATCTATGGAAACTTTATAAAGACGCCTACACGACACGTATGCCGGCGCCGCAGCGTGGCGCCACCAACGCGAGCAAGCTTTATTACGACCAGATACCGGTCGGCTGGCCACGATCGATCACGGCGGTTACCGGTCTGCTCGCGTCGAAGTGGGAGACCGACCCCGACGGGACGAGTGCGGCTATCGCCACGGCGTGGAAGGTCGGCAAACTGCCTACCGAGCAAAAATTTGCTTTGTACGGGTACATGGGTCGCAAGTTTCAAAAGAACAATTTCGACATCAAACCCAACATCGTCGTGTTGTGGAGCCGACAAAGCGGCAAGCGCGGCGGCGCTCACCCTGAGCTCGATTCGAGCTATGCGGGCATTCGTCAACTTGCGCGAGCGTTCGTCGCTTGCGACAAACCTGTAACGGTGTTGCTGGCCGGCGACGAGCGCAACGACAAGCTGAATGAATTTGCGAACCTGCCGGGCATGGATGACGTGATCAGCGTATCCGACATGTGGGAAGACCCGGTCTGGAGGGAGCAGTTCGGCAACGCCAAGTTTCTCGCGCAATTTGCTTTTTATAAGTATCTGGCGGAGGAGTACAACGTCATCCACATCGGCATGCGCAGCGGGATGCTCGAATCGATGGCACTACTCGGTATGAAGACCTTCTATCTCGAAGGCGCCGGCTCGGGCTCGTCGGGGCGGATGGGTGGCTTCAGCAAGGCGGGCATCACCTATTCCCGAATTATCATCGGCGAAGCCCCTGGCATCACGGGCCGCATTTCCGAACAGCGCAAGCTCTATACGAGCGAGGTTCTGAACGAGCGCATCGACAAGCGAGCCCGTGTCCATTGGGACCGCGGCGGCTTCTGGGACCTTTTCGGAGATTCCGATTCGTCCGAATGGGCGGCAGTCAGTTACGCGAAGGCCGATCTGCTCGGGAGCCCACGTCGGGATTCGTCATATTACGGGACCGATCAGTGGTCTGAATTAGCGAAGGATATGGCTAGCATGCGTGGCTTTACCAAGAAGGACATAACCAATATTTTCGACGCCGTGGGACCGCTGCTTAAAGACGCCTGATTCTGGGCTTAGATGTTCGGTGAAGTCGCGCTGCAGATAAGCCGCGCAAGGTTGGTCGCTCGCGACGGTCCTGCGGCTATGCGAGCCGACGGCCGACGCGCGCGCTACGAGTCGCCCCCCCAGCGCTGCTGAGAGCAAAGCCTGTCGGCCAGTTCGCTGTACGGACAGCTTTAGCACCGGTAGCAAATTTCGACTCGTCTCATCTCGACAGCCATTCCACAGGCTTCGCCTCCGCCTGGCTCGATTACCGCGATCATCCGGTGGCTCGATTACGCCCATCCTAGAATGACTCGGCGACTCGGAGCGGCGCTAACATCTCGCGTCGAATGTAATCCACCGTTCACAACATGTCATCCATAGATTACACTTGAAAAATGCTGAAGATCCGAACGACCGAAGTATTTGATGCATGGTTCGCGGGTCTGCGTGATCGTATCGCCAAACGGCGCATCCAGGCCCATCGACCGGCTGGCAATGGGCAATCCCGGTGACTGGAAGTCAGCGGATGCCCCTGTCAGCGAACTGAGAATTGATCACGGCCCGGGCTATCGCGTGTACTACGTTCAGCGGGGTACTGTGCTGGTGGTCCTGCTATGCGGCGGCGACAAATCTTCGCAAGACGCCGATATCCGGGCTGCCCATAAAATGCTCGGCCACCTGGATTGGGAGTAATTGCTATGGAAAAGATCAAAACCCGGCCGTGGGATTCGGCCCAGCACCTAAAAACCGAAGACATTGCCGAATACTTCGACGCGTGTCTGCAGGAAGGGGGTGACGACCCCGCGTTCATCGCTCACGCACTTGGTGTCATTGCGCGCGCTCGCGGCATGTCACAAGTCGCTCGCGATGCAGGCATTTCGCGCGAGGGGCTATACAAGGCCCTGTCCGACGAGGGCAATCCCAGCTTCGGCACCATTCTCAAGGTAATCAAGGCACTCGGACTGCAGTTGCACGGCGCAAAAGCCGCTTGATAGAGCTCAGATCCGCAAACCGACCAGCACCGCCGTTTGCTTCTCTCCCGGGAGGTTTCAAACCGCCGGATCGCGCCAAGTACAGCAGTCGCCCTTGCGGGGAACAAACGGCGAGACACAAATCGCGCTAACGCAATGCAAGCCACTGAACTGCAGAAGAATTTGGCGCGCCCGGCTGGGATCGAACCAGCAACCCCTGCCTTCGGAGTTTTTGTCTACTCGATGCAGCCCTTTATAAATCAAGACCTTGCGCAACTCGCAATCTGCAAAACCAAGGCCAACCAACGTCAACCAAGGTCGTCCCACCCTGCACTAACTGTAATTTGACTGTACTGCGCGACCTAGGAGACTGTTCTCTAGGCGAGCATGCCATGATGCAGTCTTGCCCGACGGCGCACCACACTGCATTGGACTTGCAGAGTCCATATCATCGCTGCCCGAAGCGGCCATAAGTCGCGGCGCAGCAGACGTGCTGCGCCGAATCGGTTGTTAGTGGTGGACACGTGGGGAGAGGACGGCGATCTAGGCGAGCCCCGCCCGAAACCGCGCCCGAACGGACACGCGCCACTCAACGGGATACCGCGCTGTACATCAACCGAATGCTGTAAAGTGCGCGTCTTCGCGGCACTACGCAGTAGCGAAACACTCTCAATGGTCGTGGCTAGACGCGCGCCGATTTCACGGTGAAAACTCTAACCGCGGAATGCGATTCAGATACGCCGCAGGCTGCGCCCGTTGTCAGCTCCTCGATATGCCGTATGTGCCGCGACAATTTATCGATTCGGAAAAGTATGGTCACGCGCTACTACATTCTTGAGGGCGATAAAACGACTGTTGGCGGAACGGTCATAGAAGGCTCAACGGCCGACATCGTGGACGACCGCGGTCTCGCCTTCGAAGGCTATAAGGTGAGTTGTCCCGTATGCCACAGCGTCGGACAAATCGTGTGCGATGGCCCGCGCTGGGCGTGGTCGGGCGCGGACGGGCGGGAAGCTGCGCTGAGTGACGATCTGTGCCTGTGCAAATGTAGTCCCCTGCCCCGACTTCTGCCCTCGCAGAACACCATGTCGATGCAAATGGACGCATCGCCAGGCGCAGGCAGCGGTGGAGGCGCCGCAGCTACAGGACAATTCGCGTTACCTCACGACGAGCAGTTTCTGCTGCGCGACAAGGCGACGGGCGAAGTGCTCGCGAACGTCCCCTACCAAGTGCGCACTGCTTCGGGGGATGTCATCAGTGGCGTAACCGATGGTAGCGGCCGAACGCAGCGTATCAGCACCAGCGCAGCCGAAGCACTCGTGTTCCACCTTCTACACGGCGGCGACGCATGACAGATCAGAACGCACAATATGTCGCCGTTGCGACAGGAACAACGAACACGACGCCCGGCTCAACCGTCATCGTCGATGTCGACGACCTGGCTCTTGCATGGGAGATTCAGGACAACGCTTTCGGTGACAAGCTGCCGATCATCCCGAAAGAATCGCACGTTGAGCACGGCAAGGTGCTCTATCGCCTAAAGATCAACGCGATGCTAAGCAGTCGTAGTGCCGCGGGACCGGTCGCGGGCCGTTCGATTGCGATCAAGAGCAACCGCGCCGGAGACACCGTTACCGTTTTGCCGACTACAACCAGTTCGGACGGCACGTTGATGGTCACGTTGGAAAGCCGCGCGCCGGGAGCCTTGCAACTGTCCGTAACGGACAGCGATATTACGGCAATACCGTTGGCGGTGAACCTCGGCCAAGCATGGTATGAAGCGGGTTTTTGGATCACCCACTACATCATCGCGGACGAAAACGACGCACATGGCCCGCTAGTACAGGATCCCCATGTAGCTGGCCAGCATCGACGCGATTTTCTTTACGGCGCGAGAGGCGTCCCCATGCAAGGCACCGGACAAACGCTGGACAACCGATTTGTGCGCTTCGATGGCGGTGGCGGCGGCTGGCACCACAATGCCGCCGGTCATCCCGACGAGTTAAACCATCCCGAGACGGCACACCTCCGCACCACCGATGCAGCACACGGCGCATTTGCTGAC
>Ga0224712_10000090_pt1 | contig 14205 bp, 11 predicted proteins | sample DielMetaTC5pm2_FD_171474 | JGI IMG/M metagenome (GOLD analysis project Ga0224712, IMG submission 171474) | Corn rhizosphere microbial communities from Kellogg Biological Station, Michigan, USA - Diel MetaT C5pm-2 (Metagenome Metatranscriptome)... | ecosystem: Host-associated > Plants > Roots >...
CCCGAAGTATCGCTCTACGCGCAAATTCCGAACGTGATGCGTCAACTCGACTGGATGCAGATCGACGAATTCCATCTGCGACAAGGCGATCAAATGCTGCTTGGGGAGACCGGTCGTCTGCCGGCCTCTTGGGGCCGCGTATGGGGCGCGAAAACCGTTCTCTCGGAAGCGGGCGATGTAAGCCCGCAATTCGACGGCACGCTCGGCGGTGCGCAGATCGGCCAGGATGTCTATGCCGATGGGGCGCCAAGCGGTCATCGCAATCACTATGGGTTTTATCTCGGCATGGCCCGAGCGACGGGCGAGGTCAACGGCGTGGCAGTCGGGATGCCGAATACCGACGTGGGACATCTCTCCATCAATGCGTACAGCCTTGCCGGCTACTGGACGCATATCGGTCCGGGCGGCTGGTACACCGATGCGGTACTGTCGGGGACCTCGCTCACCGCACAGACGCATTCGCGCGACGACGTTCAAGCCAGCACGCACGGGATTGCGGTCACGGCCTCGATCGAAGGCGGCATGCCGATCGCGATCGGGCATGGACTCACCATGGAGCCGCAGGTCCAGTTGAGCTACGAGCATCTGTCGATCAACGATTTCAACGACTCCGCGTCCAAGGTGTCGTTCGGTGGCGGCAACACGGTGCTTGGCCGGGTTGGGGTCCGATTTGCGGGATTGTGGGACGCGATGGGCGCAACGTGGCAACCCTATATCGGCTTGAATGTCCTGCATGCATTCGCCAACGGCGACCAGCAAACGTACGACAGCGTCACATCGATCGGTACGCCGGTGAACCAAACGACGGCGCGCATCGACGTAGGCACAGTCACGAAGTTCTCGAAGCACGGCAGCGTGTACGCAGCCATCAACTGGGGCACGAACCTGGATGGCGAACACGTCCGGACCATCGGCGGTAATGCCGGTGTGCGCTGGTCTTGGTAAATCGCGCGTTGTGAGCAGCGCCGCTTCGCTCGCGCATCCGTTTCCGCTGCGGAACGACGCGAGACGAGGCGGTGCGCCGCGTGTGGCGAAGCCGCGCAGCAGGCGCCGTAGTGCGTTCCCATGACCTCCGAAGCAACTTGATCTTCAGGCGGGAATGGGCGTTGTTGGGGCCCTATTTTATGACGTCCTTCGACGCATGCTCGAATGCGCGGGGGGAACATCGCGCGTATGGGGTCGTCGTTTCTTCCATCTCGAATCTATCGTCTAATACTTCGTAATACGATTGCGCCCCACGCACGCCCTGTATTCGGAACCCACGTTAGGTCCGCGGGTCAGTGCATGATCAAAGCAGTTTCGTGGAACTGCGGCTAAGATCGATAGTGATTAGCCGTAACGAAATTTCACCTGTTGCCGCATTTCGATTTCCGCAACAAGCTTTTGCGCGAGTCGTTCGCCGCGCGATGCGGAAGAGAACTGCGGTTTTGGGAGCGCAACGCCATGACCATCGACTCGAAACATGTGATGCCTTGGCGCATCGAAGACATCGATCTCACCCGCATCGACCGCCAACGCGCCGCGGCCAATGAAGATTTGCTGCTGCTGCTGTGCGCGGCATCGTTCATCGAAAGCGGTACCGATCTGTATACGAGCAACCTCACGGCCTATTTCGACGGCGACCCGGAAGTATCCGCTTGGCTCAATGGGGAATGGGAACCCGAGGAGTTGCAGCACGGGCGGGCGCTGAAAGCCTATATCGCTCACGTGTGGCCCGAATTCGATTGGGACACTGCATTTCGCAATTTCTTCGACGAATACTCGAAAACCTGTTCGCTCGAAGAGTTCGAAAAAACCCGTGCGCTCGAAATGGTGGCGCGTTGCGTCGTCGAAACGGGCACGGCAACGTTGTATCGGGCCATCAACGAATGCTCCGACGAACCCGTGCTCAAGGAAATCACCGACCACATCCGCAGCGATGAAGTGCGCCATTACAAGCACTTTTTCAAGTACTTCAAAAAGTACAACCTGATCGAAGGCAATGGCCGCCTAGCCGTGCTCGGGGCGCTGCTGCGCCGCGTAATCGAAATCAAGAGCGAGGATTCCGAGATCGCGTTGCGGCATGTGTTCGCGATTCGCTACCCCGAGCGGGTTCATGATTCCGCCTACAACCGCGAGCGCGTGGCGCGCATCAGTTCACTGGTAAGGCGCAATCTGTCTGCTGATATGTGCGTGAAAATGCTGCTCAAGCCGCTCGACCTTCCCGCGCGCATCCAACCGGGCGTGCATTATCCGCTCGCGAAAGTTGCACAGCATGTCTTCTTCCGCTGAGCCGGCCGCGGCGGCGCGCTCGCTCGCGCAATCCACGTTCGATGCGTGGGCGCCCTCGCTCTTAATGTTGTTCGACGGGATGGCGCTCGCTTTGAAGGTGGGCTTCAGCGCATCGTTGATCACCTGCGACGCGGAAGGTCGTTTGCGGACGTCGCTGCTCAGCCCGGGCGAGCTCTATGCACCCGATGCGCGACATCTCGCGTTCGCGCTTTGGCCGAGCTCGCGCGCGGTTCGTGCGCTCATCTTTGCGGACGAAGCCGTGGCCGCTCGGCGGACGGGATCGCACGCCGAGCGTGTGGCGACGACGCCCCGTGACCTGCGGCGCGCTCGAGCGGCGCTTACCTTCGTGCATGAAGGCGCGTTCCATCAGGTGCAGCTGTCCGTCGAGACGATGTGCGCGGCCCAAGCCGGTGAGGGCGGCCTCAGCGGCCAACCCGGAACCGCCGGTGGGCTGGCTCATTTCATCGCATCGATCGATGCGGGTGAAATACAACAGGTGGGATACGCCCGCCTAACCAGCGGGATCGCATTTGAACTGGCCGGCGCGGCAACCGATCGCGCGGCCGTGCTCAACCGTTGGGAAAGCCAGATCGAGCAGTTGCGGCAAGCTGCTCATGCGCATCTTGCGGCTTGAAAGGCAGCGGACAGCTAGCTACCGCAGGCCCGGCTTCGCCGCCCAGTCGTGCCGAAGCCACGGCAGCGCCGCCCATCTTCGATATACCTCGCCGATTGCGCGCCGGCTAGCCACGCCTGGCCCTCAGCCGCCGCGGTGAGCGTTACGCGCGCCGCCCGTGCGCGGTTTGCCGCCCAGGAGGGCGCCCGGGTCGTTTGACTGGCGACGACGGTCGCTCTGAGCCGCGCCCGCGCCTGCGCGCGGCGGCTCGGCCGCGGTGCGCGCCTTCCCTTGAGGCTGGCCGCGCCCCGCCGCGTGCTCGGGCTGTTGTCCGCCTTGGGCCTGCGGCTTGCGTTTGTTGGCGTCCGGCTTGCCCTGCGAAGACGTAGCTCGGCCCTGCGGTTGGGCTGGCTTCGCCGCTGCCTGTGCCTGCGGCTTGCTTTGATGCTGCGGGCGGCTCTGCTTTTGAGGCTGCGACGACTTCGGTTGCGATTCGTTCTTAGACTTCGGCGCCCGGCTGCCTTGCTCGGAATCGGCGCCGCCGCGCCCTTCGCGCCGCGCCTCTCCAGCCCGTGATGCCGCTTGGCCCCCTTGCGAGCGGCCGGTGTGCTTCGTTGCCTCGCCGCGCGGCGACCGCCCCGCATTGCCTTGGCCGCGGCGCAACTGAATCGGCTCGGGTTTTGCATTCGGATCGGGCTCGAAGCCGGGAATCACTTCCTGTTCGATCGTGGTCTTGATCAGCTTTTCGATGTCCTTGAGCAATTGCCGCTCGTCGACGCAGACGAGCGAAATCGCTTCACCGGTCGCGCCCGCACGGCCCGTCCGGCCGATGCGATGGACGTAGTCCTCCGGCACGTTCGGCAAGTCGAAATTGACGACGTGAGGCAACTGGTCGATATCGATGCCGCGCGCCGCGATATCGGTCGCGCACAGCACCTGCAGCGTGCCGTCCTTGAACTCGGCCAGTGCGCGCGTACGCGCCGATTGGCTCTTGTTGCCGTGGATCGCCAGTGCGGTGATGCCGTCCTTGGCCAACTGCTCCGCGAGGCGATTGGCTCCGTGCTTCGTGCGCGTGAAGACCAGCACCTGGAACCATCCGTGCTGCCGAATCAGATGCGTGAGCAACTCGCGCTTGCGATCGCGGTCGACCGGATGAATCTTTTGCGCGACGAGCTCGGTCGTCGTGTTGCGGCGGGCGACTTCGATCAATGCCGGTTCGTCGAGCAAGCTGTCGGCGAGCGCTTTGATCTCGTCGGCGAACGTGGCCGAGAACAGCAGGTTCTGCCGCTTCGCCGGCAAGCGTGCGAGCACGCGCTTGATGTCGTGGATGAAGCCCATGTCGAGCATGCGGTCGGCCTCGTCGAGCACGAGGATTTCGAGCTCGGAGACGTCGATCGTCTTCTGTTGCATGTGATCGAGCAAACGGCCCGGCGTCGCCACGACAATATCGACGCCGCGCTTGAGCGCCTCGATTTGCGGATTGATGCCGACGCCGCCGAACAGCACGGTCGACTTGAGCTTCACGTACTTGCCGTAGGCGCGCACGCTTTCTTCGACCTGGGCCGCAAGTTCGCGCGTGGGCGTAAGGATCAGCGCCCGCACCATGCGCTTCGCGCCCGCGCGGGCATGCGGCTGCGCCTCGCTCAAGCGCTGCAGGATCGGCAGCGTGAAACCGGCCGTCTTGCCGGTGCCGGTTTGGGCGCCCGCCAGCAAGTCGCCGCCGCTCAGTACCGCCGGGATGGCCTGTTGTTGAATGGGGGTCGGCTTCGTATAGCCGAGATCATGGACGGCTCGTACCAGCGGTTCGGACAAGCCAAGGGAATCGAATGACATAGAGAATTCTTCGCAATGCGGTGAGGCGGCCGACGTTCGTGTCGGACTTCGAGCCTGCTCGGCGCTCATGGCGCCGGCCGGCCGCTTGGGTCCGGGCTCGGGCGTTCCACCGGCTCCGGAAAAGATAAAGGCGCGGCCGCGGTTGCCCGCGTAGCCGCGCCCAAGCGTGCATTATGCGCTTAGTCGAGCGGCGCCGAGCGCAGATCGCTCACTTGCTGCGGCGACACGGGCGTGCCATGGTTGCCCCACGACATCCGGATGTACGTGACGACCGCGGCCACTTCCTGGTTCGACAGCGATTGCGCGAACGGCGGCATGCCGTACGGATGCGGATTGCCCACCGTGCTCGGCGGGTACCCGCCATTCAACACCATGCGGATCGGATTGACCGCGGACGGCATCTGGATCGACTGGTTGTTGGCGAGCGGCGGGTAGGCCGGCGGCTTGCCCAGGCCGTTGTCCGCGTGGCACTTCGCGCAGTTGTCGCCGTAGATCTTCTTACCCTGTTGCAGCAAGGTGTCGCCGTATTTCTCCGACGTTTCGTACTGCATCGTCTCGGGCGCTTCGCTCTTTTGCGGAATCGTCTTCAGATACGTGGCCATGGCGCGCACGTCGTCGTCGGACATGTACTGCAGGCTGTTGTGGACGACTTCCGCCATCGGGCCGAACACGGCGCCGCGCTCGGACACGCCGTTCTTGAGCAGATCGCCGATGTCCTTGATGTCCCAATCGCCGAGGCCCGCTTCCTTGTTCGAGGTCAGCGATGGCGCATACCAGTTTTGCAGCGGGATCAAGCCGCCCGCGAATGCGGCCGAATTGACGGGGCCGCCCTTCATGTTGATGGACGTATGGCACATCGTGCAGTGGCCCAGGCCTTCGATCAGGTATGCCCCGCGGTTCCATTCGACCGATTTGGTCGGATCGTCCTTGTAGGTGCCTTCGCGGAAGAACAGCGTGCGCCAGCCGATCAGCAGGTTACGGTTGTTGAACGGGAAGCGCAGTTCGTGCGGACGGCTCGGCACGGCCACGGGCGGCACCGAGCGCAAGTACGCGTAGATCGCGTCGGAATCGGCGCGCGTGACCTTGGTGTAGCTCGCGAACGGGAACGCCGGGTAGAGCAGGCTGCCGTCCTTCGAGCGGCCCGTGTGGAGCGCGCGGTAGAAGTCGTCCGACGACCACTTGCCGATGCCGTATTGGTCGTCGGGCGTGATGTTCGGCGTGTAGAGCGTGCCGAACGGCGTCGCCATCGGCAGGCCGCCGGCGAACTGTTGACCGCCGCGCACCGTGTGGCAGGCGATACAGTCGCCCGCGCGGGCAAGGTATTCGCCGCGCTTGATGAGCGCGGCCTGGTCGGCCGGGGTGGCGGCTTGCGCCGAGCCGTTGTGCAGGTTGTCGGAGCCCGACCAGAGGACGGGCACTAGCGCAGCCGCGGCAACGACGAGGGCCGACAGAGCGAACAGGGACTTGCGTTTCATAGGTGTGTCTCTCCTCGCGCTTACTGTGGTTCGCTACCGCAAGCAAGCGGAGTCTTCATCGAGCGGGCCGGAGCCGGGACCGGGTTGGACGGGGCGGGTTGCGTCGACAGCCAAGCCGCGACCGCCGTCACGTCTTCGTCCGTCAGGCGCGAAGCGATTTCGTGCATGCAATCGGGCGCGATCGCGTGGCGCGTACCCGAGCGCCACGCGCCCAACTGAGCGCTGATGTAATCGCTATGCAGGCCGACGAGGCCCGGAATGGCGGGCTCCATGCCCGTCAAGCCCTTGCCGTGGCAGGCCGCGCAGGCCGGGATGTTCTTCGCCGTGTCGCCATTGAGCACGATCTGCTTGCCGCGCGCGAGGACGTCGTTCGACACCGTCGGCTTCGCTGGGGTGGGGTACGGCGGGCGCTGCTGCGAGAAGTAGGTCGCGATTTGATGCAGGTAGTCGTCCGAGAGGTACGTGACGAGGTAGTTCATCGGCGGATACTTGCGCCGGCCCGCGCGGAAATTCTCGAGCTGGTTGTACAGGTAATCGGCCGGCTTGCCCGCGAGGCGCGGGAAGTAGTCGTTGTCGGTGCCCTGTCCGTGGGCGCCGTGGCAAGCGGTGCAGCCTTGCACGCGCGCTTCCATCGTATCGGGGGCCTTGGGCTGAGTCTGCGCTTGAGCAGTGCTGAAGACGCCGGCACCGCCAATCAACAGAAGGGCGAGTAGCGGGCGGAAAATGCGTCTAGAAGACACGCGTAACTCCATCGTTATTCGGGGACCTACCGGGCTACGGTCGGCCCGGTATGGCTCTGTGGCTTGGGATTGAAAAATTCGATGCGCGATGTTGCAGCGGTCGCGGCAATGGATTCGCCGGGCAAACGCACGGGCAGCCCAGGCGCTGCGACGCAGCATTCTATCATCGATGGCATACGCGAGCTATTTGCCGAAAGCGCCGCCCATCGGGCGAGACGCGACATCGCGACAATATGCCGCGCGTAATCAAGTCGCGGCGCGGCTCGGAAGGCGGGAAGCCCTCTTTGGCATCACTGTCTCCTTTTTGCACATCGGGCATCCGGACGGGCCGAGGTCGGCCGGATCGGGCGCGGTGTGCTGCGAAAAGGACCATGAGGCGGACCATGAGGCGCCCGTTTCTCGATGCGGCGCAGTAGCCGCATGCACGGTGCCCCGGCTTCGAGCGCCGGCGCCCATGCCGATGGTCGCGCGCCGCAGCCTTCGCACGTACACTCTCGCCTGCGGCGCGCCGCGGCGGCCGGCCTTCAGCGGGCTTGCGTCCGTGCCGTTCCTTTCCAGGCCTTTCGAATTGCTTCCAATGACTCTTTCTTTCGCGCTACCCCTCGCTCGATGAACGCAACCGGACTCTCGATCGGACAGGTCGCGCTCGCCGCGCTCATGAATATCGCCTTGGCGTTCGCCATTGGCTCCTCCCTACTGGAACGATGGCTTTCGTTCGAGGGCCAGTTGGCTCGCGCCGCCTGGCAGCGCGCCCGCTCGTCGCTGGTGGCCGCGACGTTCGCGCTCGTGCTCTCCGATCTGCTTTGGCTGCTCTATCAATCGGCGTCGATGAGCGGTGTCGGGCTAGGCATGGCGCTGGGCGCGCTGCCGACCGTGATCGGCCATACGCAGGTGGGCCATGGCTGGGCCGTTGCGTTCGCTGGCGCCCTGCTGGCATGGATCTGCGCGCTCGCGGGCCGCAGCGGCCGCGCGGGACTGGCTGTTTTCTGGGTGGCGATCGTCGTGATCGCCGTGGGCAAGGCGTCGATCGGCCATGCCGTAGACGCGGGGTGGTTCTCGATCGCCGTCGCGGTGCAGGCCCTGCACGTGCTGGCGACGGGCGTTTGGGGCGGCATCGTGCTCGCGGGCGGTATGCTCGTGCTGCCCGCGCTCGATACGTCGACCACACGTGGCGTGCTCATTCGGGTCGCCGTGCGGGTTTCTCAATGCGCGGCGACGGCCTTGGCGGTCGTCGTCGTGACGGGGATCTTCAACGCCTACCGAGGCCTCGGCGGTTCGCTCGCGCCCCTTTCCGATAGCACGTGGGGGCACGTGCTGACGCTCAAGGCCGCGCTCGTGCTGTTCGCGGTCCTGCTAGGCGGCCTGAACCGTACGCTGGCGCTGCCGCGCCTGCGCCGGACCGCGTCGACCACCGACGCGCATACTTTCAACAACGTGCTGCATCTCGAAGCGCTCGTCATGCTTGGCGTGTTCACCGTGGCAGCGGTGCTCGCGCACAGCCCGCCCGGTTATACGGCGATGCATTGACGGTGCGGACCCGGGCACGGGCACGATGCCCGCACGCCACGCCCGGACATCACCATTCGGCGACGCTGCCGTCGGCGTGCCGCCACACCGGGTTGCGCCACCGGTGGCCGGTTTTCGCCATCTCGCGCACCTTGGCTTCGTCGACGTCGATCCCGAGGCCCGGGCCTTGGGGAATCGCGACGAATCCGTCCTGATACTGGAAGACCTCGGGGTTGTGCAGGTAGTCGAGCAGGTCGTTGCCTTGGTTGTAGTGGATGCCTAGGCTCTGCTCTTGGATGAAAGCGTTGTAGCTGACGGCATCCAGTTGCAGGCAGGTGGCAAGCGCGATCGGGCCGAGCGGGCAATGCAGCGCGAGGCCCACGTCGTAGGCTTCGGCCATCGACGCGATCTTGCGGCATTCCGTGATGCCGCCCGCGTGCGAGGCGTCGGGCTGGATGATGTCGACATATCCTTCGGACAGAATCGACTTGAAATCCCAGCGCGAATAGAGCCGCTCGCCCAGCGCGATCGGTGTATTGGTTTGGTTGACGATGTCGCGCAGCGCCTCGACGTTTTCCGACAAGACGGGCTCTTCGATGAACAGCAGCTTGTAGGGATCGAGCTCCTTGGCGAGCACCTTGGCCATCGGCTTGTGGATGCGGCCGTGGAAGTCGACGCCGATTCCCACGTGCGGCCCCACCGCCTCCCGCACGGCGGCCACGTTCGCGATCACCTGTTCGACCTTGTCGTACGTATCGACGATCTGCACTTCCTCGGAGCCGTTCATCTTCAGCGCCTTGAAGCCGCGATCGACGATCGCACGCGCATTGTTGGCCACGTCGTGCGGACGATCGCCGCCGATCCACGAGTAGACCTTGATCCGATCGCGCACCGCGCCGCCGAGCAGCGCATGGACCGGCACGCCATGGTGCTTGCCGAGAATGTCCCAGAGCGCCTGATCGATACCGGCGATCGCGCTCATGAGAATGGGGCCGCCGCGGTAGAAACCGGCGCGGTACATGACCTGCCAGTGATCTTCGATGTGGCGCGGGTCCTTGCCGACAAGGTAGTCGGCCAATTCTTGGACGGCGGCCTCCACCGTGTGCGCTCGCCCCTCGACGACGGGCTCGCCCCAGCCGATGATGCCTTCATCGGTCTCGATTTTGAGAAATAGCCACCGGGGCGGCACGACGAACGTTTCTAGTTTCGTGATCTTCATGAGCGCGATCTCCTCCTCTCGAATCTGGATCGACAAGACGCCGTATGGGCGAGGCAGCCCGCTGCAACGGCGCATCGACGGTCGTATTTTACATCAAATTTTATTGAAGTACTATTAATAGTATTAATAAGTTCGTCTCTTTTACGCGAACGCGGGGACGGAACGCTTGCGCTTTGCGGCGCGGCCGCGATAATCGCCTCAACGGTCGAGACGCGGCACGCGCTGGCACGAAAGAGGCATACCTATTGGTGTGCCGTCCGCGTGGGCCGAAACCACAGGGAGAACGATGATTCAACGTGATTTGCATGGGCGTGTCGCCTACATGCTCGCGACATCCATCTTGCGCGGGGACTATGCGCCTGGGGCGTTATTGCCGCGCGAGGCGGAACTGATGCAATCGTTCGGCGTGAGCCGCACAGTCTTGCGCGAGGCACTGCGGACGTTGACGTCGAAGGGGCTCGTGGAGTCGCGTCCGAAAGTCGGCACGAAAGTGAGGCGCCGCAGCGCATGGAATCTGCTCGATGCCGATTTGCTCGAGTGGTATTCGCAGGTCGCGCCCCAGCTCGAATTCGCACTCAAATTGCAGGAAGTGCGCGAGATGGTCGAGCCTTATGCGGCCGCACTGGCCGCCCGTTCGCACACGCGGGAATCGATCGACGCGCTGGAGCAAGCTCACGACGCCATGGTTGGCGCTCGCAATATCGACGAGTGGGTGCGCGCCGATCTGCGCTTTCATCTGGGCATTTTGACGGCGTGCAGCAATGAGCTGTTGATGCCGCTCGGTTCGCTGATCGAGCGTACGCTCGAGTCGCAACTGCGGCTCAATGCCAAGCGCGCGGACGTCTTCAACGCCGCGTTGCAGCAACACACGAGCGTCTACGACGCCATTCGCACGCGCCGGCCCGAAGCCGCGCGCGCGGCCATGGCGGACCTGCTCGGCGTCACGCGCAAGCGGATCGAGGCCTAGACCTAGCCGCATCCGCGCTCGCTTTGGGCGCTGCCTGGGCGCGGCTGTGCATGCGCAAGCGTTCTTGCGCGAGGTGGAACGCGCGTTGCTGATTTCGAGTTGGGTTTATCGGCAATGCGCCACGGGCGCAAAGGAGGACATCATGCCGCTCAAACGAGGAACATCCCGCGACGATATCTCCAAGAACGTGAAGACCGAGATGAAGCACGGCAAGTCGCAAAAGCAATCCGTCGCGATCGCCTTGAATCAGGCCCGCAAGTCGGGGGCAAAGATTCCGAAGAAGCACGCGAAGTAGCCTGCGATTGCGCTTAACGCGCGACGCATATCCGCCGAATCGATCGCACTGACGCAGCCGATGCGGAACGTCTCGACGCGTTAGTTTTCCCGGATGGAGAATGAAACCGGGCGAGCCGCGATAGCGGGCCGCCCGGCGCAAGGCAACGGTTACGGCGCGGCGAATACGTCGGTCGGATTGGCCGTGTTACCCGAGTTCGTTTGCACAAAGAAAGGCAGAAACGATGTGCCGCGGGCTTCGAGTCCCTCATAGTCGCCGATGAAGTACCCCTCGGCGTAAGGCGCCGTCTTCAAGTCGAACGACCCCGCCAGATGCGTCTCGTTGCCGAAGGTCTTGCCACCGTTGGCCGAGGTCGTCATCCAATAGTCGGTCGGCAGCGTCGACGTATCGCCCGCGGCAAGATTGCGCAGATCGTAGTAGGTGACGGCGACCTTGCCTGCGCTGTTCACGCGCACCGACGGATTGAAGGCCAGTCTACCCGCCGGCGTGTTGACGCGAATCGGCGTGCTCCAACTATTGCCGCCGTCGTTCGACGTCGATAGCGCGATCTCGTCGTACTTGCCGCCGTTGAAGCGCGCGTCTTGCCAGACCACATAGAGTTGCCCCGTGGCGGGATCGATCGCGGGCTCGGGGATGATGTCCCCCGTGCGCAGCGCTTCACCCGTATTCGGATCGACCGTATCCACCGTCTGCAAATTCGCGATGACGCGCGGCGACGTCCATGTCGCGCCGCCGTCGGTCGATTTGATGAACGCGACCTTGTACGGCGAAGGCTGTTGCGGCGGCGTAATCAAATCGAAGAAGTCATAGAGCGTTCCGTCTTGCCGGTTGACGACGATCTGATTGCCGATCGTTTGCTGACGCGACGGCACTTTGACGATCTGAGCCGGGGCGCTCCATGTTTTGCCGCCGTCGACCGTCTTCGAGAAATACGTCGGGCCGCGATAGGCCTGTGCATGCAGATCGGCGTAGGGGTTCGAATTCGGTTCTTCGAGTCGATCCCACACGGCATAGGCGACGCCGGCCTTGAGCGGGTCCGCCGTCACCGATTCCTTGTCGTTGAAAAATTGTGTCGACGGCTCGTTGTCGGCGATCAGCACGCTCAAATTGTTCCAAGTCTGCCCGCCGTCGTTCGAGACGGCCGCGGCCACCGAGTTGCTGTTGTTCGATTGATTGAACGAAATCGACACGGTATAGGCCGTGCCGTCCGGCCCGATCGATACCCATGGGTCCGAAGCGCGTTCGTAACCGAGTCCGCCCGCGCAGGCGGTGAACGGAAGATTCGTTTGCCGCCAAGTTTGTCCGCCATCGAACGAATAGGCGGCCACGAGACCGTGCGCGCCGCCGTTGGACCAACGGTCTTGCTGCCAGGCGCCTATGACGTTCGACGGATTGGCCGGATTGACGGCCACCCACGGTTCAACCTCGGCATTGACGAAGTTCGTGCCTGGGCCGCCGATCGTGCAAGTGGCGAATGGACTTGGGCCGGAGACGCGCACGGGGGCGGCTGCCGCGGCCGCGGCCGAAGTGAGGCCGAGCACGGTGATGGCGAGGCGCGTCAAGCGGATTCGAGACGTAGTATGGCGTCGCATGGAAGACCCTCTCGTTGAAGTACGGTCCACTGCACATGTCGCGTGACGCGTGACGCCTTCGGTCGGCGATGCCTGGCGCCCACCTAAGCTCTGTCGTGACACGGCCGGTCCCGTAGGCGCTGGTTACCGCCAGCGCGGCGGTCAGACTTCATCGACGACTGCATCCCGATCGAGGCGAGAGTGCCTTGATCCGGGCGAATGCGAAGAGCACGGACATGCAATGTAGGTAACGCGCGACGCATTCGCGAGAGATTTTTGTAACAGCGGGCGAAGCGCCACGAAGCTTCGTGGCGCGAGGCGAGAGCGGCTCGCGTGAGTCGAACGTTCGAATGATTTTTGCAAGCCAGCCGAGGCTGAACGATTGGGGCGAATCGAATCAAGCGACGGCGCGGCAGCGGCGCCGAGCGGCCCGCGGACGGGACTGGGGTGGTTTTCGATAAAATTGTAACGGCGTATTGTAACGATCGTTTCATGGGGCTACGATCGTTGCAAGTAAATCACCATTCTGTGTTGTGCATCGCACAATGCTCGTTCCCATGTCCGACGCTTCGATGCATTCGTTCGTTTTGCCGCACGGCCTCGCGGGGGCTCACGATGGGCGCAATCGCGGGGTGCCGTTCGACGCCGCCTGGATCGATGGCTTGCGTGTCAACCAAGCGGCCGTCGAGCGCCGCACGGCCACGCTTGCGCCGCGCAGGTCGGTCAAAAAAGACGCACAGGCGGCGTGGCTGCTCAAAGCCATCACCTGCATCGATCTCACGACCTTGAGCGGCGACGACACCGAAGGCCGCGTGCGGCGTCTTTGCGCGAAAGCGCGACGCCCGGTGCGCGCCGAGCTCGTTCGAGCGCTGGGCCTCGATCCCGATGCGATCGTAACGGGGGCTGTCTGCGTCTATCACCGCTTCGTGGCCGCCGCGGCCGATGCGCTGCGCGGCACGAGCATTCCGGTCGCCGCGGTATCGACGGGCTTTCCCGCCGGTTTGAATCCGCATCCGCTCAAGCTCAAAGAGATCGAGGCGTCGGTGGCGGACGGGGCGGCCGAAATCGACATCGTCGTCACGCGCGAGTACGTTCTAACGGGCAACTGGCGTGCGCTCTACGACGAAGTCCGAGATTTTCGCGCCGCGAGCGGCGCCGCGCATTTGAAAGCCATCCTCGCGACGGGCGACATCAAGACGCTCTCGAACGTGGCGAAAGCGTCGATGGTCTGCATGATGGCCGGCGCGGATTTCATCAAGACTTCCACGGGTAAAGAGAGCGTGAACGCCACGCTCGACGTCTCGCTCGTCATGGCTCGCATGATCCGCGAGTTTCGCGAGCGCACGGGCGCTTGCGTCGGCTTCAAGCCAGCGGGCGGCGTCTCGACGGCCAAGGCGGTGCTTGCCTACCAAGTGCTGATGAAGGAAGAACTCGGCCGCCCTTGGCTCGAGCCGTCGCTGTTGCGCATCGGTGCATCGAGCTTGCTCGCCGATATCGAGCGGCAGTTGGAGCACCACGTCACGGGCCGCTATTCGGCTTTCAACCGTCACCCTGTAGCGTGAGCACATTCACGATGAGCGTTGCCGAATACTTCGAGACGATGGATTACGCACCCGCCCCCGAGGACGACCGAGCGGCTCGCGACTGGTTGAGTCGGCACGATGCCGCGTTCGGTCATTTCATCGACGGGCAATGGCGTGCGAGCGCCGCGGGCG
>Ga0224712_10000091_pt1 | contig 14154 bp, 11 predicted proteins | sample DielMetaTC5pm2_FD_171474 | JGI IMG/M metagenome (GOLD analysis project Ga0224712, IMG submission 171474) | Corn rhizosphere microbial communities from Kellogg Biological Station, Michigan, USA - Diel MetaT C5pm-2 (Metagenome Metatranscriptome)... | ecosystem: Host-associated > Plants > Roots >...
CCGAACGCGTCTTTCAGTCCGTGCCCGATGTCGTCGACGAGGTGCCGGAACGGGGTCCAGTCCTGATAGAGCTTGACCGCACCGAAGCCGAGCGCCGCGCCGATCCCGGCGGCAGCGACGAACGGTGCGGCCGCACCGAGCAGCGGCACCGCTCCGGCGAGCAGCCCGCCGCCCTCCGCGACCCCGGCGGCGCCGGTCGCGAGCTCCCCGCCCTCACCGACAGCAGCAGCGGCGCCTCCGGCCCGGCCGAACAGCCCGGCGACACGCATCCCGGCCCGGCCCGCGAACGTCGTGTTAGCGCCCTCGACGCCGCGGATCCCGCGGGTGAAGCGGTACAGCCCCCGCACACCTCCGGCCATCGCCCGCGGCCCGACGCCGGGTAGCCGCCCGAACGGGGTCGGCAGTCCCATCCCGAGCGCGAGGAGACCGAGCGCGGTCCCCGCGCCGGGCACGAGCGTCGAGACCTTCGTCACGAGCAGCAGCAGAGTCGTCAGCGGCCCGATGAGGTTCGAGATCCCGTTGATCGTCTGCGCGAGCCCGCTCGACGCGCCGCCGCGAGCGAGCCGCCCGAGGTTCTCCGCGAGTGTCCCGATCAGGTGATTGAACGCGTCGGCGAGCGGGATCGCGTCGTGGAAGAACCGCTGGATCGACGCCTGCCCGGTGTCGCTGCTCGCCCACGCCTCGAACCGGTCCGCCATGCGGGTGATGCCGCCGCCGAGGTGATCGACCATCGGGGTAGCACCCATCAGGATGTGCACGAGCCCCGACCCGAACGCGCCGAGGACGTGGAAGATCGCCTCGGTGCGGGTCCGGACTCCGTCGAAGAACCGCTGCACCTTCTCCGGGTTCTCCGCGAGCCAGCGGTCGAGGCGTTCCGTCGCGTTCGCGACGTCGGTCGCGAGGCCCTGCACCATCCCGCCCGCGCCGATCGTGATGTGCCGCAGCGCGTCGAGAGTGTTGATCCCGGCGCCGCCGAGGGTGCGGATCAGCACCGCGTTCCGGGAGAAGATCGTGTCGAGGTCACCGCCCCAACCGGACAGCCGGGCGCTCGCCTGCTCGATGACATCGCCGGTCGCCTGCACCGTCTCGATCGCGCCGGTACGAACCTGCGGCAGCATCGTCTGCAGGTTGCCGATCGCTCCGCGCAGGTACGGCAGCCCGGCCTCTGTCGCGGCGTCCTTGATGTCACGCAGCTGATAGCCGACCCCGGCGACCTCGTAGGCGGCCTCCCGCGCTGCCGGGGTGAGGTGCATCAGCGCGGTCTGCGCCTGCGCCGACCCCGGCCCCATCGTCACGAGCGCCCCGGCGGCCTTCACGACACCGCCGGTGAGTAGCGCGACCCCGCCGAACGCGGACACGGCGGCGAGCCCGAGCGCCGGGAGCCCTCCGGCGAGCCCGATCAGCGGCGCGACCCCGGCGGTGACCCCGACGAGCTCCGCACCGAGCGAACCGACCGCGGCGGTCAGACCGGTGAAGAAGTCAGCGAGCGCGATCCCCCGCAGCACCTTGAACCCGGTCGTGAGCGTCTCGACGTTGCGGGCCGCGCCGAGGATCCGCCGACCGAGGCCCTGCACGCCCTCACCGAGCGCGACGTGCGCCGCCCGTAGGTCGTCCGCTGCCTTCTTCTGATCACGGTGCGCGATCGTCAGCAGGTTCTCGACCCGGGCGCTGTCCGCGCGGGTCAGGACACCCTTCGCCATGATCCGCTGCGCCTCGGCCTCAGCCTGCGCCGCCCGGTTGTCCGCGAGTCTCTTCGACTCTGTCGCCCGCTCGACCGCCGCGAGCTCACCCCGCAGCCGACCCGCGGCCGCGGACGACCGGTCGAGCCCGATCGCGGCGGCCTCACCGGAGGCGGCGAGCTCGTCGAGATCCCGGCTCGTGCCCTTCACCTGCGACGCGAGCTCACGCATCTTCGCCGAGATCGCGTCACGGAACTCGCCGTAGATCGTGACGTCGTCGTCGCCCGGAGGCACCGATCACCCTCCTCGCTGCGGTGTCGATTTCTTCGGCGGTCTCAGATCGTCCTGCACGATGTTGTGTGAGGCGGTCAGGAACGCCCGGTCGTAGTAGCTCGCCCGCAGAACCTCGCGAGGGTCGACCCTGAACGAGTAGCCGATCCGCGCTGCGTTGCGCGTGAGCGGCTCCTCCATCAGAGCTCGGACGAGCCGCTCGTAGGGTCGGCCTCCTCCCGCCTGACCGCGACGACGTCGCCGTACCCGGCAGCCGCGACGATCTTCTCCCCGGTGATCAGCACGTGCGCGTCGTTGGCGTACAGCTTGCGGATCGCGTCCGCGGTGCCCGCCGCCTGCAGCATGTCCTGGATGTCGTCGTGGTAGAACCGGCGGACCTCGCCGTGCAGCCGAACCGGCTGACCGTGAAAGCGGATCTCCCGGCAGGTGTGCGACATGACCGTCAGCGCGACGCTCATCGGGTCAGGGATCCCGGTCTCCGGGTCACGCGCCGCGGCACGCCACTCCTTCAGCTGCTCCCAGTCGAAGTCGACGGAGTAGACGACGCTGCAGCCCTCTAGCCGCGGCACGACGTACTCGACCGGTTTCGGCGCGATCCGGGCCTGCACCTTCGCCCGCAGCATGTCGTACGGGCTGCTCCCGGCACCGGACAGCCCCTCGCCCGGGTCAGCGCGGAGCGCGTCGCCCGGCTCAGGGGCCGCTATCTGCGGCCGGTCCTCTCCGCGCTCCTGCGACTCGGTCAGATCGAACGTCCTCGCTGTCACTGCACTGCCTCTCCGTTGGCAATCGGGCGGACCGCCCGATCATGCCATCAGGTAACAGCAGCGACGGTGAACTCGACCTCGAACTCGCTCGGATCGTCGCTCTGCGCGTTCGCGCCCGGCGCGCCGATCCGAGACAGCAGCGCGTCGGCGTAGATGTCCGGATCGCCGGTCGGGACGAGGTTCGCGTCCGCGGGCTGCACCGTCACCGTCGTACGCCACTGACCGACGAGCGGCTGATACCGCTTACGCAGCGGACCGTCGCGGGTCGCGTCGAAGTGCCGGGTCGCGACGACGTTGTTGGTGCTCGGCCGTCCGGCGACGAGGTCGGGGACGAGCGCACCGCCGTCGTACACCTTCTGCACGTTCGCCTGCACGTCACCCCCGGTCCGCGACACGAAGTAGCCGGGCCACCCCGCGACGCTGATCAGGAACTGAAACTGCGACGACTTCATGCGGGTGCCCTCTCTAAACCGCGGCCGCGAGGCCGACCTCGATGATTGTCAGCTGGATCAGGCTCGCGGCCGGGGACGGGCGGATCGCGACCTGCACCGCGGCGCGCTGCTGCTGCAGCGAGGCGACCGGGTTGACGCTCGGCCCGACGTTCACCGAGTAGCCCGGGTCGATCTGTGTCGTGCCGTCCGGCGCGAACTTCTCGAACACGCCTCCGGCTACCCGGATCGGCTCTAGCAGCCCGACCATGATCGCTGACAGGCGGGCGAGGAGGTGCCCGCGCCCGTCGATCGTGTGGAACACCTCGGGGCTCAGCGCGGCCTTCCCGGCGACCGCGATGTAGTTCATCAGCGACCGGTTCTTCAGCCAGTAGTAGTCGGTCTCGTCTGCCGACAGCGACCGGCCGCCGTAGACCTCGGGCACCCCGCCGATGTCCCTGATCACATTCACCCGCAGCGCGTCGAGCTCGTCGGCGGTCGCGTCATCGAACGGGGAGTCGATGCCGGTGACATACTGCGCGGTCGCGATGTCTCCGGCGGCGACACGCCACGGACCGTCCTGCTCGTGAGCTCGGTTGCGGGTCGCGGCGACGAACCCCTCCGGGCTGATCGCCTTGGTCGACCCGACGCCGGTCGGGATGAGCACCCAGGGGGCGTAGAGACCCAGGTACTCCGCGCCGACGGTCCCGGCGAAGCCTGCTGCGGCAGCCTCTAGCGTCGCCGCGGTCGCGCCCTGCGCGTCAGCGAGGATCCCGACCCGGTTGTTGTCGACGCAGTGCTGCAGGATGCCGGTGCGGACCGCCTCCGACGTCGAGCCGGGCACTGACACGGCACCGTCACCGAGACCGGCGCCGAAGCTTGCGAGCGCCGCGACCCGGGTCGCGTCAGTGATGTTGGCGCGGTCGTCGGTGCCTGCGGTCGTGAACGCGACCGGTGCAGGGTCGACAGCCGGGTTGTTCGCCGGGGCGACGGACGCGGAGCCGAGGTCGGTCGCGACGACATAGACGCTGCTCTGCAGCACCTGCACGGCCTGCGCCGGGGTCGTGAGGTTGTTGTAGTCCTCGACGACGGCGCCGTCGAGGAACACGGTCAGCCGGAAGCTGTTCGGGTCGTTGCCTGCCTGGATCTGCGTCGTGACCCGCGTCGCCCACGCACCCGGCGAGGCGGCATCGAGACGCAGCGTCGGCACCGCAGCGGTGTCGGCGATCGTGCGGGTCGCAGTGGTCGCACCCGGCCCGACGACACGAGCGACGAAAACCCGGGCGCCGCCCTCACGGAAAAACGTGAGGATCTGATCGGACAGGGTGTCATACGGCGTCGGGTCACCGAGGAGCCTGGAGTAGTCCGCCGGGCCGCGGATCTCGACCGCGTTGACCGTGTCCCCGCGCTCGGTGACACCGGCGACGAACCACGTCCCTGACGGCGCGATCAGCGGCGCGGAGCGGCCGCCCCGCGGGGCAGTCGTGACGACAACACCGGGCATGAGCTACTCCTTCGCCTGGTCAGCAGCGGCGGCGCGCCGCGACGTCTTGTCCGGCGCTTTCTCCGGCGGCGCGGCCGGGACCGGCACGTCGGTACGGACCGCGAGCGCCGCACGCAGGTCCGAGATCGACAGGTCACCTGCACCCACGACACCGGCCTCGGCCGCAGCCGCGGCGAGGACGTCCTTGTCGTGGACATTCGCAAGCTCGTCCGCACGGCCGGTGATCGTCTCGGTGCGCGCGACCGCGGCCTTCGCCGCCTCCGACGCCTCCGAGCCCTCCGGCAGTTCGGTCTGCACGAGCCTGCCTGCGTCGAGCGCCTCACGGACCTGCTCGAATGTCGTGTCGACGGTGCCGTAGTCACCGCCGTGCACGACCCGGCCCTCACCGTCGACGGTGATCGGACCCGGGGTCGTGTTGTAGGCGGTCACGTACATGCTCTAGCCCCTCACTCGTCCACCGGCGGCAGCACCGACAGGTCTAGCTCGACGCTGATGTCACTCGACGCCGCGACGGTAACAAGAGACACCCGGCTAATGCGCTCCTCCACGCGAACTGAGAAGGCGGATCTGCCCGCGATCGTGAACCGCTGCCCCTTCGCCGGGAGCGGCGCGCCGTACACGTCGCGGTAGCGGTTCTGCAGCACGCTCATCGGCGGGTCGAGGCACAGCGGATAGCCGAGGAGCGCGACCCGCATCGCGGTCTGCAGATCGTCACGCACGTCGACCGCGGCCTGCCTGCCGTCGACGTTGACCCACACGTACGCCGACGCCGAGTAGGTCGTGAAGTAGACGACGGAGTCGTAGTCGTCGGTGTCGATCTCCGCGAGAGAGGTCTCCGACTCCTCGCACACCGCGTTGATCACCGGCCAGCGGTCGACGGGATGCCCCTCGAAGGGCCACCACGAGTCGTCCGGCGGGATCACCGCGTCGCTGTCCGGCCCGGCCGGAGGGAACGCCTCCGGGTCGTTCCATTGCTCCTGCAGCTGCGGCACGAGCGCCGGGAGGTTGCCCTGTAGGTGCGCGATGATCTGATTGCGGACGTCGCGAGCTCCGCGGGTCGTGACCCGCGCGGGCACGACGAGCGGGACGCCGCCGTCACCGGAGCCGGGGAAAGTCACACAGCACCCCGCACGATCCAGCGTCGTAGATGCGCCGACGCGGCCTCGACGAGATCCGGGGTCCGCCGCACAAGCGGCCGGGCGGGCATGAACCGGGTGCCGTGCTGCAGATAGTACGGGTACGGAGCGCCACGTCGTGACCGCACGTTGGTGCCGAACTCACCGGAGTGATCGGTGACCCGATCGACGCCGAGCGGCCGGTGCGTCATACTCGCGAACAGCACGTCAGTCAGGCGCAGGATCGGCTGCCCCGGGAAATGCCGGGCCTTCCACGCGGCGTACCGCGGTGACAGCGGAGCCCACACGTCACCGGTCAGCCGGACGCCCTGAGAGTCGAACTGCTCACGGAACGCCGCGGTGACGTCGTCACCCCACCGGCGCCACGCCGGGGAGGTGTCCTCGGCCCGCTCAGCCATCGCGAGGAGCTCCTCAGCGCGGCGGGTGAGGTCGCTGCTGCGGAAGATGATCGCGTTCGTCGACGGCATCAGTACGTCGCCGCCCGCGCGTCGCCTGCCTCGCCGTACCCGCCGGTCGAGTAGACCCCCGGCCCGACAGTGCCCGGCCCGTAGGCCGGTCCCGCCTCCGGTCCGTACGGCCGCGGCCGGGAGAACACACCACGGCGGCGCCACCGGGAGAACCGCTTGAGTTCGGCGGCCTGCCAGCCCTCCGGCAGCGGATCCGGCTGCCTGCCGTCGAGACCCGCCGTCGAGCGGGTGTCATCATGCTTGTTCTGCATTTCCCGGCTCGACACGCGCATGATCGCGAGCTTCGCCTGATCCAACGGGCCGGGCGGCAGCCCCGGCGTGTAGCTCACGAAGTAGCCGGACCCGTCGATCACGTCGACGGTCAGCCGGATCTTCCCGTCGCGGGTGAACTCGTACGTCACCGGGTTCCCGGCCGAGTCGCTGACCGCGGTGACCGCGGCGACCGGCCAGATCTGCGTGAGCAGCCGAGGCCGGTAGTCGACAGGGTTGTCGTACTGCGCGGCGGTGACATACGCCCGCTCCGCGACGATCGGTGTGTCGTCGAGGATCGGACCGCCGAGGTAGGTCTCTAGGTCGCCCTGATTCCCCGACAGGACGGTATCGACGATCGACAGCGCCGCCGGAGGCAGCACGATCCCGCTCATGTAGGCGACGAGCTCGTCGCTGCTGACCACAGCGGTCATGACCTCACCGTAACCGCGCTAGAGACCGAGCTCGACCTGCCGCGCTGAGCAAGCGGGCCGGGGACTCGGAGGTCACCCGGCCCGCCTCTCGACTCAGCTGCCCGCGCGGGCCTGCCGGTCGGCGTGCGCCTGCAGCGCCGCCTTCGGCACCTGCTGCCCCTTGTGGTACAGCAGCCGCGTGATCGTCTTGTCGGGTGCACCCGGAGCGGGGAAGTGCTCGTAGATGTCGTGCCCGACCGTGACGGTCGTCGCCTCCGAGGTGTCCCCGACGCTGCCGAGGTCAACGTCCTCGGCGTCCGGGCCGACGCCCTTGGTGAACCGGAGGCCGCGCTCAGCCTCGGCCGGGGGCCGCGGCTTGGTGTGCGCCTCGGTGTAGCGGCGGACCGCCTCCGCGTGCTCGTCGAGAGCAGCCTGACGGTCCTTGTTCTCGCCGGGGTCGCTCGGGGCCGCGGCGGTCTTCTGCGCCTTCTTCTCTGCCATTGCCTGCCCTCTCGGGGTCTCGTGTCCGTCCTCGGTCGCTGCTCGGGAGTGGCCCTCCGGTCGGGCGGGATCAGGCTCCGGGGAAGGTGAGCCTGAGCCGCCCGACCGTCCGGCTCAGCTGAAGAAGCCCTTGACGAAGGACTCCGGTCGGCCGACCTCCAACGCGACGCGCTCCTCCGCGCGGATCGCGATGGCGTTGCGGTCGAACACGTCGCGGGTCTCGGTCGAGATCGCGATGTTCGCCTGCTCGCGGTCGTAGAGCTTCGCCCCGAGACCGAACGCACCGGCGAGGAACTGCCCCTGCGGCATCGCCGGGGTCGTGACGACCGACGTCGCCCAGACCTGCTTCTGCGCGCCGACCGCGACGTTCTGGATCACGAGGTAGGAGCCCTGCGTGTTCTTCGTGAGCTCGATCTGCTCCCAGTCGAACGGGTGGAACACCACGCCGGTCGGCTCGTAGTAGGCGAGCATGACGCGGGTCAGCGCGCGGCGGACGGCGTCGACGTAGGTGTCGGGGATGCCGCCTGCGGGCGGCACGTAGTCGCTCATGTGGTAGACCTGAATGCCCGAGACATTCAGGATCCCGAGCACGTGCGCGCCCGTGCCGTCGCCGGAGAGGATCTCGGCGTCCTCCGCGAGCCGGAGCCCGTAGAGCATCTCGCCGTTGATCGTGTCCTGCAGGCGAGGCTCGTCGTCGAGGACCGTCTTGCTCACGTCGATCGTGTGAGCGATCGTCCGCACCGGCGCCTGCTCCGGTGTGTACGTCAGGTCACTCGGCGGCTTCAGACCGAACACGTCGGTCGGGTCGCCGGTCGCGGCAGTGCCGTCCGCAGCGGTCCGCTCGGCGACGACCCGGGCGTTGTTGACGAACCCGGTGCGCCGGACGTACTCGATGAGGTTGGCGTTGGTCCCCGCGTTGGGGAACAGGTCGCGGATCCGGACCGTGCGGTAGGCCGGGATGATCAGCCCGTCGTTCTGCTGCGAGCCGAAGCTCGGGACAGTCTGCGTGCCGCCGGAGGCGGTGTAGATGTCCTTCTGCTCCATCTCGAACAGACGCTGACCGCCGTAGCGGCCGAGGTTGCGGGCCTTGACCTCGAACGGCCGGGACTGCGAGCCGCCCATCGTGCGGTACTCCTTGAGCACCTCGGAGGCGCTGAACGCCTCACCGAGGGTCTTGAAGCCGCCGAGCGGGTCGAGGCCCTTGGTGCCGCCCTCGCCACCGGCGGCGGCGTGCGCTGCCGCGGCGTCAGCGGCCGCGGTCGACCCGCCGCCTGCAGCACCTGACAGGAAGTCGCCGATGTCGACGGTCGCTTCGAGGTCGGAGATCATCCCGCGGATGTCTTTGCATTCGCCGCTGATCTTCCGGAACTCGTCGCGCTGCTCCGCGGAGACGACGACGCCGCCGTCCTCGATCTTGAATGCGGCGGTGATCTCGTCGAGACGTGACTTCTTCTCGGTGAGCACGCCGGTCAGTTCCTTGATACGGCTCTTTACGTCAGTGTCGGGCACGGTATGTCCTCCGTGGTCCGGCCCCGTGCTCGCGCTAGGGGACCCCTGCGTTGTCGCCGCCACCCCGGTCAGTACCGGTGTGGTCCGGTTGATCGGCAGGCTAGAACCGCGGGAGCGTGCTTGTCGCGTCCTCGCTACAGGTCGGCGAACAGCGCCTCGGTCGCGAGGAGCTCCGCCTCGGGGATCAACGACTTGCTGCCCGGCCCGTCGACGGTGGCGTTGGCGTCCGGCGCGGTCGACGGCTCGACGTTGGACAGCTGCAACCCGAGGTCGCTCATCACCGACGTCAGCGCCGCGTGCGCAGTCTTCAGCTGCTGCACCTGCCGCGGCTTCAACCCGGGTGCGGTGCCCCCGGAGATCGTCTCGGTCAGTGCCTTCACCGCGAGGCCGATGCCCTGCAGCGGCACGCTCGGGCCGGTCAGGTCAGCGGAGACGTCGTCGGTGTCCGGGACGATCGAGACGACCTTGTCGACCGGGGTCGGGGTGCCGAGAGTGACCGCCCCGTCGTCGTCGACGACGTAGGGGATCTGATAGCTCTGCTGATCGGTGACCGGGCCGGAGTAGTCCGAGACTGTCGCGACGCAGTAGTCAGCGAACGTCGCGTCGAGGCTGACGTACCCCCGGACCGAGCTCGGGCCGGATGTCGCGTCATCATCCTCGTCGGGTAGCAGAGCGTCGTTCAGAGCGCCCTGCAGCTGCGCCTGCCGCTCCTCGACCGATCCCGGCAGATACGGGTAGATCTTGCCCTCGATCGCCTTGGAGTCGCTCGTCCACTCATCCGGGAGCCGGTCGGTCGCGCCGAGCGCCTTCGCCCGCTTCTTGATGTGCCGCTTGACCTTCTCGTACCGGTCCGAGCCTTTCTTGCCCGCCCGGCCGATCGCAGAGACCGCATTGTCGAGGTCGTCCTCGTTCTCGATCGGGAACGACCCGTCCTCCATCGCCGCGCCGCTCTTGGCGAGCTCCTCACGCCGAGCCGCGGAAAAGTTCTTCTTGACCTCGGTGACGGGCGCGTCGTCGTAGCCGCGGGTCATCAGATCGAGCGCGGTCAGCAGACCCTTGCTGCCCCACTCCGCGTCGTCGTCGTCGTCCTGCTCGATCGCCTTACTGCCGCCCGCCTTGGCGAGCTTCGCGCCGCACTCGGCGCACCTGCCGTCCTTGACGCCGCTGTGCGACTTGTCGACCGGGCACGGCAGATAACCGCCGGGCATCGCCTTCTCGCCGGAGCCGCCCTCATCCTCGCCTTCGTCCTCGGTCTTATCGCCCGCGGTCTTATCGCCGCTCTTGTCATCGCCGTCGGCGTCGTCTCCGTCACCGGCGTCGCCGTCGGCCGGGGCCTCGGCGGTCAGCGGCAGGTCGACATGATCCGGCTCGGAGACCTCCGGCAGCGCGTCGACGTCCGTCTGCTCGACCGGGCCGTGGATGAGCTCGACCTTCCCGTCCGGGTGCCGGTGAAGCATCGCCCGATCCGCCGAGAACAGCAGCGCGCCGCCGTCCGGCATGTCGACGGTGTCCGCGATCTCCGGCATATCCGCCTCGTCGACGAACACCGGGTCGTCGACCTCGACGTCACCGAGCTCGCTGAGGTCGACGACGTCCGCGAGCGACATCCCGGCACGCTCCGCGACCTTCGCCGCCTTGGTCTCCTTCGCGCCCTTCTTCGCCGCGGCCTCCGCCTCCTCGACCCCGGGAGCGTGACCGGGCCAGCCGCCGGTCGCCCGCTTGTGCAGGTTCGCGCAGTGCCCCTTCACCTGCTCCGGGTCATGGATGTACTTGCTGAGCAGCGTCGTGCACCGGTCGAAGTCACCCGGCACACCCCACCGGATCTTCGCGGCGCCCGCGCCCTCCGTCCAATACCGGTTGAGTCGCTCGGTCGACGCGACATCCCCCGGTGTGACCTCACGGCCTGCGACCTTGGTCTCGGTGACGAGCGGCTCGGGCACGGCTCCTCCTGCTGCCGACAGCACGTGTTCGCGGTCACGGTAACCGCCGGGCCGCCCGGGAGTCGCGCGCTCAGAGCCGGACGCGCCGCTCCCGCCGCATCGCCGACGCCTTCGTCCCGGCTAGCTGCAGCGTCCCGGACAGCGACGCCGCACCGAACAGCACCGGCCCGTACTCGAAGCAGTCCCACGAGCGGATATGCCGCACGCCGTCGCGGGTCCGGTACGCCTTACCCGGCCGGATGTTATAGCCCACACTCCATTCGGTTTGAGGACCGAGCGGACCCTCGTCGAAGAACCGCACGTTGGACAGCGCCTCGCTGCCGGGCTGCGTCTTGGTGTTGAAACGGGTCGCGACGAGCAGCCCTCCGGCCGCGGCGGGCCACGGGTCGCCGAGCCGGGTCGTCTCCGGGAGACGCCTGTCACCCGGCAGGAGCTCCTCGATCGCCTCCGTCCGCGACACCCACACATCCCAGTCGTGCGACCAGATGCCCTTCGGGATCCGCAGCCGCAGCGTCTCGGCGTACACCCCCGGCTCCGGCAGGTCGTCGACCTCGTCGATGACGCCGGTGACCGAGACGAGCGCGACGACGAGATCGTCGTCGATGTCGAGGGTCAACCCGCCGGTCTTGCGGTCGAGCGCGACGTCCGGCGGGGTGTCCGGTGAGCTCGCCCACGTCAGCCGGGAGTCGTCACTGCCGGACTGATACAGCAGCCGCGGGGTGCCGCCCGGCGGCGCGACCGCACCGAGGACCGCGTCGGCTTTCGTCTCTGTCACCCGCCGCTCCGGCTCGATGACCGTCAGGCGGCTCTTCGTCGACAGCCGCTGCGCGATCGGTGCGGGTGCGCGCAGGCTCTCGGCGTAGGCGACCGCCTCGTCGCGCAGGATCTTCCGCTCCTGCTCGGCGTAGGTGCGCCGGAGCACGGCCCGCGCCTCTTCCTCGCTGTCACAGCCCGACGCCGCATGAACCTCACTGATCGTGAGGTACCGCTTGCCCTCCGTCGCGACGAGCCCGTCGGCGAACGCTCCGCGAGCGGCTGCGTACTCGACGAGGCTCTTCCCGCCTCGCTTCATGTGCCCCGGGTGCTCCTCGGGCAGCAGATCCGGGTCGGGGCCGTGCCCGTCACCGGCGAGCGCCGCGAGGTGAGCTCGGACCCGCTCGATCGCGGCCGCGCCCCGGCCGGTGCCTTTCGCCCGCCGGTAGCCGCGGGAGTAGACCTTGCGCAGGTCGTTGATCGTCGCCTTGCGGGTGTCGTCGTCGCCGTGTACCCGGTTGTGAGTTCGCCGTAGCTGCCGTAGCGCCATCTCAGCGCCCGGGCTCGCCGGAGGAGCGTCGCGTTGGATGACGGAGAAGGCCGGGACGGTGATCGTGCCGCCGGAGAATGTGCCGACACCGGGTCCGGGTGGCGGCCCGGAGGTGACCCCGAGGTCCTTCTTCTCTCGGGCCGGGACGACGCGGGTGTAGCGCGACAGCGGCCCCCTGTCGGTGTTGACGGTGCCGCCGCCGCCGGAGCCGCCGGTAGCACCGGTCGAGCCGGTGACCGTCACGGTCTCCCCGTCGTGCGGGTGCCCGTCGTGCCGGACCGTCACCCGGTCCCCGACGGCGTGCACGCCGATGATCCGGCTGCCGTCTGAGGACGGCTCAGGCGTCGGTGTACGACGCTGACGGGTGTCGAGGACGGTGAACTGAGCTCGCGCGGCCTTGCCGCTGCCGAGCACCTCGCGGTGCACGTGCAACCCGTCAGCGAGTCGCCAGTGCATGTCGGGTGCCTTCTCGGCCTTGTAGGTCTCTCCGTCGCTGACGCGGGGGGAGTCGACCTGCGGGTGCAGCGCGACGCCGTGCTGCTCACCGTCGACGGTGAAGTGCACACTCCCGGCGCGCAGCGGCGCGGTGAACTGCCCCATGCGGGTGCCGTCGCCGACGTCGTCACGCATCCGGACGGCACCGGCGTCGTGCCGGACCTCAGTCGCTCCGTGGAACGGGTGCGGCGGGTCGTGCTCTACCGTCGTCGTTTCGGTCGGGGTTGACTCTGCGGCCTGCAAGCTCTCTCCGGCGGCCTGCGAGGTCTTGTATCGGTCCGTCGGGTGCCGGACGATCCCGATGGCCCGGTGTGTCCCGTCGGTCTGCTGCTCGACGTTGTAGTGCGACAGCGTCCCCTCGACCGGCTCGCCGGTGAACCGGTCCCGGCCGGTCACGTGAGAGCCGGGTGCGGGGGCGTCCGGGTGCAGCCGCTGCGCGAAACGATGCCCGGACGCTCGCGACTCCTCCTCGGTGACGGTCTCAGTGTCGCCGGACGGCGGGCGCTCTCGGTCCGACGGCTTGTGTAGCGCGACCTCCGAGGCGCTGACGCTCTTGTCGATCGTGCCGGAGAACGCGCCGGAGCGGTTATGTCCGCGGGAGACGTTGATGTTCCCGTTCGGGTAGACCCCGGTGACGGTCCAGGGCACGCCTCCCGCACCGGCTGCGAGGCGCACCTGAGCACCGACCCAGAACTCCTTGCCCTCACGGTCCTTCGCGACCGTGCGGGACATGCCGGTCGTCAGCGGCAGCTGCTGCCCGTCCTCGCCGAGGTGCGGCGGACGGATCTCGGGTGTGCTGAGACCCTGCCGGGCGCGTGACGCGAGATCGCGGCGGGCGGTCTCTACTTGCCGGGTCCAGGCGGATGCCCGCGCGATCGCCTCCCGCTGCGTGCTGTGATCGCTGACCCGCTCGGAGGTGCCGTCCGCGTGTTCGACGATGACGGGGTAGCGGCCTCGGTCGGTCTTGGCGCCGACCGAGTAGGGGCTGCGGGCGAGGTCGCCGCCGGTCGGCGTGACCTGCGTGTGCCGGGAGACCACACCCTGATCGGTGACTGTGCCGCCTCCGCCGCCAACACCGCCGGTCGCGCTCTGATGCCCGAGGATGCGGAGGGTCTCACCGTCGCGAGGGTGTCCCTCGTGCCGGATCGTCACACGGTTGCCGACCGGATGCACGCCGATGATCGTCGTCTTGGCAGGGGGCGGAACGGGAGGCGGAGTCGGGGTCTCACCGCGGCGCAGCGCCTCACGTCGCGCGTCGCGATGCTCTCGGCACTCGGTCCCGCGGCGGCCGCCGGACATCGTCGGGAACTTGTTGAGCTCGTGCTCGGCCCCGTCGACGCGGCAGCGGGCATGCGTCTGCCCCGGCGCCGGGAGGAATCCCGAGACGTGAGCGACGACATCCTTGCCGGACTGAGCGGCGCTGCCGGAGTGTGCGAACTCTCCGCGCACGTCACGCGGGTGCAGGTGCGGATCCC
>Ga0224712_10000092_pt1 | contig 14147 bp, 13 predicted proteins | sample DielMetaTC5pm2_FD_171474 | JGI IMG/M metagenome (GOLD analysis project Ga0224712, IMG submission 171474) | Corn rhizosphere microbial communities from Kellogg Biological Station, Michigan, USA - Diel MetaT C5pm-2 (Metagenome Metatranscriptome)... | ecosystem: Host-associated > Plants > Roots >...
GGCACCTGGGCCATCGTCAAAGGCTCGCTCAAGGCGCTGGCCCGAGAGGACGCGGGCCACCGCGGCTGGATCAAGCGCCTTTCGCGCGAATTGCCGCATCTGGCGACGATCCCGCGTCTGCCGACGCTGCTCGCGCAACGTCTCCAGCATTGGCACGAGGAAAACGAACGGCGCGATTCGGTCGTCTGGCTCGCGCAATTGCGGCGCGAGCAGGTGCGCACGCGGCGCTTGCTGTGGGCCTGCGCGCTGGGCGGCATGCTGCTCGGCGCGGGAGCGATCTGGCTCGGACGGTGACGCGTCGTGCCGAGCAGGCCGCGCAGCTTCGTCAGGCTTGGGCTGGGGTTGGGTTGGGCTTTGGCCGGTGATTGATCGGCGCTTCACCGAATGTTGGCCAAAACGTTTGGCCAACACCTTAGTCGGCCGTATCGGCATTGCCCCGCATCCGCGCCCGCACCTCCGGTCGCGGTAGCGGCGACCACGCGGGCCGAGCTTTTACTCCCGAATCGATCACGACCAAATAGCGTCCGGCCCATGGGGTGACCGCGCGGTCCGGATGCAAGACCCAAAGGCCGATACCGGCATCGGCCACCGCCTCGTATTCGGCGTCGAGCACCCCGTGATGATCAAGGAAGCGATCGAGGGAATTGGGTATCCGCACGCAACCCTTCGAGTGGCGAATGCCGAGCAAAGGCTCGAGCTTGTCAGGGTCGGTCGCATGCATTTGAAAACGCATCGACGATATTCCACCCTTGCCCCAACCGCGTTCGGCGTCGGTCCAGCCGAAATCGAAAATCCGCATGTCGCGTGCGCCGTAGCCACGAATGCCGTTTTCGTTCAGCGTGCCTTCGGCCCGAAAATCCATGTTGCTCGGCGTGTGCTCGAACACGCCGAGCGGCGTGACGAAATGGTCGTAGCGGCCCGGCCACCCCGTGGAGACCGGCGAGGCGCCGATCAGTGTCCACTTGCCCGCCGGGTCGCCGCGGAAATAGATGAACAGCGCTTGCACGTTTGGATTGCGGTCGACGAGCACCACGTACTGCCGCGCCAGCGCGCCAAGGCCCTTGCCGGACAACGCGGCTTGCAACCGCTCCCCGTAGGCCGATTGATCGGCCCGCGGAACCGCCAAGCGCCGTGTCACGTCGCTTTCGAATTGGCTGGCGAGTGTGAGCGCGTCGCGCGGGTCTAGATGAGCCGCAACGTCGGCGGCATGCTTGGCGGTGGCCGATACTGCCGCCGCTGCCGCCGACGCCGCCTCGGCGATGGCGGCGTCTTCCGCCGCGGATGTTGGCGATGCGGTCGACGCGGTCGAGGCGGGGGCTGATGCTGACGAAGCCGCGCGTGCTGTCGAAGCCGCTGTAGCAGCACGCGTCGACGATGTTGCTGATGGCGTCGATGCGGGAGAGCCCGCGGATGTCGCTGAAGCCGGACGGGCGCCGGATGCCTCGGACGTCGGCGCGCCTGCAGCCGCCGCAGCCGCAGCCAGGACGGCTGCTCGCGCTGCCGCCACGGCCGATGCGGATGCCGATGCTGCGGGCGTCGAAGCCGATGCCGATGCCGATGCCGGTGCCGGTGCCGATGCCGGTGCCGAAGCCGAAGCCGAAGCCGGTGCCGATGCGGACGAGGCCGTCTCCGCACCCAGGGTGAATACCGGCCAAGTCAGCAACGCGCCGATAACCGCGCGAATGGCCACAGCCGAGCAGCACAATCGTGTGTGGTTTCCTCGATAACTTTGCCTATCCGGGCCTTCGTTGTTCTCCGCTCCGCCGTCCGGACCGCGCTCTGGACGCCGGCCGGCCATTCTTACATCGGTCATCAATGGTAGTCGCCAAAAGTTGCTTACGCAGGCAACGCAAGCAAGAGGCGTGCACATCGTAGAGAAACGTCGCGGCTGACCCGGCAGTCTTTTGGCGACGTAAAAAAGCGGCCGTGTCGATCAGCGTCGGCACCGCGCTTTACTTGCCGGGGGAACTTGGCTGGACCCTCGCGATAGCATTGGCCGCATTGGCCGCATTGGCCGCATTGGCCGCATTGGCCGCGTTTGCCCTGCTCGCCTCGTTCGCCCCGTTCGCCTCCTACGACTTGCGGCCCACCAACGGCCGCTTACGAACGATGCCGCTGTTGCAGCGTCCGCACACGCGCCATCGCAGGCGCATCGGCGCCCACGGTGTCGTACATCTTTGCCAGATCCGCCTTGAGCGCCGTGCGTGAGCCGCCGTCGAGATAAACCATGTGCCCCGACGGGTAAAACCGCGCCGACAAGTTATTGCGGACCGACTGCTCGATCAGCGGCATCTGTTGCAAATCGATTACCGTCTGATAGAACGGCGTCACGAAATCGTAAAAGCCGTTGGCGGACAGCACCTTCAGATCGATGTTGAGCGCCATCACCGCGGCCAAGTCGCCCGCCGTATAGAGGATGATGTTCCCATGCGCGTCCTTGCCCTTTTGCTCGCCGGTCGGGTCCGTGTGACTGAAATCCCAATACTTGAAAGCCTGATCGTTCAAGTCGGTGAACGACGAGGTGGACGTGTACTTCAATTGCTCGTTCAGGTACTCGTTCCACATCGTCGTGTAGACGCCCGAAACGGCCGTCATCGTCGGATCGTTGCCACCCGAGTTGGGATCGATTTGCCCCGCGATGCCCGTGTCGATCGCCGTCACTCGTCCGTCATAGGCGCCGAGCGCCATACCTTTGGACTTGAGCAGCGTCGTCAAAAACAGCGAATTGCCGCGGCTGTCGTAGCCGGCGATGTCCAAGCTCCACGCATGCAGCGTCGCTTTGTCGATACCCGTGTACTGGGACAGTTTTTCGACCACGGTGTCGTCCGTCTGCGGGAATTTGCGCAGCGCGGTAAGGTAGTCGGTGCGGGCGAACTGCGCCACTTCTTCGACAAACGCACCGAGATCGGACGGCCTCGGCGCGATACCGAGCCGCTTGTGGTACCACGCATCGGCCGCCGCTGTCGGCAATGCGCCGATCGGATTGCCCGCTTGCGCGTAGTCGAGGATAGACGACTGCAGCGTCACGCCGTTCAAATCGATGCCGTCCTCGTGCAGCATGTAGGCGAGCACGCAACTGCGCGCGGTGCCGTACGACTCCCCGAACAGGTACTTCGGCGAGTTCCAACGATCGTTCTTGGTCAGAAAGCGCTTGATGAATTGCTTGATCGAACGCGCGTCCTGATCGACGCCCCAGAAGTCGCGATTCTTATTGGGCGAAATGGCCGCCGAATAGCCCGTCCCGACCGGATTGATGAAAACGAGATCGCTGCGATCGAGCAAGCTGTCGGGATTATCCTCGAGCGTATAAGGCGCCGGGGGCGTGAAGCTGGGCATCGACGTCTTGATGCGCTTGGGCGCGAACGAGCCCAGCAGAACGAAGACCGCGGAGGAACCGGGGCCGCCGTTATAGAAAAACGTGACGGGCCGCGTCTGTTCCTGCTGCTTGTCCTCTGTGAACGCAACGTAGAACATTTTTGCATTCGGCTTCGAACTCGATTCGTCGACCGTGACCAAATGGCCGGCCGTCGCCGTGTAGTCGATCTTCCTGCCGCCGATGGTAATGGAGTGATGGGTGATCGCCGCCGTTTCGTTCGTATCCGTGACGAAATCGTCGGGCCCCTTCCCATAGGCGACTTCGTCGTTGAAAGGCTGGTCCCCCTGCTGACGATTCAAGAAAACATGCGGCATCGAGGCTCTGCCCGGCGACGGCGCATGAGCGTTGTGCGGCGACGGTTGCGGGCTGCCCGTATCGGAATTCATCGTAATCGCTCCATCGGTTATGGCCGGCACGCGGGTCCGAGCGCATGCACCGGCTGCGTTGGCGAACTACTCCCCTTTGCCCGCGCGACGCGACCCGACGCGCGAACGAAAAGACCTACCCAGAAAAACTATTTAGTCGACCCACTACCGCTTGCCGCCCGACTGACCGTCTGATGCCGGCGCCGATGCGTTCAATGCGTCGGCAATGCGACGGCCGTTGGGGCTGCCCAGGCCCGTGCAAGCGTCCCACCCGGGCGCAGCTGCATAACTGCCGTTATTGCCCGAAGTGATGTCGTTGAATGCATGCGCCGATGCGTAGAGCTTTGCGTTCAAAAACCCGGCGGCTTTACCGGTATTCGCGTTGATACGCGCAACAAGTCCCGCGAAGAGCGGCGCCACGGCGCTCGTCCCGCCGACGGGCGCGCTCCGACCGTCGATGAGCACCTCGTAGCCGGAGCTCGGCGACGCGTCCGCGGCGATGTCGGGCACGCCACGCCCCGTCAGCGGCGCCGCCGCGCCATCGACGCGCGTCGCCTTCAAGCCTTCCTGCCAGCTAGGCAGCGCAAAGCGCGCGCTGATGCCTCCGCCCGTCGCGCCACCCGAAGCGCCGTCGTTCCACACCACTTCTCTCGTGATCGACTTGCCCCCCGGGGCCGTCAAATGCGTGCCGCCGCACGCAAGCACGTAGGGGCTTGCGGCCGGAAAGTCGACATTATCGGCGCCGTCGTAGGCGCCATCGCTCGAACCGCTATCGCCCGAAGCTGCGCAGACAGTCACCCCGAGCGCCACCGCCGAGCGCAGCGTGTCGTTGAAACTGGTGATCGCCTGCTCCGTCCACGAATGCTCCGGGCCACCCCAACTGATCGACAAGACCGACGGCTTGTTCGCGGTATCGTGCAGCGCATGCGAAACGGCATCGATGAAGCCCGCATCGCTGTTCGGCGAGAAGTAAACGGCGATCGTCGCCTTCGGCGCAACGGCGCCCGCGATCTCGATGTCGAGCGTCACTTCGCCGTCGGCGCTGCCCGGATCGCCCGTGGGATGATTGCCGCCTCCGTCGACCGGCACGGCCACGACACGCGGGGTGGGCACGCCGAGACGGCCGAAGTAGGCGGACAAGTCCGATGCGGCATAGCCGCCGCCGAGCTCGATCAAGCCGATGCATTGGCCGGCGCCGTCACCGTCACCGTCAGGAAAACCGTAGAGCGCTGCCAGTTGCAACGGCGTGAATACCTGCGCGGCCGTATGCGTCGTCACGGGGCCGGACACCGGGCGCAACCGAAAGTGCGGTTGCGCTTGAGGCCGGTTGTCGAGCCCCAGCACGGCCGTGACGACTTCGGCAATCGCTTCTGGGATCGTGATCGCGCCCGTGCGGCCGCGAAAGCGCCCGAGCGCCGGATGCTCGTAGTCCGAAAGCTCAACGCCGAACGCCGCTTGAAAATGCTCGGCCGTCCCGGCCAGCACGGCTTTGGCGGCGCATGGGTCTTGCCGCTCGACGCGTAATTGGTATTCGCGCGCAAACGCTTCGAGCTTCGCGAAATCCTCGGGCGCAACAGCGAAACGCGTTTCGAATTCCTCCCGCGAGAGCGGCTCGGCGTGATTGTGAGCAATGCGCCGCACCAGAGCATCGAGTTCGCGTTCGCCGCGGCGGCGCAACGTGACAACTACGTGCAGGGTCTCGTTCGGGTTGATCGGACCGAGGCACTTCGAATCCGCAACGGCTGCACGATCGCTGCCGGCAAGCCTCTGTCTCGCTTGGGTCATGTGTGACGCTCCTCACGCGGTGGGTACGTCGAAGCTCCGACACACGCCCTGGCCCCACAGTTCCTCATGCCGCGCGTCGCGCCAGCGCGCCGCAGAGAAACGGCCATGAACCAAGGAAAGGCATTCGTCGGACGACTCACAAAGTGTAGTGCATCGAAGGCCGTGCGCGGCATGCGCCAGGCGAACGTTGGCCGTTCGGTCTACGCTATGTCCGCCCGGCACGCCTATGCCATTTGCACTTCAGCAAACATTGCGGCGCCGGCATATGATTGCCGCGCGGCGGCGCGAATCGATTGATGCGCCGCGCCGTCTGCCATGCAGCCGACCGTTCGGAAACGCCAAATAAAAAAGGAAGACTCTCGACATGACCCTGTCTATGTACCAAGCATCGGTGCCCGTGTTCGCGCGCGGGCTCACGAACCTGCGCGCCGTCCTGCAAAAAGGGCACGACCATGCTTTGACGCAGCACTTCGAGCCGTCGATCTTGCTGTCGAGCCGGCTCTATCCCAACATGCACCCGTTGACGAGGCAGGTGCAGATCGCCTCGGACGCGGCAAAGTTTTGCGTCGCGCGGCTGGCCGGCGTCGAGCCGCCCAAGTACGAGGACGTGGAGACGACCTTCGACGAGCTATACGCGCGTATCGACAAAACGCTCGCTTACCTGCAAGGGTTCGACGCGGCGCAACTCGAAGGCAGCGACTCGCGCACGGTGACGCTGACCGTGCCCAGCGGCAAGCATGAATTCATCGGCCATGCGTACCTGCTTCACTTCGCGGTGCCGAACTTCTTCTTCCATGTGACGACGGCTTACGCCATCTTGCGCCACAACGGCGTGGAGCTTGGCAAGTTCGATTACCTGGGCCGCGCGTAAGCCCACAACGGTCCACGCCGTCATGCCCGATATGCCGTGGGGCCGGGCATGACGGCGTGCGGCCTGCCCAATCGTTCGGACTGTATCGGGGTTCAGTCGAGGGACAGACGCACGGCGAAGCCAAGCAAGGCTGCCGAGAATGTCCAGCGCTGCAGTGTCTGCGCGAGCGGGTATTTGCGCAATAACACGGCAATGCGGCCCGCGCCTACGGCATAGAGCGCATCGAACAGCATGCCGACAACCAGCAGCACGATGCCCAGTTCCGCGACCTGCAGCGCGATGGGACCGGCGGCCGGCCGCAAGAATTGCGGAAGCAGCACGGAGCAAAACAGCAGCGCTTTCGGGTTCAGCAAATTCGTAAGCAGCCCCTTGGCGAAGGCTTGCCGGAGGGCGCCGCGCTCGTTGGCTTGCGCGCTCGAGGCGCCGCTCGCTTGCAGCGCGAACATGGGCGAACGAAAGATTTGAATCGCGATGTAAGCGAGATAAACTGCGCCGCCATATCGAACGATCTCGTAGAGCCACGGCGCAGCCTTGAGCAGCGCCGCCACGCCGCATGCCGAAAGCGTCACGTGCGTCGCCCGGGAGACGGCGAGCCCGCCGGCGGCCGTCAACCCGGTGCGCGTGCCGCGAGCGATGCTGGTTTGCAGGATCAACGCCATGTCGGGGCCGGGAATCGCGTACACGACGATGAGCGCGACGATGAAAGTGATGAGCAAGTCGGGGGAGACCACGGCAACCTCGGCAAAACGGAAATGTTCAGGTGTCATATTGTGCCGCGCGATGCGGGGCGATTTTCGGCAAAATTCCACATTCATTCGCCATTCCTGAGTGCTTTCCACCACAATATGCACGCTTAACCCCGTCATTACGCCCCTTCTCCATGCCTTTCGCCCAAAGTACCCATTGCACGCACGGCATCCCTATCAACCATTTAGCCAACGCGGCCTTTGCTTATATCGCAAAAAGACGATATAAGATTCAGTCAACGGCGATCCTGTCATCGAGTTTTGTGCCCGCTGCGCGGACGCCCGGACGTTTGAAATGACGATAGATATAGACGCCATCCACAAGGCCCTGGCCAACCCCGTGCGACGCGAGATCCTCGCGTGGCTCAAGGAGCCGGAGGCTTGCTTTCCCGCGCAAGAGGTACCGCTCGAATGCGGCGTATGCGTCGGGCAGATCAATGCGCGCTGCGGCTTGTCGCAGTCGACGGTATCGGCCCACCTCGCGACGCTGCAAAGCGCGGGACTCGTCACGGTGAAGCGGATCGGTCAGTGGAGCTTTTTCAAGCGAAACGAAACCGTCATTCAGGCGTTTCTCGCATCGCTGCACAACGACCTGTAGGTCCGTCGCCGCCGCATTGGGGCGGCGCAGCGATGAACCCCATTGACGCTAGCATCGCGACGCGTTCGATCCGTCGCGCTTAAGAGGAAAACTTGCCATGCCCACATTGTTCGATCCGCTCGTCGTCGGCGACCTGACCTTGCCCAACCGCATCATCATGGCCCCGCTCACGCGCCAGCGCGCGGGCGACGAACGCCTGCCGAACAGCTTGATGGCCCAGTATTACGCGGAGCGCGCATCGGCAGGCCTGATTCTCAGCGAAGCCACCTCCGTGACCCCGCAGGGCGTCGGCTATGCGGCCACCCCGGGCATTTGGTCGGCCGAGCAAGTGGCGGGATGGAAGCGCGTGACGGAGGCGGTCCACGCCGCCGGCGGCCGCATTTTCTTGCAGTTGTGGCACGTCGGTCGCGTCTCCGATCCCCTTTTCCTGAATGGCGAACTGCCGGTAGCGCCTAGCGCGATCGCGCCGAGCGGTCACGTCAGCCTCGTACGTCCGCAACGGCCGTTCGTCACGCCCCGTGCGCTCGAACCGGAAGAAATCGCCGACGTCGTCGCCGCCTTCCGCAGGGGCGCCGAAAACGCCAAGGCCGCCGGTTTCGACGGCGTCGAGGTGCATGGCGCGAACGGATATCTTCTCGATCAATTCCTTCAAGACAGCACGAACCACCGCACCGATGCCTACGGCGGCCCGATCGAAAACCGCGCACGTCTTTTGCTGGAAATCGTGGACGAATGCATTGCGGTATGGGGGGCGGGCCGGGTTGGCGTGCATCTCGCGCCGCGCGGCGACGCCCACACGATGGGCGATTCGAATCCGGCCGAAACATTCGGCTATGTCGCACGCGAACTCGGGAAGCGGCGCATCGCGTTCATCTGCGCCCGCGAATCGCTGGGCGAGAATCGTCTTGGGCCTCGGTTGAAGCAAGCGTTCGGCGGCGTTTATATTGCGAACGAGAAGTTCACGAAGGAAACGGCGCAGCACACACTCGACGCAGGCGACGCGGATGCCGTGGCCTGGGGTCAGTTGTTCATCGCGAACCCCGATCTGCCCACGCGCTTCAAGCTCGATGCGCCGCTGAACAAGCCGAATCCCGAGACCTACTACGCCGCGGGCGCTGCCGGCTACGTCGACTATCCCGCGTTGGAAACGGCTTGAGCCACGACTGAAAAGACCATGACGCCTACTTCGAAGCTCGTCACCAAAGCCATCGTCACAGGGCATACCCGCGGCCTCGGCGCGGCGATCGTCGATGCACTGCGCTCGCGCGGCGTCGATGTGCTCGGTGTCTCGCGCTCCCCTGCGCTGCCGGCGGCGCGGGCTGTGCGGCGCCCGGGCGGCTTCGAAGAGGTGGAGCTCGATCTGTCCGACCGCGAAGCGGTTGCCCAATGGCTCGCAGGCGATCGATTGGCCGAGTTCGTCGGCGGGGCGCAGCGCGCGCTGCTCGTCAACAACGCGGGGACGCTCGGGCCGGTGGGCCAGAGCTCCGTGCAACCGCCGCTCGAAGTCGGGCGCGCGGTCGCGCTGAACGTCGCCGCGCCGCTGATGCTTTCGAGCGCGTTCTGCGCCGCCACGGCCGAAGTGCCCGATCGCCGCATCGCGCACGTATCGAGCGGCGCCGCGCGCACCCCGTATGCGGGATGGAACATCTATTGCGCGACCAAGGCCGCGCTCGATCATCACGCCCGCGCAGCGGCCCTCGATGCGGAGCGCGGTTTGCGCATCGCGAGCGTCGCCCCGGGCGTCGTCGATACGGACATGCAAGCGCAGATCCGCGGCGTCGACGACGCGCGCTTTCCGATGCGCGAACGCTTCGAGCAGATGAAGCGCAACGGGCAATTGACGTCGCCCGAAGAGGCCGCCGGCAACTTCGTTGGATACCTGCTCTCCGACGCGTTCGGCCAAACGGCGGCGGCGGACATCCGCTCGCTGTGATCGATGCGGCGGCGCGCGCAAAAACGCGTCGCGGGGATCGGCGATAATCGCCACCATTTGCCCGATACCGCACGCGCCGCTCGCCGCACGAAACCCTCACGCCCATGAACAAGCCCGGCAGCCCACGTCATATCGATCAGTTGCTTCGCGAAGCGATCGAACTTCAGCAAAACGGCGCATTGGCCGAAGCAGAAACCGTCTACGGAGAAATCCTCGCGCTGCGCCCTCGTCATTTCGACGCACTGCAACTGCTGGGCGCGCTCGCTTTGCAGGCGGGCCGGCACGAGGAAGGGGTCGCGTGGCTGAGCAAGGCGCTCGAGGTCGATCCGCGGCAAGCCCATGTGCATTCGAACTTGGCCTTTGCACTGAACGCACTCGGCCGCCACGACGCGGCGCTTGCCGCCGCCAACCGCGCACTGGCGCTCAAGGCCGGTTTTGCCGATGCGCTGAACAACCGCGGCATGGCGTTGGCGGCGCTGGAGCGCCCCGGCGAGGCGCTTGCCAGCTTCGAAAAAGCACTGTCGGCCAAGCCCGACTTTCCTGAAGCGTGGAGCAACCGCAGCTGTGCGCTACGGGATCTGGGCCGTCCGCAAGAAGCCGTGAGCAGTTGCGACCAGGCGATCGCACTGCGTCTCAACTACGCCGAAGCGTGGAGCAATCGCGGCAATGCCTTATCCGATTTGAATCGTCCGCTCGAGGCGCAAGCAAGCTATGAGCGTGCGTTGGCCGCGGCATCGAACCTGGCGGATGCTTGGAACAACCTCGGTCTGACTTACGTCGACATGAATCGGCATGCCGATGCGCTTGCCTGCTACGAGCGCGCGCTCGCGCTTGCCCCCGATTCGGCGGAAACGCATTGGAACCGCGCGCTTTGCTTGCTGCAAACCGGCGAGCTCGCCACGGGCTTCGTCGAATACGAATGGCGCTGGCAGCGCAAGCGCATCGCGCCGAGCCGGCGGGGCTTCGACGCGCCGTTGTGGCTAGGCGACACCCCGCTCGACGGCAAGACGATCCTGCTTCACGCCGAGCAGGGCCTCGGCGATACCCTGCAGTTTTGCCGGTACGCTCGACTCGTCGCGGCGCAGGGCGCACGGGTCGTGCTCGAAGTTCAGCCCGAGCTCACGCGTCTTTTGGCCGGGCTAGACGGCGTGAGCGAGTTCGTAACCGCAGGCGAAGCATTGCCTCCGTTCGATTGTCACAGCCCGTTGTTGAGTTTGCCGCTCGCGTTGCACACGACGATTGCAACGATCCCTGCGCGAACGCCTTACCTCTTCGCCGATCGCGCCGCCTCGGCGCGCTTTCGCACCCGCATCGAAGAAGCCGCTTCCTCGCCTTGTTTGAACGTCGGCCTCGTCTGGGCGGGCGGCCACCGCCCGCACGTGCCCGAGCTGCGCAAGAACGATGCGCGCCGTTCACTCGCCTACGACCGCTTTGCGCCGATCGTCGAAGTGCCTGGCGTGCAGTTCTTCAGCCTCCAAAAGGGCGAAAGCGCGGCACATCGATTGAATGCGATGCGCGAGCGCCACGAGCCCAGCCGGCGCGTGATCGATTGGACTGCGGAGCTGACCGATTTCGCCGATACGGCGGCGCTCGTCGACAACCTCGACTTGGTGATCTCGGTCGATACGTCGACGGCGCATTTGGCCGGCGCCATGAACAAGCCCGTGTGGATCCTGAACCGGCTCGACACCTGCTGGCGCTGGATGCTCGAGCGCGAAGACAGCCCGTGGTATCCAAGCGCGCGGTTGTTCAGGCAACCCGCGTTGGGCGATTGGGACAGCGTCATCGAATCGATTGCGAGCGCCTTGACGGCGCTCGCCGCTACGCACGGCCGTTGACACGCGTACTGTCGATGCCGATACCGAGGCAGTGCGTTCGCCCAGCGAAGTGGCTTCATGCCTTCGGATTCCCGCGTCCGAATTGCTGTCGATAGGCAGCCGGGCTCGTCATTGCGATCCGGCGGAAATGGCGGCGCATCGATTCCTCGGAGCCGAAGCCAGCCCGCTCGGCGATGATGCCGATCGACCATCGCGGCCGCGTCTCGAGCATATCTTTGGCCAGCGCTACCCGTTCCCGGATCAGCCATTCATAGGGACCTAGACCCGTCGCTTCGCGGAAGCGTCTTTGAAGCGTTCGCCCGCTCATCGCCGCCCGTCGAGCGAGCGCTTCGACCGTGGTGAGCAGATGCGGCATGCGCGCGCATCCAATCGATCAAGCGCGCAAGCCGCCCGCCGTCGTCCTCGGGCGGCACCGGCCGCGGCACGAACTGGGCCTGTCCGCCATCGCGATGTGGCGGCACGACGAGCCGCTGTGCGACACGGTTGGCCACGGCGCCGCCATGGTCGCGGCGCACCAGATGCAACAACATATCGAGACCCGCTGCCGATCCCGCAGCGGTGACGATCTGACCTTCATCGACATAGAGCGCATCGGGCTGCACGCGCACCGCCGGATAGCGGAGTTTGAGCTTGTCCGCATAACGCCAATGCGTCGTCGCCGTCTTGCCGTCGAGCACGCCTGCCGCCGCCAACACGAACACGCCGGAGCATATCGAGCACAGGCGCGCCCCGCGTTTAGCCGCCGCGCGCAACTTGTGTAGGAGCGGCTGCGGCGGCGTCTCGTCGGCATCGCGCCAGCCGGGGATGATGATCGTATCGGCGCGATCGAGCATTTTCAGCGTATAGGGCGCTGTCAGCGTCACGCCACCCGCCGCGCGGATCGCCCCGGTTTCGGCCGCACATACGGCGAAACGATACCAATCGACGCCAAGTTCGGGACGCGGCAACGCAAACAACTCGACGACGCAGCCGAATTCGAAGGTGCAAAGCCGATCGTATGCGACGGCGGCGACGAGATGACGGGGCATGGCGCGATGTTACCGGATATTGTCGATCACGCCACTGCCCTCGGCGACGGATAACCCCAATAATGCCTCGGTGATTGAGCTCCCATCCACGCCGGAAATCAGACGAGAGTCCCTATGCACCCTTCATCGGCAGTTACCGCGATCCCTCCAGCGCCGAGCGACGTTGCGCTTGCGCACTTCGAAGCGTCGTTGCGTTTCGAAACCGATTGCGCCGACGTCCACAATGCGCTCGTTGCAGGCCGAGCCGATTTCGTGCTGCTCGACGTGCGCAGCCCGGCCCTCTACGCCGCTGGACATGTTCCGGGCGCCGTCAACCTGCCGCACGGAAAGATCATTGCATCGACGCTCGCGCAGTACGCGCCCGACACGCTGTTCGTCACCTATTGCGCCGGGCCGCACTGCAATGGCGCTACGCGTGGCGCGATCCGCCTGGCCCGCTTGGGACGCCCGGTCAAAGTGATGGTCGGCGGGATCATTGGCTGGCTCGACGAAGGCTTCGCGCTAGCCAAATCAACTGCGCCGGACCGCGAACTCACGCTGCCAAACGATCCGCCAGCACACGCGTGAGCGACTCGCTCGCGGGCGTCATCGGTGAGCGCAATTCGTTTTCCACCCATCCTTGCGCGGCCAAAGCTGCCTTCACGGGCGCAGGGTTGGGCTCGGACGCCAGCGCCCGCAAAAGCGGCGTCAGCTCGTGATAGATCGCACGACCTTCCGCCAGATCGCCGCGCGCCAATGCCCGATACATAGCGACGAAGCGGTCGGTGCGCACGTGAGCCGCGGCTGCTATCGCGCCCGCGCCGCCCATGCACAACGTCGCGAACATGGCATCGTCGTTTCCTGTGAGCACCCTGAGACGCCCGTCGAGAATCAACGCGAGCGTGGTCTCGGGGCTGCCGGAACAATCCTTGATTGCCTGGATGCGCGGATGGCCCGCCAGTGTGAGCAGGGTATCGAGTTCGATGCGCACACCCGTGCGGTACGGAATGTCGTAAATCACGATCGGCTTGGCGCTCGCATCGGCAAGCGTCCAAAAATGCTCGATGAGCCCCGCTTGAGACGGCCGGATGTAATAAGGCGCACTGATGAGCACGCCCGCGATCGGCTCGTCGTTCAGGCGCAATACCCGCTCGCGCAGCACGCTGGCCCGGTTGCCCGCGACACCGGCCACCACGGGCAAGCCCTCGGCCGCGCGCAGCACAGTCGCCAGCACGGCGTCCTGCTCCTCGCCCGACAGCGCCGCGGGCTCGCCCGTGGTGCCGAGCGCAGCGAAGCCCGCCACACCCGCGTCGCGATAGCGTTCGACTAGCGCAGCAAGCGCACGATGATCGACCGCGCCCGCCGCAAACGGCGTGACCAGCGGAACCCAGATACCGGAAAACATCGACATAACTTCACCTCGTGACAAGACCGAATCGAAACCGAGGGAAGGCGCCGGGCAGGCTAGAAAAACCAAGGAGGCGGTGTTGCTGTCCCGTCGCGCGTCCGACGGCACAGCGCACCGGTCAGACGTGCGGCTGTTTTTTAGCTTTGAAAACGGCGAACGCCGGGGCGCCGCTGTACACAGCGTGCACCGCGGACGTCACGACAACCGACGAAAAATAAAC
>Ga0224712_10000093_pt1 | contig 14145 bp, 5 predicted proteins | sample DielMetaTC5pm2_FD_171474 | JGI IMG/M metagenome (GOLD analysis project Ga0224712, IMG submission 171474) | Corn rhizosphere microbial communities from Kellogg Biological Station, Michigan, USA - Diel MetaT C5pm-2 (Metagenome Metatranscriptome)... | ecosystem: Host-associated > Plants > Roots >...
AGAGGAAATATATCTATTGAGTCTTGTCCACTGTTGTAATGTGTTGTAAGAGAGACAGTTTGCTTGGGGCGAGTCCCTCCTAAATAGTAACGGAGGGAACCTAAGGTTTTCTCAACTTAGTTGGAACTAAGTGTTGTAGCTTAAAAGCAGAAGAAAGCCCAAAATGTGAGAACGACTATTCGAACATTATCGAAAGATTGGTTTAGAAACCCAATATCTGTCATGCAGATAGATATTGTATATGAATAAAAGTTACTTTAGGGATAACAGGATAATAGTGCACAAGAGTTCACATCAACTGCACTGTTTATTACCTCGATGTTGAATTGGAGTTACCTAGTGCCGAAGAAGGTGCTTTGGGTGCACGGGTCTAGTGCTTAATCCTCCACGTTATTTGAGTTAAAAGCGTCGTGAGACAGCTTGGCCTCTATCTGTTGAGTCAGTGTAGAATATTGAGTTTCTTTTCTGGTAGTACGAGAGGAATCTAGAAAACAAACCGCTGGTGTACCAGTTATTTTGTCAAAAGTACAGCTGGGTAGCTACGTTTGTGTTGGATAATCGATGAAAGCATCTAATCGAGAAGCCACTTACAAGAAATATTCGTTGGACTTCCTTCTAGAACAGGAGGTTGATAGGAGTAGGGTGTAAGTACCGTAAGGTATTGAGCTGATACTTACTAATAAGTTCATTTTCTTCCATTAGGATAGTTTTGAACCTTTACGGTTCTTAGTTTAATATTATTTGTTGGTGACTAATCTCATAAGGAAACACGCAGTAACATTCCGAACCTGTTAGTGAAAGTTATGAGGCTTTTATAATCTAATTTATTTTGGAAGGTAGAAGTGTTGCCAGCAAAATTAAATTTCTCCGGTAGCTCAGTGGTAGAGCGCACGGCTGTTAACCGTATGGTCGTTGGTTCAACTCCAACCCGGAGAGCCAAAAGAGTGTAAAAATACGGGATAAGATGTTAGGAAAGAAAATAATTAAAACCCTTCTAGAAAAGATAGAGGAGTCCTATATTTCTTCCCTAATTCTTTCTATTAGACAGGAAATTCTTAGGAGGATCTCCTTCCTAGAGGAGAGATATCATCCTTCCTCTCTTCAGGAGATTCAGGATCTATTCCTAGTACTCCTAAGTAGGTTCTCTCAGAAACAGCTTCGTAGGGAGTTAATATTTTTTATTAAATCCTTTAGGAATAGAAGCTTTGATTCAAAATCCTTCCTTAGTTCTGATCTCTCCTACTTTTTCTCCAATTTTCTCTTCCTATTCAATTGTAATCTATCTATAGAATTGAGAATCCATCTCTTTCCTACTCAGATCGAGGCAATTCTTCTCTTGCTACTCTGTTATAGTCTAGATATGAAAACTGGAGAGGGTAAAACTATTGTTGCTATTGGAGCTTCAGCTCTCTTTAGTCTTCTAGACTTTCCAGCCCATGTTGTAACTCAGAATGATTTTCTAGCAGAAAGAGACTCTATCCTTTCAAATAGATTACTCTCCTTTACTCCTCTTACTGTTTCTTTTCTTTCAGCTGTCTATTCCTTTAATACAGAGGAGAAACAGAAGAGATATGATAGTAATATACTCTATGCTTCAGAGAAGGAGCTAATTTTTGATTTTCTTCGAGATGAATTGGAACTTCGTTGGGAGAATACTCTTAATCGATCAAAGGAATACTCTGTTGCTATTATTGATGAGATAGACAGCATCCTAATTGATAATGCCAATCAACCATTTGTTATCTCAGGGGAGGAATTAGAGATATCTAGAAGATTTCTCTCAGCAGAGGAGATAGCACAAAAATTATCTAGAAATAAGGATTATGAAGTCTTTCCCTATGAAAATCGGATCTCTCTTCTAGAGAGAGGACTAGAGAAAATTAGGAAGCTACCAAATAGTGATTCTCATTTTCGTTATCTTCTCTCCAATGCTCTGCAAGCTAAGGAATTCTATAGAAAGGATCGGGATTATATTGTAGAGGAGAATCGGATTATTCTAATTGATAAGAATACTCGTAGGCTCTCTATAAATACCACTCTTTCCTATGGTCTACATCAGGCTATAGAGGCCAAGGAGGGAGTACCAATCTCTATTCAGAGTAGAACCTACAATTCTATCTCTGTCTTCAATTTTTTTCAGAATTACTATCTCATTTCTGGTCTCTCTGGAACAGCTATGGATGTTTCAACAGAGATTAAGCACTTCTATCATCTAGATACGATCAAGATAGAGAAGAATAGAAAGGAGAGGAGAATTGATCTAGAGGATGCCTTCTTTGAAACAGAGAAAGAGAAGATTGAATACCTTCTAGAAAGGGTAAAGAAGGCCTATTCCAAGGGTACTCCTATCCTAATCGGAACTAAATATATCTACCAGAGCGAGATTCTAAATCAGTATCTAGAAAAGGATGGTATCCCTTGTAAGGTTCTAAATGCTAAGAATGCAAAAATTGAGGCAGATGTAATTGCTGAGGCTGGAAAGAAATTCAGTGTTCTAATTGCTACTATGGCCGGTCGAGGAACAGATATTATTCTCGGTGGTTCAGATAGTAGTGAGGAGGAGAGAAAGGAAATTAATGATCTAGGTGGATTATTTATAATTGGTTTTGAAAATTATGATTCTATTAGAAATGACTCTCAATTCCGTGGTAGAGCTGGTAGACAAGGTGATGAAGGTAGAAGTATCTTTCTTTCCTCCTTTGATGATGAGATTTTTGAGCACTTTCTCTATGATTTTCCCTACACAACCTATGCCTTTCTTCTAGAAAATCTTCTGGGAGGAAAGGAAAGGAATCTATTCAGGAGGATCATAAATAATATTAGGCTCTTCCAGGAGAAGGAAAATTTCTATATTAGATCAACTGTTATTGCTAGGAGTTTTATAGAGAACTATTTGAGAACTGAGGTAATAAAGAACCTAAAAAGAGTCGGTGAAAGAAATCTAATCTCCAATATAAAAAGCTTATTCTCTCTCTACTTCAATGAATATTACAATAGAAATTTTAAATTAAGACTTTTCTACTCAATAAGGGAAAGGGAGAACTTTCTCTTTGGCTCTCTTTCAATCTTTTCTTCTATATTTTCTAAGGAGGAACTAAAAAAGATCTCTAGAAAGATTTCTCACCTTTCTATTTTTTTTAAAGGAAGAAAATTCTATGCAGAACAAATTTTTCCTATTTTCTGTAGGAGATTAATTAGAGAGATCGCTAGGAAGGATATTAGTCTCCAATCTTCTAGTATCTTCCTAAGGAAGATTGAAGCAGATGGATTAAAAAATTCCTATGCTGAGATTGTAAATTATCTCTCCTTTCTTTCCTCTATTGTAAGTCTAATTGTAGCTAAATCAGGAGGTTTCCGTTCCTATTATTTGAGATTGGTTCATTTCTTTGCTAAAACAATGTTTATTTTTTCTAGTTCTAGTCTTCAGAAATTTCTAGCTGCTATCCAGGACTTTACTGAATAGGATTAGAAAGCTTATAAATGGAACTCTGTTATTAATTCTTCTAGAGATGGAAAAAAAGTTAGGTAGTACTAATCAACTTGAGAAAATGATAGTAGTTTTGAAAGAATTTCTAATAAAGGAAGGGTCCTTGAATAAGAAAGTATTTATCTTCTAGAAGGTTGATAATTGAATCAGTTTTAGTCTAGTTCATTTGGTTTCAATATGGGAAGTTTATTAAGCCCTTATATAATTTAGTAATTTAAATAGGTATATTTTTTTCTAAGAAACTCTCTGAGCATATTTGAGTTTTCTTAAGAAATATTACTACTGGTAGGATATGATCTCTAGAAAGAAACAAATAGAAGGGAAATTTTCTGTATGGATTAGGAAACACTACTTACTTATTTCCTGTTTTGCCTTTTTTGGGATTTTGTATTTCCTAAAAAGGAAAGAAGAGAAATTAAAAGATAAGAATATAGTAGTAAAACGAACTGAGAGTAGTAATAAAAAAGATTTAGTACCATCTGAAATAAATAGCACTAAACAAGGAAAAACTCCAATTCACCAGAATAGTAGATTTACTAAAGTTACTGGTGGTGTAATCTTTTCTTTTCTACTCTATAAATCTGGAGCAAAGAAATTCCATAGAGCTCTTAGTAGAGGAATAGAGAAACAAATAAGGACAGATGAGATAGAGGAGGATGAGAAAAAGATAGAGATCGAAATAATAGAAGATACTCTGGGTGATCACCCTATTCCTCAGGAAAAATCTTTCAATGTGGCTCACTTTATTTTCGCCAGAGAGACAGTCTATGCTTTGGTCAAGAGTTTACAAAATTTTGATACTAGGAATTATACCTCCTATAAAGATTCTTTTCTTCAGTTATTACTTGGAGTAAATAAAGAAAAATTCGATAGGATTTTTGATTTTGACAAGCTATATGACGATATAGAGGATATTAGGAAAGTAGAGAAGACCTATGCTCAGAAGAGTAATAAGGAACATTTAAAATCTCTTCTGCAAGATAGGATAGTGACTAGGATTCTAACTAGGTTTAGTAAATGGTTATCCACTCCAGATAGAGATAGAAATAGAATATTGGATATGGATACTCCTAGATTAGTTTTTAGTAGCAAGTCAGTTATCGGAAGTAATAATGGTGATATCGAACTACTTGGTAAAGTAGTAGATAGTGACTCAAGCCCTCTAAAGGGATTTCCTGTCTATGAAGTGGATATCTTTATTGGAGATACTATTTATGATTACCTTATAGGTAAGTTAGACTCTTTCCCTAGTGGATCAATTAAGGAGAATAGGTATTACTATGCCTATCAAAAAGGAGACAAGGTAAGTAGGACTAATATAATGTTGGGAATAATAAGCAAAATAGAACATGAAAGTAATGGTGAGGAGCAGATTCTTCCTACTATAAATGACAATTTTTATAATAGAAGTAGTGATAATATTAGGATCAGAAGCCATTCTGAATTATTAGATGAAAATTATATGAATGATCTTTAAAAAGGATAGACAAACTTTCTAAGGAATTATAGAGATAGTTCTATGTTAACTAACTTTACTAACATAATCCAATATAGAGTAATCAGAGTGATAACCATCTTTAAATTAAGAATCTTTTAATCTATATTTGCTATTACTTGAGGCTCGTCAGGTTCTATGCTAGAATAATGCTGATTTTATGGCTCCTGTCTCTAATGGCTTGAGCTTCATTGGAGTTAATATTACCTTGAGAGAAGAGAATTTATCCTCAGCTAAAAAGAATAGTAATCTCGGTCTAGGAAGATTTCTTCTACGCTCTATGCCATTTATTCCTTTCTTCTCTCTTGGATTTCTTCCCTATTCTCATTTTAAGAACTCCTCTAATCAATTAAGAAATAATCAAAAAGCTACTGTTATCTGTGGTTTTGGTAGTAGGTTTACTAGTTTTGATATTAGAAAGACACAATACTTTGAAGAAAGGATAGTAACAGATAATGTTTTTAGATCTTTGATAGAGAAGGAACCATCCTCTGGATGCTATTATCAAGATTTAAGCTATATTAAGTTTGAGAGCCCATCTAAGATTGTTAAAGGCTCAGAGGAGATTAATAGTATCAGAGAGAGATTCAATAGAAGAAGTAAGGAGTTAGGACTAGATGAGAAAGAGCTTGCTCGTCTTTTTGCCTCTATTAGATCAACAGAAATCTCCCTTAGAGATGACAAGAGTAAGAAGGATAATAGCAAGATTATTAAGAAGACAGATGCCATAAAGTGTAACTATCTTTCTTTCCCATTTATTGATCCAGAAATAGCAGTTGATAATGAGGGTAAGAAGAAAGTAATTACAGCAATGGATGTTGCTTTCACTATTAATACCTTAATAGCTAGGGAAAATTCTCCTATTGCTAGTTCTATAGTAAAAGGTGGTATCTGGTCTGCAGAAGCTTCTGAAGATGGAAAGTTTATTAAGATCTTTCTCCAACCAGGTAAGAATGAGAAAAAAGAGGCCCTTATAGAGAGAGTAAAAGAAACTTTATCTCAGGATGGAATTTTTTTGATTCCACAGGAGTTCTCTCTTAACTTAGAAAGGAATAATAAGGAATATGGGTCGATCTATAGACCAGAGAGTGCTATCTACACAGGAAACTATTACCTAAGTAGATTCTCTAATTCTTCTGCTCTACTAAAGAGGAATCCTACTCTTAGAAGTGGAAAGAGCATAGTTCCAATACTAGATATAGAGCTTCGTTTCTTTTCTAGTGAGGATGCAGCTAATATCTGTCTTAATGACTCTAGCTGGAATCTAGCTCTAAAGGTTCTTGATGCTAATAATGGTGAAAGATTTTCTAGGAAGTATAATAGATCAGCTGAGGAATTGAAGGAATATTATTCCAGTCTCTCTGATGTTTCTAGTAGCCAGCTTCTAATTCAAAAGTCAAATATAGCACCAGCTGTAAGAAAGTTTATTCTAGCCTGTCTTCACGAGAAGGAGGCTTTATCTAGTAAGATCTATAATTCTAAAAAATTAGATACTCGTTTCGGGGAGATGGTTCCAAAGCCTTTTAATGCTTTTAGATTCAATGCTAAATGTGCTTCAAAGGAGTTACAACAGGATGTTAATAATACTCTTGAGAAAATTGTGAAGGAAAAATCAAAGTTTCTAGGAGAAATTAAGGAAAAAGTAGTGATAAAGGCTCTCTGTAAAGATTCTTCTACAATAAAGTATCTTGCACCGATTAAATCTTGTGTTGAACAGGAAAGTGATGGAAAAATAGAGATTCAACTCTATCAAGCTAAGAACTTTGGAGAGGATCTTCTCTCCTCAGGATATGATTTAATTTTTCTAGAATGGGGAAGGGATTCCTTAGATGATGTTCTCTATGATATTGCGGCCTGTCCAGCCTTCAATTTTAACTACCTTAGCCTTATAGAATCAGGTAAAGAAGTAGAATCTGGTAAAGAGATAGTCAAGGAATCTGGAAAGGAGACTGAAGTAAAGGAAGTAAAGGATGTCTTTAATTTAAATAGTAATGCTATGCCCTCCTTTAGATTTGATGAGAAAACAAAAGTAAATGTTATAAACTTTAATGGAGAAAAGAAGGAATTACAGGAACTCTACCTTGAGATCTTAGCTGCTCAGATTGAGGATAGGCGTGAGGAAATTTCTACTAATATTCCTGCCTCTAAAACTAAAAAGGTTAGTAGGTTAGGAAAGGTTCTCTTAGAAAGTGGTCTAATGTCTCAATTGGCTATCAGTCAATCTTTTGCTTTTTCTAATCCGAATCCTCATTACAAAGTCAGAAGTTTGAATTCTCAAAGATCCAGTCCAACCTTCGAAAAACTAAGTTTCTCCAATGGAGAATCTTCTCTTCCAATTACAGAAAAAGATATAGATCGTATTCATCAGGAAGGAATTTTAGAGGGAAGAAAAGATAGTATTAGTTATGTTGGAGCAATTTTAATTTCAGGAATAGCTTTGGTAGTAGGAATAGTTTTTGGAATAGTACTTGGAGTATTTTATATGTTGTTGTTCCCTTAAAGATAAATTCAAAAACTAATCTGATTTTTGAGTATATAAATGGAGATAGGAGATATTAGATTCATCAAAATATTATTTTTTTAGTTGCTATCTAGATTAATATTTATTTCTTAGATTAATAGGAATCAAGTATCCTAGGCTTTTCCTATTATAGCTACAAATTAAGTATAATAATCTTAACTAAGACAGTACTGATGAAAGTTTCTGCTAAAAGGAGAAGAAAGGTAGAAATCCCCTTTTTTATAAAGTTTTCTCTCTCTCTTCCAATCCTTTATTCTATTGCTAGCCTAGGTCTTTATTTGGGATGGATTCCTAGATCTAAACTTTCTACTGAAGTAATAAGCTTTTTTGAATATCCTTATAAATTCCTTCTTTCTGAGAGTGAGCTAAAGAAGAGACGTAGAGTTCATTTAAATAGGAAAGAGGAAGTCTTTGTGCAGAGTGTGGAAAATCTTCTTCAAGACGAGAAGGAAATTATGAAAATGTTATCTGGTTCAGCTCTATTTTTAAAAGATACGATTGGAGTTAATAAAGAGCATCTTACGAAAACAATAAATGAGTTAAGAGTAGTAGGATCAAAAAATAAAATCGATTGTGAGAATAAGACAAATGGTGACACAGCTAGAAGATATTTTTCTAATTATGAGCAACTAAAAAAAAGTTTGGGTAGTCTTCCAACCCTTACTGATATTACCAACGAAAAAAAGAATAATGAGGATTTAGAGGATATAGCTGAGTTAAAAAAGTTCTATGAAGAACGTTTAAAACTTTTTCTATCTGCCTTTCAGCCTATTCTTCTTGAATTGGAATTATTAAATATGTTTTTTGATGCTGAGACTAAAAAAAAGGAGAAGATCAAACAATGGAAGAACCCAGTAGATCTTCTTTTTGAGTTAGGAGAATTAATGAAGAAGCAGAGTAATGAGAATATCTCTTCTACTACTTATAGGAAGAAGTATAAATTATTGGAAAATTCCTTAAAAACTGATCTTAAGGAAGATTTTATTCCAAGTGATAAGGAAGGAATCGACTTTGATTTTATTGATGAAATGAAAGAAAGTATAGAAACAATCTATCATTCTCTAAGAGAAAGTGAGCCTTATAAGACTGTGCTAGATACCAAAATAAGTTTGGTAGGGCTTTCTGATACTTTCAAGAAATGGACAGATAGAGCTTATAATGTAGAAAAAAGCTTGAAGGAGAATTTTAAGAATTTTATTTCTACCTCTGAGGAAGATAAATTTATAAAGTTAACAGAAAATCTAAAACTTCTAATGGAGTATGATCTTGGTTTAGGAAAGATTCAAAATGATTTTGAGAAGGCAGAGGAAGATCTAGCAAAATTAGATGAGGTAGTGAAAGATTCAGAAAAGTATAAGGAATCTAAAAAGTTGATAGAGGATAATATTAAATTAAAGAGAGAGTATGACCTAAAGGAGGATAAAGTAGATTCCTCCTTTATTCAATATTTCAAAGATAAGCTTACTACGAAAAGTCTAGAGAAAGAGGAGATTATAGTACTCGATCTAGATGGAATAAAAATGGAAATAGACCTAAGGAGGTATCCTAGTTTAAATAATAAAAAGTTAGTACAAAAGAGAGACATTGATGGATTTGCTAACACAATTTCGAATTATAGACTTCTTGAGAAGAAATTAACAAATAGTATTGCTAATGTTACTTTAGAAGATGCTGTAAAGTTAGAGATTGATGATCTAGAGAAAAGGATAGGAATTCTAGAAAAGGAAAATGTAGATGTTAATGCATTGATTACAAGATGGAAAAAGAATAATGAACAATTGAAGGTAAAGAAAGATAATGGAGTGGGAGATAAGGATAATAATCAAAATCAATTAGCTCAGAAGGAAATTAGACTAGATCCTTCAATCATCTCTTCTGATCTTAATGCTTTTTTGGGTGTAGAGAAAAATTATTCTAGATTTGATTATTTATTCAATGAATTTCTCAAAGAGAGGTTTAAGAAATTAGAAGAGGATCATTTGTCTAAACAGGAACTAGTAAAGGAATTAGAGGATATTCTTAAGTTTAGGAAATCCTTGAAAGAAAAGATAAAGATGGACTGGTCAGATCTGTTGATAGAGGTTAATTATCTTATAAATAATATGTCCACTCAATCAGAAAGTATATTAAAGGAGCTTACAGAGCTGCTTTATGAAGATGGTAAAGGAGAGAGATATATCGGATTCCCTTTTAGTTCTTCCCTTCCCATTTCTGTTTTTGTAATGATGATTAAAAAAGCTAAACCATCTGAAATAGAATCAATAATCAATAGATATCGGTCTCTACTGAGCAATGCAAATAGTAAAGCTAATGGCTTAGTAACTAAAATACAAAATTTAAAGATATCTCATGAAAATAATCTCAAGAGAGTAAAAGCTTTAGAGTTAATAGTATTAGGAGAAATTCTTTCTCGTCCTGCTACATCTAATATTTATAAGAGGATGATAACTCAATTTGTAGAACCTATTACTCCCAAACCGAAAAAGCCTAAAACAGAAAATATTGCTTATACTTTCTTTTCACAACCTGCCATAAAGATTGCAGAATATTGGGCTAAAAATAAAGAAAATAGTATGAAACTATTCAATAATAGTATCTCTAAGTTCTATATTGAAAAGACTAAAGACTTTATAGCAGAGAAAATTACTGAAGATGTCAAGATGAAAGCTCAGAATCCAAAGATTGAGTTGGCTTATAATGACTCTAATGTTATCATTCCTTCCTCCTTAGAAGAGTACATTAAAGAAATTCAAAAGAAAGATGAGAAATTTGATATTGTTCTACCGAAAATAGAGGAGCAGTTTAAACTCTATGAAGCTGCTTTTAATATTAAAGAAAATCTGTCATTAATAGAAAAGAATAAGATAGATTCTAATGAAATTGAGATTAGACTAGAAGATTTAGCTCAAACAGAAAATTCAATAGAAGACTATTTTGCAAAAATATCTATAGAAAATAGGAATACACTAGTAGATCTTCTTTTATTAATAAATATTTCTAAGAGTAAAAGAAATGGATTAGATAAGAGCAAAATTGAAGATTTATTCTCTATCTATACTTCATTGGGATTTAAGAATAAAAGCATTGAAGGGATAGTTGATTTTATTATTCACAATCTTATAAGTGCAATAGAAGAACCACTAGTCTTGGCTGAAAGCAATAAAGAGATTCAACTAAATGATGGTAAAAGGAAGAATGATCCAAGTGCAATTGATTTAAAAGTGTTGCATTCCAAGGAATTTATAGAAGATTTTGTTAATTGTAATCTTCTATCTCCTGTAGTAAATCCTCTTGTGGAACAGTCAGTATCATTAGGAAGAGAAGAGGAACTTCTAATAGGAAAATGTAAGGATCTTATAAAGGAGTATAAGAAGCAAAATCTCTCCTGGGATAGTAATAGTTTAGTACTACTAAGTATTCTTCAGAATAATGAGAAAATTGATTCTATTAGAAAGGAGATTTCTTCTCAATTTGAAGTATTGAAAGCAAGGAAAGAAAGTCTTTCTGAAAAGTTGCTTCTAGTTCTAGATAGGGTTTTAAAGGAAATGAATAGATATGGAACTAATCATCTAAAATTATCTAGCAGATTAAAGAAAATAGCTCAGTCAGATTCTATGGAAGAGGTTATAAAAGAATTAAAAATAGTTAGTGGCCAAGTAATAGAATCTAATCTAGCTTCCTACTATTTAATAATCTATCTATTGAAGGAAAGCTTAAAGGAAAGCAAGAGGAGAAAATCTAATCCATCTAATGATATTGAAAACTATATTGAAGGAGTTAGGTCTAATTACATAGATAGGAATTCTAAGTTGAATAAGATACTGAATGATTTCATTGCATTAGGATCTATTACTAAGAATGAAGAAGAAATGATAATGGGATTATTAATAAGAGATTTCAATGGTTTGATTAAGATTAAACCTGATCTATTAGAAAAATCTTATGCTCCTTCTCTACTGGAGAGAATTACTAATAATGTAGAGCTTAACCTAAAGAATAAAAAAAATAAAGAGAATTTAGATAATAAGGATAATGAAAAAAAAGTATCAGAAAATACCCAATTGAAGAAGAAGAATAATATTAATAAGAATAAGGAAAGGAAGGAGAGATTGCCAGTTAATAATAACGAACCTAAAAATAAAAATATAATAGAAAACAAAGAGAAGGAGGAAATAAAAAATTTAGGACAGAAACAAAAAGAGGAGAATAGTAGTAAACTTAGTGGTAGAGAGGAAGATGAAAATAGGTTTATTGATGACAGGTGGGAATCTACTGTCATTTTTATCAATAATCTAAAGAATAATCTGAAGAAAGCTATTAAGATATTGAGTGATTATGCATATTGGAATATGAAAGAATTACTAGAAGAGGATACAGATGATCTTACTGTTCTACTTTTATAGCTAATAGAAATATTTAATAAGTTTAGATTTCTCATTAATAAAATTAATTTTTTCTCCTATTAAAAATAAAATGAACTTTCTTTTTATAAAAATAGCCTTAAAATTCCTTCAGTGAAATTAGTTCCGAAACAGAAGAATAACCGTAGTCGTAGTATTTTCTTCCTACTACCTATAGCTCTTGTACCATTTATTATCATTAATCGTATTAATAGGAATAATCATCTCTCTAGTTTTCCTTGTCAGAACGATCTTAATTCTGTTCTAACTGAGGAGGAAAAGAGAGAAATAGAGGGTTTATCCAGGAGTTATTATGATAGCTTTCAGAAAAAGATAGAGAAAGGAAAGGATCTTCTTGGCTGCGATGAATTGTTAGCGAATAATCTACTGAATTATTTCTATGAATCTAATCTTGTAAGAAAAATTGCTACAGAGGATATTCTTGAGGTAACTGATACCTATTCTATTGGTCAGAAGAGTAAGAAGCTAGATAGAATAGTCTTTCTAACATCAGATCTATTATTAGACAGAATAGAGAGTAAGAAGGAGGAAGATCTTCAGCTAAAGAAAATTAGGAAGTTGTTATCTTATTTCTGCTATTGCTTTATTACTAAAATCCAACCAGAGATTGTTAATCAGCTTATAGCTTTTAAAAATGATCTAGTTCGTTCATCTCGTAATGGTTATCATAAAAAGTTTAATGCTCGTACTTACAAAAAAAGAGAGGGATACTTTAACTATTATTTTCTAGACAATGGTCAATTTGATAATTGGAGGAAGAGATTAAGTATAGCCTATTGCTGGAATACTTTTAGTGGTAATAATATAAGCTTCAATAGTATTTTCCATATTATGCTCTTAGGAGGTCTTTTCCATCTCTTTAGTAAGGAACATTTAAATAAGGATGGAGATTATCTAGAGAAAACTCTTCTAGAAAAAATTCTGGAGTTAGATGAGATTAAGGAGAAGAAAGTTAAGGCAGAACTCTACATTCTTGGTGGGAGAGAAGATGATATGATGACTAGAAGCTATCCTGTTAAGAAAAATTTTAGTCATAAAGATTATGAAACAGAGTATTTTCTTCAGGCTGGTAGTGATGAAATCAAGAAGAAAGTGCATGATATTAAGACCTTTCTAGAGTATACTGAATTAGAATATTCTTCACAATTGCAGCAAGAGGATAGGAGGGTTCTTCAATTCTTTAAGGATGATGATATTTCTCTTAAAAATATCTTCTAATGAGTAGTTATAGAAAGAAATATGGTTTTCAATCCAAAATTGAATTCAATAAGTTTGTTAAAGGGCTGAATGAGGAGAAGGTGCTCGAAATCTCTAGAAGAAGGGAGGAGCCAGACTTTCTTCAGGACTTCCGGATAGATAGTTTTAGAATCTTCAATAAGATGTTGGAGCCTCATTGGGCTAATTTCAAATATGACCCAATTAATTACGAAGAGCTCTTCTTCCTCTCTGTACCAAAGAATACAACTGATAGTTTCTATCAGAAGGAGATTAATACTCTAATTAAGAAGCTTAATCTTCCTCAGGAGGAGAAGGCAGCCTTTACTGATCTTAGTAAGGGAAGAACCTCCCTCGATCTAGTCTTTGATAGCTTGAGTGTAAAAACAACCTATAAGAAGTATTTAAAGGAGCTAGGAATTATTTTCTGCTCTATTAGTGAAGCAGCTAAACAGGTACCAGAATTAGTTAAGAAGTATCTAGCTTTTGTTGTACCAAAGGAGGATAATTTTTTTGCTGCTCTAAACTCAGCAGTATTCAGTGATGGTTCCTTTGTATATATCCCTAAAGGTGTAAAATGTCCTCATCATCTTTCTACCTACTTTAGAATCAATAGTCAGGAGGTGGGTCAATTTGAAAGAACCCTTATTATTGCTGAGGAGGAGAGCTTTGTTAGCTATTCAGAAGGTTGTACTGCTCCAGTCTTTATTGGTTCAGTTCCACATTGTGCTGTAGTTGAACTAATTGCTCATACTAGGGCTACTATAGAGTATCATACAATACAGAATTGGTATAGTGGAGATAAGGAAGGAAAAGGAGGAGTTCTTAACTTTGTAACAAAAAGAGGAAGATGTGTAGGAGAGGAATCTAGCATAAGCTGGATGCAGATTGAAGTTGGTAGTCTTAGGACTTGGAAATATCCTAGTGTAATTCTAGAAGGAAAGAGATCAAGAGGAGAATTCTTTTCTATAGCCTCCTCTAAGAAAAAAATGGCAGTCGATACTGG
>Ga0224712_10000096_pt1 | contig 13671 bp, 15 predicted proteins | sample DielMetaTC5pm2_FD_171474 | JGI IMG/M metagenome (GOLD analysis project Ga0224712, IMG submission 171474) | Corn rhizosphere microbial communities from Kellogg Biological Station, Michigan, USA - Diel MetaT C5pm-2 (Metagenome Metatranscriptome)... | ecosystem: Host-associated > Plants > Roots >...
CGAGCGGATAGGTGCAAGCTGAAGATTCTCTCAATCCGAACGCGGGGCAGACTGTTAAGGTGACTCGCAAAAACTCTTCACCTTGCGTTGGATTTCCGCTTGTGCGGCTAAAAAGGTATAGGCGTGCGGTATAAAGCGAAGTCACTGATGACTCATATTTGTCGTACTCTTAACGGCAGGTATCCGCGCCTGAAGTGCTCATTTAGACCGTATCTCCAACTTTTTGTTTCCGAACTACCCCGCGAGGATAAATGTTGCTTGTTAAGCCGAACATCGGCTTGACATTTTCTATCAACCGGTTTGCCAGGCGGTTTCTGGCTATATTTCTTAGTAATCTGATCTGGGCCTCAGTACATATTACATACTGGCCGGGTATTTACAAATGGCGTCCTGACAGGACCTGTTTGATCTGGTGAATAAGGAGGCAAATTCTACTACTTTTGCTACATAAGCTGTCCGGACCCACGTGTCGACCTTGTTTCTGAGGCGGTTAGAGCCTCATCGCTTCCTTTACTATTGTTATTTTAGTGTGACCTCCGTACCACGCAATTTAATAATTGCTGCATCTTGACGGATCACGAGCGAAGTTCGCTCGAGGAGGAACTACATGGCGACTAAAGTGGAGGATGTCCATGTTATCTGGATCGTGGAGGGGTTGGGCTGTGAGGGAGATACCGTCTCCATAACGGCAGCGACCCAACCCAGCCTCGAGGATGTCGTAATGGGAGCCATCCCCGGGCTCCCCAGGGTTCATATCCATAACAAGGTGATTGCTTACGAGTGGGGCAAGGACTTTATGGAGTGGTGGTATAAAGCAGAGCGAGGCGAACTCGACCCCTTTGTTCTCGTTTTTGAAGGATCGGTCCCCAACGAGCAGATCAAATCCGAAGGCTACTGGGCAGCCCTCGGCGTGGACTCTGCCACCGGTCAGCCCATTCCTGTCTCTAATTGGCTTGATCGCCTGGCACCCAAGGCCCTGGCAGTGGTAGCAATCGGAACCTGCGCTACCTATGGCGGTATCCATGCCATGCAGGGTAATCCCACGGGTGCTATGGGTGTCGCTGACTACCTTGGCTGGAATTGGAAATCCAAAGCAGGCATCCCCATCGTGAATGTCCCCGGATGCCCCGTACAGCCAGATAACTTCATGGAAACCATCCTCTATCTGCTCTACCAGGTAGCAGGAATGGCCCCAATGATTCCGCTCGACGACGAGGGACGACCAACCTGGCTCTTCGGTAAAACCGTCCATGATGGCTGTGACAGGGCCGGTTACTATGAGCAGGGTGACTTCGCAACCGAGTACGGGTCGGAGAAGTGCATTGTGAAGTTGGGCTGCTGGGGACCGGTGGTCAATTGTAACGTTCCCAAGCGAGGCTGGATGGCCGGTATCGGCGGTTGTCCTAATGTAGGCGGCATCTGTATTGGCTGTACTATGCCAGGATTTCCGGATAAATTTATGCCGTTTATGGATGAACCACCCGGTGCCAAGTTATCGACGACTGTTGTACAAGCCTGGGGCGGACCTCTGCGGCGTTTACGCAAATTGACGAATGACACGGTCAACAAGGAACCGTCCTGGAGGCATAAGGGCAGGCAATTGACGACGGGTTACCGGCCAACATGGCGCTCATAACCAGGTGACATTCGTGTATTGCGGATCAACCAAGGAGACAGCAATTATGACAACGCAAACCAGACGAGAAGAGACGCCCTCCCAGCCATCGCAACTTGTAGAAATGTCATGGGATCCTATGACGCGTATCGTTGGCAGCCTGGGCATCTATACCAAGATCGACTTTAAGAACAGGAGAGTTGCGGAGGCCTATAGCACCTCCCACATCTTCCGGGGCTACTCCCTCTTCATGCAAGGCAAAGATCCCCGCGACGCTCACTTCATTACGAGCCGCATCTGTGGCATTTGCGGCGACAACCACGCCACCTGCTCCGTCTATACCCAGAACATGGCCTATGGGGTAAAGCCACCGGCAATGGGTGAGTGGATCATCAATCTCGGTGAAGCGGCGGAGTACATGTTCGATCACAATATCTTCCAGGAGAATCTGGTCGGTGTTGACTTCTGCGAGCAGATGGTGAAAGAGACAAATCCGAGTGTGCTCGAGAAGGCAAATCAGACCGAGGCTCCGCACGCGGCAGATCACGGTTATCGCACTATCGGCGACATCATGCGTTCGCTCAACCCATTCACCGGCGAGTTCTACCGCGAGGCATTGCATGTGAGCCGGTATACGCGTGAGGCATTCTGCTTGATGGAGGGGCGCCACGTTCATCCTTCCACCCTCTATCCAGGAGGAGTAGGAACCAACGCTACCGTTCAGATCTTCACCGACTACCTGGTTCGACTGATGAAGTATGTCGAATTTATGAAGAAGGTCGTTCCTATGCACGACGACCTGTTCGACTTCTGGTATCAGGCCCTTCCCGGCTATGAGCAGGTTGGCTATCGTCGAACGCTGCTGGGCTGCTGGGGATCGTGGCAGGACCCTGATGTGTGCGACTATGATTACCGCACCATGGAGAAGTGGGGACGCGCCATGTTTGTTACACCAGGAGTTGTGGTGGATGGGGAACTGGTAACGACCAGCCTGGTAGATATCAACCTGGGCATTCGTATCCTGCTGGGCAGTTCCTACTACGAGGACTGGGAGAACTCGCGGACATTCGTCGATCGCGACCCACTTGGCAATCCGGTCGACAAACGTCACCCCTGGAATCAGACGACGATTCCAAGGCCCCAGAAACGTGACTTCAATAACAAATACAGCTGGACGATGTCGCCGCGCTGGTATGACAAGCGAACTGGTGATTACCTGGCCCTGGATACTGGTGGTGGGCCAATAGCTCGCCTGTGGGCAACGGCCCTGGCCGGTTTGGTGAACCTGGGAGGTCTGGTCGAGTCGACCGGGCACAGTGTCAAGATCCGGCTCCCCAAGAGCGCTACGAAGCCAGCAGTGGAGTTCGAGTGGAAAATTCCACAATGGAGCAACGCAATCGAGCGTAACCGCGCACGGACGTACTTCCAGGCCTATTCTGCTGCTGTCGCGCTTCACTGCATCGACAAGGCACTGGCTGAGTTACATGCAGGCCATACGAAAACCTGGAGCGATTTCACAGTGCCAAAGGAAGCCATCGGCTGCGGTTTCCATGAGGCGGTACGCGGCGTGCTTTCCCATCATATGGTGATTGAAAATGGGAAGATCGCCAATTACCATCCTTATCCTCCTACGCCCTGGAACGGTAGTGTGCGAGACATCTACGGTACACCCGGTCCATACGAGGATGCCGTACAGAACACGCCGATCTTCGAAGAGAACCCACCGGACAGTTTCAAGGGCATCGACATTATGCGAGCAGTCCGCAGCTTTGACCCCTGTCTGCCATGTGGAGTTCACATGTACCTGGGCGAAGGGAAAGAGCTTCAGAAAGTCCTTTCACCAACATTTGGCGTGCAGGAGTAATATCGCAAACCTGTAGACAGGAGGACATTCTTCCGCACTTCAAGTCAGAAAGAATACCTGACCTGGAGTGTGGAAGGGGTCTGGTTGGCTAAACATTCAGGTAAGCCAACGGTCAATACGTGTTTCCTTATTGAAGTTGGTCTGTAAAGGCCATTAGCGGAGCCTGCGGAGCGCATTTCAATGCTCGTGCGCCCTGCGATAGAGGAGAATGCATAATGCCACAAAAAGTGCAGGAGCACAACCACCTGGCGGAACGTATTGATACACTGGTCCAGGAGGTAGCCGCATTCCCCGATCCACAAGCGCGTGCCACAGCCGAGGAACTTGTCCAGGCACTTCTGGACATGTACGGCGAAGGGCTGGCACGACTACTCGAAATTACTGCCCAGGCAGAAGCATCCGGCCTTGCATTGATCGATACCTTTGCTGAGGATGACCTGTTAAGCTCCTTGTTTATGCTTCATGGACTGCATCCGCTGGATATCGAGACGCGGGTCACGCAGGCGTTGGACGAGGTGCGGCCATATCTCAAATCGCATGGCGGTAATGTTGAGTTTGTCAAGGTCGAAGATGGCATAGCTCACTTACGTCTCGAGGGAAGTTGCCATGGTTGTCCTGGTTCGACCATGACTCTTAAACTGGCGATTGAGGAGGCAATCTATAAGGCGGCTCCAGACCTGGATGGACTACAGGTAGAGGGAGTCACTGACCCTCCACCGCGGCCTGGCACACCAATAACTTTTGTACCAAGGCGACAAAAGGATAGCACTCGTCCCGCACAGCAAGGAAATGGATGGAGAACAGTGGAGGGGTTGCCACCTCTCGCTGAGGGTATCCTCAAGGTGGTAACCGTTCAGAATGAACCGTTGCTCTTCTGCCGAATTGCGGGCACCTACTATGCTTACACTAACCACTGTACCGGTTGCAATGCCTCGCTTGACGATGGCAAATTAGACGGGACACAATTAACTTGTGCTTCTTGCGGACGACAGTATGATGTCTGCCGTGCAGGACGAAGCCTGGATGTCGCCAATCTGTTCCTCGAACCGGTTCCACTACTGGTTGAAGATGGCCAGGTGAAAGTGGCATTGGCAAAAACCGATCAATCTCAGGTGTCTCTGGCGACATCTACACGATGAGGTGAGCAGCCATGTCGTCATCTGAATTTACAAATAACCGTGATGATCGTTCCGCCGCGCCTTTTGATGTGCTACGCCAGTTCGCACGCAGGCGAGAAACACGTCCCCCCGCGGAACACTGTGAACTATGCAGCGCCGAAATTCCCACGAAGCATCGCCACCTGCTGCAAATTTCCAACCGTGAGCTGATCTGTGTGTGCCATCCCTGCTCAATACTCTTTGGTGACCCGGTAGCGGGGGCCGGGAAGTATCGGCTTGTGCCCTCGCGCTATCTGCTATTGCCGGATTTCCAAATGACGGATGAACAGTGGGACAGCCTGATGATCCCGGTAAACATGGTCTATGTCTTTCAAAGCACAATCACCAACCGCGTCATGGCTTTCTATCCCAGTCCCGCTGGAGCAATGGAGTCCATGCTCAGCCTTGAAGGTTGGGATGAGCTTGTCAGCAGCAATCCTGTCCTGAACGAACTGGAGCCTGATGTCGAGGCGCTCCTTATCAACCGGGTGCAGAACAAGGGTGGTGAAGGGAACTATCGCGAACACTACATTGTCCCAATAGATACCTGCTACGAGCTGGTTGGTTTGATCCGGCTCAAATGGAAAGGTCTGAGCGGTGGTGAGGAGGTCTGGAAAGCAATTGCGGAGTTCTTTGCAGACCTGCGGAAGCGGGCGCTTCCTGTAGAGGGCAACTCTACGAGTACCCAACAAATGGCCTCTACACCGTGGAGAGGAGAGGCTAATGCCAGACCTGAACTTTGAGGTAATCAGTGCTGAAGTTGCACCTTATAGTGTGATCCCGCTGCTCATCTTCAAAATGCGCATCGTCAACGAGATTGAGGAAGAGCAGATCCAAAACATTAGCCTGAAGTGTCAGATCATGCTCACAGTAAACCAGCGGCGCTACAACGGCGAAGAAAAGGCCAGACTGAAGGAGATTTTCGGCGAACCGGAGCGTTGGGGTAAAACCCTTCACACGTTCCTGTGGACCAATGTCAACATAGTGGTACCACGGTTCACCGTCAGCACCACCGTCGAACTGCCTGTCCCTTGCTCTTACGACTTCGAGGTGGTAAGTACGAAGTATTTCAATGCGCTGGAAGACGGTGAAATTCCCCTCAATTTCCTGTTCAGTGGAACCATTTTCTACCAGGGCGAAGAGGGTAATTTACAGATCGGACAAATTTCCTGGTCCAAAGAAGCTAATTACCGCCTGCCGGTTTCGCTCTGGAAAGATGCTATAGAAACAGCCTTTCCTAACACAGCCTGGATTCGCATACAAAAGGATGTCTTCGACCAGCTGTATCAATATAAGATCGCGAACGGCCTCATCACCTGGGAGGAAGTGCTTACGCGCCTGCTGCGAGCCAGTGGCGAGGAGGTACAGCTATGAATCTAGAGCAGGTGAAAGAAATCGCCAACGCTGTCCTCTATGAGGGCTATCTTCTCTATCCATACCGCCAATCAGCGATCAAAAATCGCACACGCTGGACATTCGGTGTGGTTTATCCGAGGGAGTACAGCGAAGCAAACGGTGGAACAGATCCCTGGACGATGCACACAGAATGCCTGGTGGAAGGACGCGCAGAAGAGATAACGCTGGACGTTACTATTCGATTTCTGCACTTACTTGTGCGTACCGTTGTGCGACCGGAGGCCGAAAAGAATGGCCGCGTAGAGGCAAACACCAGTGAGTGGAGTCTGGCGAGTCGTTTCGCTGACGAACCATTGCAGGAGGGTATAGAGCGTGAGGTGAGCGTATCCAGCCTCTCACTGACTGATCTGCTGGCTCATCCCCGGCGCATAACAATCGAATTTCCCGCTGCGCATGTCGTAGAATATGCGACAAACGAGACAGCAACAAAGATTATTCGGGAGCAGCAGGCCATCGCCGGAGCCGTCATACTTACAGCCGAGTTGGTAAACACAAACCTTTTCAAGCTGAGCGTCGAGATCGAAAACACGACACCCGAAACTGGCGATGTGACGAGCCGACGCGACGCAGTTCTGTTCCAATCGTTCATCTCCACTCACACAATCCTACAGGTACGCCAGGGTTCCTTCATCTCCCTTTTGGAGCCAGCCGAAGAATTGCAAACGTTTGTCAATGGGTGCCAGAATGTTCGCACCTGGCCCGTACTGGTGGGGAATAATGGAGCGCGGAACGCTATTCTATCGTCGCCAATCATCCTGTATGACTACCCGCAAATTGCACCTGAAAGCCCGGGACCGCTCTTCGATGGCTCTGAAATTGATGAGATTCTCTCATTGCGTATCTTAACGCTAACTGATGAGGAGAAGGAGCAAATGCGACAGGACGAGCATACACGCGAGATACTGGAGCGGACGGAGGCCCTGACGCCCGAGCAGTTCATGAAGCTCCATGGCACTATTCGCGATCTGCGTCCCATTAGCGAAGGAGAAATAGGATGATACGTCGAGGAGGTTGGGAGTTCCCAGGCGAGGATTACCCGCCGCCAGCATCGGTAACGATTGCTGGAATTGAAGTGAAGGCAGGAGATCGGGTGCGGCTGCATCCCAAAAAGGGGCGTTCTGATCCCTTCGATATGCTGCTTGACGGCAAAACTGGGACGATTGAGGTCATCCACCAGGATTTCGAGAACCGCATTTACCTGGTCATCACGGCGGACGATGATCCTGCTCTCGAGCAGATGCAGATGGATAAGCGCATCTTTCCCGGTCATCTTTTCTACTTTTTCCCCGAGGAGGTAGAACCATTGGGAGACGGAAAGGATACACCATGAAAGAGCCGACGAGCATTACACCATCAACAGAATGTACACCACAGCTTACATGTAAGCATATACTTATTGCCTGCATTGGCAACATCTTTTTAGGAGATGACGGCTTCGGGGTTGAGGTAGCTCAACGACTGATGACTAAACAGTACCCGGAGGGCGTGCGGGTCGTCGATTTTGGTATTCGGGGCATAGAACTGGCGTACACCTTGCTCAATGATTACGACACGCTCGTACTGGTCGATGCCGTTCCACGGGGTGGTCAACCAGGAACGCTCTATTTGATTGAGCCCGAGTTGTCAGATATCAGCCCTGAGAAAGGAGTGGAAGCTGGTAGAGCTGCGTTGGATGCCCACAGTATGGACCCCTTGAAGGTGCTTGCCTTCGCCAGAACTCTGGGCGCCCAACCAATACACACCTTACTCGTCGGCTGCGAACCTGCTGTTTTTGGCAATGGTGAGGAGTATGCTGAGATGCAGATGGGGTTGAGCGAGCCAGTACAGGCTGCCGTAGATGAGGCAGTGAAGATGATCGACTCCCTCATAGAGGATTTGCTCTCTGGGGCAGTCAACAATGAACATTTAGGAATGTACTGTAGGGGCCGGATTGGCGCCCCATAGAGAAAGGAACAAATTATGTTCAAATTGGTTCTCCTGGTTATTGCCCTCGTTGCTGGATATATGGTTCTCCAGCAGCTTCCAGATATTCAACGCTATTTGAGAATTCGGGCAATGTAACGAGCGTTGTCAGTTTCGAACAATGTAATGTAAAAGACTGGAAAGAGGCCGGTAATGCACGAACTTGCAATTGCCCAAAGTATCGTTGAAGCTGTTGAGGCCAAAGCAACGGAGTGCAATGCGGCGCATGTGAAAGGCGTGCGGTTAAAAATCGGCGAAGCTAGCGGCATTGTGTCGGACTCATTAACCTTCTGCTTCGAGATGCTGGCCAGCCTCGATCCGATTTTGTCGGGCGCCTATCTGGCGATTGACTTCGTACCACATCGCGCCCGGTGTCGACACTGCGCCAGCGATTTTGCCGTCGTCAACTTTGTAGCGTGTTGCCCAACATGCGAGGAATGGTCTGAGGAGATTATTTCCGGTACTGAACTCCAGATATTGGAGATGGAGATAGAAAACCAGCCGGAACCAGATCATGAAAGTGGTCGGCATCTTACGCATGAGACAGGTGAGATGTAGGGGTGCATTGCATTGCGCCTCTCGTCCATTATCATTGATAGAGGCAAAGGAGCGTCAATCGTGCCTAAAGTAACCATCGCCCAAAATATACTGGCGGCCAACGATACTATTGCCATGCAAATTCAGCAATTGCTGGCAGCACGCAGCGTTCGCACAATCAATGTGATGAGTTCACCAGGCGCTGGTAAGACGACCTTGCTGGAACGCACGATTGAACGGCTACATACAGAAATTGGAATTGGCGTGATCGAGGGCGATATCGAGACAAGCGCCGACGCGGAACGCATCGAGGCGGCAGGCGCGGAGACGGTGCAGATCAATACCCGGGGAGCATGCCATCTCGAGGCGCATATGATCCGTGACGCACTCGAGCAGATGGAACTGGGGACTGTCCGCTTGCTCTTCATCGAGAACATTGGCAACCTGGTCTGCCCAGCTGGCTGGAGGCTTGGAGAAGAAATGCGTGTAGTCGTAATAAGCACGACCGAGGGTGATGAAAAGCCCGCCAAGTACCCGCAAATGTTTGCAGTATCTGAGGTGATGGTTATCAATAAGATAGACCTTCTCCCGTATGTCGATTATGATCTACAGAAGGTGAGACGACAGGCTCTGGCCATCAATCCACGTCTGAGGATTTTCGAGGTAAGCTGCCGTACGGGTGAGGGACTGGACGCGTGGTGCGATTGGTTATTATCGTTTGTACATTCGAGTAATTAGTCACCAAACTCAATCCCGTAGAACGGGATAAGCTTGCATCTACCCTTTCCCAAGGTGCTGATTATCCAGCAGCCTCTCAGTGCGTGATGCAATAGGACGGGTGACGGGCGTACAACCAACGCCTCTCAGGACGTATCCTGAGCGCCCCACACAGAAAGGAGTCTACAGGTTGTGCTAGTAGACAGAACTTTGGTTCTCATGCCGATCTGTGCATGTCGAACAGTCCGACCAACAGGGCTATCCACCTGTTACAAACAGTTTCTCCGGCCATGCCGCGAGTGCCTTTGTGCTGGTCTGTTCATCCATGTGCATTGTAGCACATCTGTTCGTCAAGAGCAAGCAGGGGACGCCTGCAGGCGTCGTTCTTTCCTCCCGTCGTCTGAAGACAGACGGGTCTCCAGAACGGATTTTCGATGACATCGACGATGGGATCGACAATTCAACGCAGGCGCATTATCATTTCCGGCCTTGTGCAGGGTGTGGGCTTCCGGCCTTTCGTTTATAGTCAGGCACATCGTCGGGAACTGGGCGGTTTTGTGTTGAATGATAGCAACGGCGTGACAATCGAGGTCGAGGGTTCCTGGGAAGCGCTCGACGGCTTCGAGCGCGCGTTGCGTCAGGAACCGCCGCCCCTGGCACGAATCGATTCTATTGTCTCTGATGAGATTGAACCCCGAAACGAAACTACCTTTACCATTGCGCACAGCCAGGCCAGCGCCGAACGCAATGCTCTTATCTCACCGGATACCGCTACCTGTGTGGACTGCCTGCACGAAGTCTCCGACCCACAGGATCGCCGCTTTCGCTATCCTTTCACTAACTGTACCAATTGTGGCCCACGTTTCACCATCGTGCAGGACGTACCCTATGATCGTGAAAAGACCACCATGCGCGTCTTTCCGATGTGTCCAGCCTGTCAAAAGGAATATAACGATCCACTTAACCGCCGCTTCCACGCACAGCCCAACGCCTGTCCAGTCTGCGGACCATACGTGCGTCTCCTGGAAAAACAATTCCGTAGGGATGGGGGAGGCGTGGATGATGGGCGGGGACCACGAGCGCGATCAATTGGCTCTCTACAGTGGTCGCCCATGGTAGGGGCAACAGATACAATTCATACAGCAGCGCAATACCTTGCCAGGGGAGCTATTCTGGCCATCAAGGGCCTGGGCGGATATCACCTGGCCTGTGATGCTTTACATGTTGAGGCCGTACAGCGATTACGACAACAAAAACACCGTGAAGCCAAACCTTTCGCGCTCATGGTGCCTGACCTGGAAACTGCCCGTCAACTCTGTTCAGTCAGCGACGCCGAGGCGAAGCTACTTCAATCTCATCGACGCCCAATCGTGTTATTAGAGCAGCTTGATGTGGAAACGCAAGAAATATCCGTACGTATAGCTCCAGGTGTTGCGCCAGCCTACAACTCGCTTGGCATCATGTTGCCCTATACACCGCTGCATTACCTCCTCCTGCAATCCTTCGCTGCATTGAGAGGATCAGACCATCCTGCTGTGCTGGTAATGACCAGCGGCAATCGAAGCGATGAGCCCATTGCTTATCAGGACGAAGACGCACGAGAGCGGCTGGCACCCATCGCCGATGGGGTGCTGATACATAACCGCAATATCCATATGCGCTGTGATGATTCAGTGGTGCGCGTCACGAATGTTGGAGAGCAGCTATTCCGCCGTTCACGCGGCTATGCGCCGGAACCAATACCCTTAGCATTCGATTTGCCCATGCCGATGCTGGCATGCGGTGGGCATCTCAAAAACACCTTTTGCCTGGGCAAGGGGCAACAGGCTTTTGTCAGCCACCATATTGGCGACTTAGAAAATCTGGAAACGCTGACTTCATTCCAGGAAGGTATCGAACACTTCCAGCGCCTGTTCGATATTTACCCTCAGGCAGTTGCTTATGATCTACATCCTGAATATCTGGCAACGAAATATGCCCTTGATACAGACATTCCGCAGAAAATCGGCGTTCAGCATCATCATGCGCATATCGCCAGCGTGCTGGCAGAGCATGGGCTGCAAGGGCCGGTAATAGGGGTTGCCGCCGATGGTACGGGTTATGGAACAGATGGAGCGGTATGGGGATGTGAGATTATGAGCGCGGACCTAAGGGGATTTGAACGGCTGGCACACCTGGCATATGTACCCCTACCCGGCGGTGAGCAGGCGGTACGGCAGCCCTGGCGCATGGCAGCTACCTACCTGGCTTCGACGTATGGTGACGATTTCCTGGATCTGGATATTCCATTCATACACAAATTAGATCGCTCAAAATGGCGCACCCTGGCGCAGATGGCTGCGCGTGGCCTCAATAGCCCATCCACTTCCAGCCTGGGGCGATTGTTTGACGCGGTTGCAGCATTAGTTGGTCTCCCTGAAGGAGCAGGTGTAGAGCCATATGCAGGAACATTGCTTTACGAGGGCCAGGCAGCAATAGAGCTTGAAATAGCAGCATTTCAGGCTTCTAGCGCAGGTGATACTCGGAAAAACATCTATCCATTTACTCTCAAAATGAGAGATTCGACGGAGACACTGCTGAATGTAACGCCGATGTTTCGTGCGATTGTGAGCGATATTCGCGAGGGTATACCGATTTCATCGATAGCCAGTTGCTTCCATCGCTCCATCGCTGCATTGTTGGCAACAACCTGTGCCGGGGTACGGGCCCGCACGGGCCTGAACATCGTGGCGCTCAGTGGAGGTGTATTCCAGAACCGGCTGCTGCTCGAACAACTGGTGACACGCCTGGAGGAAATGGCTTTTCAGGTGTATATCAATCGACGTGTACCACCTAATGATGGTGGTATAAGTCTCGGTCAGATAGCAGTGGCTGCGGCACAATTAGAGCAAAATACGAGGAGGCAATCATGTGCTTAGGTATTCCAGGTAAGATCATCGACATCGTGGATGACGAAAATTCGATTGCAAAAGTCGATGTATCTGGCGTCAAGCGCAATGTGAGCATTGCACTGGTTCGTCCAGAGGGCATCGAACCGGGCGACTGGGTATTGATTCACGTTGGCTTCGCGATGAGCAAGATCGACGAAAACGAGGCAAAGGAGACGATGAAGGCCCTGTTACTCATGGGTGAAACTTATACCGACGAACTGCAAATGCTGCACTCAAGCCAGATTGAATGAGGAATGCCCTTTACAGAGGAGCTAGATAGAGGTTGAAATGGGAAGTCCCGATCTGACGGAGCTGGTTACGAAGCGTTTTGAGCAGAGTATGTCCGTACCAGAAGTGTTTTTTACGAATGAAGCGGGACGAATCGCTGAGGCTTGCTGGGCAATGGCACGCCGCTTCCATTCAGGTGGGCGATTACTGGCATTTGGCAATGGGGCAGGGGCAACCGATGCTCAGCACGTTGCAGTCGAGTTTGTGCATCCGGTTATTGTTGGCAAGCGGGCATTGCCAGCCCTGGCCGTGACTAATGACAGCGCTACTCTAAGCGGACTGATGGCCGGAGGAGAAGCAGATATGCCTTTTGTGCGCCAGCTTCAGGTACTGGCACGCCCCAGGGATACCGCGATGGGCTTTTCAACGGACGGCAACTGCGCCAATGTAGTCGCGGCACTGAGATTGGCCAGAGATATGGGCCTGCTCACGCTGGGTCTGGCAGGAGGCGATGGAGGGCAGTTGAGGCAGATAGAACTGGACTTCTGCTTCATTGTGGGGTCACAAGATGCAATGCTGATACAGGAAACGCACGAGACGCTCTACCATGTCTTATGGGAACTGGTGCATATTTACTTCGAACATGAGGGGTTATTAACATGAGTGACGAGACTAAGAAGCCTATTGATCGTACCTTCGTGGTCGAAGGAGCCGTGTATTGCACTCCTTCGGAGGACGGACACTGCGTCACATGTTCCGACGAGGCCTTACAGGCCAGAGTTCTGCGCGTCGATGAGGAGACTGGACTCGCACTGGTCGAAGTAATGGCAGAGGAGGTGCGGACGGAGGAAGTCGATATTACGCTGGTAGAAAATGTTGTGCCAGGCGACCTGCTACTGGTGCATGGCGGAGTCGCAATTGGGAACGGCAGCACGGACTAGAAGAGATGAGCTATGAGCGATCAGGAAGGTTCCGAGTACGACCGGCTTTTTTATCCTTTTCTCTTCGAGGGGGGTAAGGCCAGTAAAGAGGATGTAATGGCGCAGGTACGCCACTCGACACTTGAAAAGTGCCGCGAGGTGATTGAGCTGCGACGTGCAACCCTGAAGCATTCTGGAGAGCGGATCGTTGCCGCGGGTAAGGCTATGGCGGCGGCTTTTGCTCAGGGAGCCACACTGCTGGCGTTTGGCAATGGCGGAAGTACTACCGACGCTCAGGACCTGGTAACCGATCTACTCAATCCAC
>Ga0224712_10000097_pt1 | contig 13616 bp, 5 predicted proteins | sample DielMetaTC5pm2_FD_171474 | JGI IMG/M metagenome (GOLD analysis project Ga0224712, IMG submission 171474) | Corn rhizosphere microbial communities from Kellogg Biological Station, Michigan, USA - Diel MetaT C5pm-2 (Metagenome Metatranscriptome)... | ecosystem: Host-associated > Plants > Roots >...
CTCGACCAAAACTGACAAGGAAATCTACAATCGACACCGCGCAACGCCCAAACCCGCCGAATCGGTCACGTTCCCGAAATCGGCGGTCATGTTCGCCGAAATACGCAGGAACAACCCAACGAGCAATGAAGTCCCTCCCGCCATCCCTCTCATTTGTAGGGCTAGCTTGCCTTAGCCACATAACCCCGGGCTCTCTTTCTAGAAGCGCGTAGATTAGGTCCTCAAATTTTGAGCCGTCGATCTTCTGTGGCCAGTGAAAGACATAGTCTGCCGCGAAGACTGCGTTCTCTTTTGCACGGCGTTCAAGAAACTTTGTTCGCTCCGCCTCATATAGCCTTAGTCCGCATTCACCCTCGACAGCTACTAGCGTTTGCCCGCCAAGAAAAACGCAATGGGACTCGAGCGGGATCGCGACAATCGCCGGGTCGACTGGGGATGAATTCACTCCGCGCCAAGAGAACTGCCCGCACTCGACGGACCGAACATATTTAAGTCCTGTTGCTAACGTCTTCTTTGAGATCGCGTTCTTCAATCCACCGGCCAAGATCGATATTCGACTTCTCCCCTCAATCGAAACCGGTTCGTAGGCAAAAAGCGCACGACGCAAAGCGATCATGCACGCCCTTGGGAAGAGAGCAACACTGATTCGCCCTTTATGAGACTTTGCGTAAAGCCAGTCCGGGCTCTCTCTCCTGCCTGCCATCTCTCCAAAATCTTTGAACTCTCCTGCGTCATTTAGCAACCTGACAAACTCATCAGCCTCTCCAGTTTGATCCATCCACTTGGCGTTCGGATACTTGATGTCAGCCCATCCAAGCACGTCATCAAGAACGTGGTAAGCGCGAGAAGCATGGGCAAGTAGTCGCTGCTTCGCTGTGGTACCGTCGTTGAAGTCACCAATTTGCTCGAAAACCAACCATCTGGCGTAGATCTCTTCCTCGAACCCTGCAAACCCAGCTTCGCTGAACAACATCGGAGATGCGGCGCCCGCGGCACGCATTACGCATGCCCAGAGCAATGAGAACACGTCATGAACGTCAGTCCGACCGCCGCAACCATCTAACTGGTATGAGCTGGTCCTGACGTAGCCAAAGATCATGCTGCCGCGCGGAGTTTTCTCTTCCGCGATCACAAATGGATCATGCCGCTCCTGGGCACATGGCTGACTCATCGCGATAGTGTGCAGCCCTTGCGCGAGGCTAGCAGTGGTGGCCATATTACCTCCCTAGTGCGCCGCAGGCGCTACGATGGGGGGAGCACCCAACTCACGAAGAAATTCAGTGAGCTCTGCATAGTCGTCTTGCTTGCTGACGGTGATCAATTGAATCTTGAAATCCTTGAACCATCTGTTTTTTTCAACTTCCGTCACGTCCTCGGCCGCCATCAACGCGTAGTGAGTAGGACCGGCATTTGGCGAAAACGAGTCGGCAATGTAACTCAGTAGCAGGGATATCTCGGGATCTGTCATCGACGCACCAACGAAGATGAACGTGAACATCGTAAACATGGCGGAAAGCAAGCTCTGATAGGCCCGCTGTCCGAATAGCAGATTTCGATAGTCAACATCAGTCAATACAATCTTGTTCCCTAGCTTTGTCGCGTCTCCGTGTGCCTTGAGAATGAAAAACTCACGCCTAGACAGTCTCCGCTGGACTTCGCCAGCATCAGTAAACGAGCACACTGAAACATCGTCGTCGCGCTTCCGAAAGGCTCGCTCAAGCAATGTGTCGTAGTTGGTCGTCAAGACGAACTGGAGTTTGTCCAATGCAACCAGCGCCTTATGCAAATCAGTAGGAACTGGCTTTGGAGCAATAAAAGTTTCTTCGATAAACTGATCGAAGTGACCTCTCAAATCGTCCTTAAGTCCCGAGGCCACCATCAAGTATTTGTCCGATCGACCCGCTAGCGCTCGATATTCAGCCTCTTCCGCAGGACCTATGACTTTATGCGCAACGGCTGAGTCGATCATCTTGGTCAGCAGCTCGCCCCATAGTGGCAGCCCGGCTCCTTTAGATGCGCCAGCGCCGACCAAGACCGCGCAACGTCCAGCAGCATACGCTTGCTTTAGCGCATCGGGGATCTTCTTTGGATCAAATGGCATTCCCCCCCCTTCAAAGGCAATAGGCTCGAAGCGACGCGTTCCGAGTTTTTAAGTTAGCATGGGTCGCCCCTTGGGCGCGGAAAGCCATGATGTAGTCGTATAAGGCCTTGTTGAGGCGGAACTGCTTAGTAGTACCCTCCGCCTGTAACAGGTCTTCGGGTTTGCGTGTGTATTTTCTTCGCAGATCGTCGAACTCCATGAAGCCTTCAGCCAAGTCGTCAGCGTTAACTTCGAGCCCCGCCGTCTGCTGCTGAATAATCAACCAGACTAGGTCAACGAACAGCCACTTCTGAGTGACGTGATGCTTCAACTGCGCGTCCACTTCGACCAAGACATTCAAGGCTTCATTTACTGCGGATGAGATAGCCAACAGCTCGGGCCCCTGATCCGGTCCGAATTCAAGGATCATCTTCTTGAGGTCAGGCGCCTTGATGTTCCTCTGTGCTTTGTATGCCGCCATCGCGAACACATGCGCAACATAATCTTGCCGCTTGTATCGTGTATCGGGAATCTTGGTTGACTCGAAGAATGCGTGGCCGGTCGCAATCGAGTCGATGACGTGCCGTGCCGGGGCCAACATGGCATTGCGAAGTTCCGCAGGATTCAACGCGACGCCAAGCTGCAATCGAGCAAAGAGGTTTGTAATCTCGTCGTTGTCAGCTGACGTGATTTCGGCCACGCTCATCTGAAAGGCATCGAACTGATCACGCAAGCTCTTGTGAAGTTGAGAGAACTTTAGGCCATGAATCGGATGCCCGCCAATGGGCGGGAGAGGGTCCGGATGATCGAGGACAAAGTCTCCCCCTCTGAACTCCCAGATCGCACGGATGCGCTGCTGCCCATCGACAGCGTCATGCTTGTGCACTCCGTTAGCGGGTAATTTGCGCAAATAGACCTTAGGTACGTCCATCCCGCGAAGGATCGAGTCGATCAGCAGAATTTTTCTAGGATCTTTCCATGCGGGGCCTCGCTGCCAGGTCGGATTCAGGTTGATACTTGGACGATCTGCAACCAGCTTGGAAATCGCCCAATTGTGCTGCTTGATTTTCATGTTCCTTCCTATTAATTCCATGTAGCCGAGCAACTCAAATCGGAACACCGTTGTCAGTCGAAATGGCGGCCACTGCGGCTTCGATGTCCTGATCTGACAGGAACGGGGCTTGCGCGAAAACGAGGCCCTGCTCGCCGTTGAGCTTCGCGGCCAGATGGCCTCGGCCTAGCAGCAGCTCCGCGCCTGACCGATCGAGCGAGATCTTGGATGTCGCCTCGCTGGACACCTTCAAGATCAGGCGGTTGCCCAGGTTCTCGCGAAGCTGCATGGGCATCACGTCCTTGTCGGGGCGCTGGGCCGCGAAGATCAAATGAATGCCGGCCGCGCGTGCCTTCACGCCGAGGCGCTGCACCGCCGCGCTCACCGCCACCTTGTAGGCGTCGTCCAGCATCCAATCGGCGAACTCGTCGTGAACCAGGAAGACCATGGGCAAGCGCTCCTCGGCCGATACCTTGGAGTTGTAGGTCGGCAAGTCGCGCGCGCGCGCCTTAGCGAAGGCGCGATAGCGCTCCTCCATCTCCTGCACCAGAGCCTCGAGGACTTCTGCTGCCTTCTCCTTTGTCGTCACAATCTCACTGCGCATGTGCGGCAGTTCGGCAAGTGGCGCGTAGTCCACGCCCATCTTCGGATCGATCAAGATGATCTGCGCAAGATCCTTCGAGTTGGTCGCGGCGATGTCCAAGAGCAGCGCCTGGATCAGTACCGACTTGCCGCTACCGGTGGCACCTGCCACCAGGGAATGCGGCTCGTGGGAGGAGAGCCCACCGAACTCCGCGCCGAGGTTCAGATACAGCAACGCGCCGTTGATCTCTTGGAGCCCTAAGAGGAATGACGTGTTGATGCCGGCGACGTTGCGATTGAGCTCGCGACGTGACCACAGCTCCCAGAGCGATACAGCTTGACGCTTGGAGCCGGCGACCGTCACCACAATCTCGCCAGGCTTGGGCTGGACCGTGACCAAGTTGATCGCGTGCGTGGTTAAAAGCTGCGTGCGCTTGTTCTCGATGTCTTCGACGCGCAGCCGGTCGGAGCCGGCCAAGCGCACCAGACAGCCATTGGGGGTTAGGCGCGTGCCGAGGATGGCCGCCTGCAACCCGTAGCTGTTGAGCGCAGCCTTGAGCTTCTTGGTGACTTCCTGGGCCCACTCTTCCCGCTCGGCATCGGACTGCGCGCCGCCCGCGAACTTAGATGCGACCAGCTCAGAAAGAGCAGCGCCGAGGTCGGCGGACACCATCGGCGTTGGAGCTAAGGCTGGAACAGAAGCTACTGCTGCAGCGACTTCGACGTGCTCTTGCGGCAAGACCCCAGGCTCGAGCCCCGAACCGCTTGAGTGGTTCCACGTCCCGGGATCTGTAGCAATCGCAGGAGCTTCGCCCTCGGGGGGCACAATCGGACCACTGGCAAGCAGGCCCATTGCCGCGAGCCATGGCACTCGCGGAGCCGGCTTCCTGAAGCCATGTCCAGCCCAAGGCTGATGGGAGCCAAGCCCCGCTCGAGCGTCGTACCCCCCGCTCCCCTTGGCATAGGCCTCAGCGAGCTTTCGAAGATCAGATCTGTCGAAGACCTCCTGCCACGCTTGGACGCCATCTGCGTCGTCGAGCAGTTCCTGGTCCGAAGCGGAGGGCGAGCCCGCATCCGAGGTATGTACGTAGACCTGTGAGTAGCCACGCAACGAGATCTCAACATCGCCGTCGCGCAGCTTCGCCCTCGCGCGCTCCATCAAGTCGGTCATGCCCGGCGGGATCTCCGCGTCAAGCAGCATGTCGGCCAAGCGCGCTAACCACACGTCGCGATCTAGGCGACCTGGGTCGCCGAACAGTGCCTCGCGAAACATGCTGAGCGTCGCCAGAAGTTGATCCTTGGAGTCGCGGCGAGCCTTAGCTAAACTATCGGCGCCGACGTATTTCGACTCGACGACCGAGATGGTGACGCGGATTCCTTCATCCCGCTCCTCGACATTGAGCGCGAGGATGTCGGCAATGCGGCTCTCCGGCTGAGAGAGCCAGCTCGCGTAGTCGTCGAGCAGGAAATACGCTGTTAATATCTGGCCCCCACCCGCGGCGGCCCTGAACTCCTCGGCCAGCAAGTGCCGGCTGAGAACTAAGCCGATCATCTCCCCTGCAGAGACCCCGCGCTTGGCCGCGCGAAGCACGATGTCGCCGGAGACGGAGAGCGCGTCGCGTTTGGCCTTAGCGGCAGCGGCTTCGATTTCATCGGGCCCGAGCTGCAGGTTAAGCTCTTCCATGCGACGACGCACCAAGACGCTGAGTAGCCGCAGCTCGGAAGTTGAGCTGACGATCATGTTGCGGCCATTGGTCGAGCCGCGGCGGTAGCGCACTACCGTTATGTCGTTATGCTGAAGCTGACGCTTATCGAGCAGCTCATCGTAGGTCGCGACCCATTCGGCGAGATCGTGCGCGTCCTTGATCATCCCTGCCAACGCGGGGCTTTGCAGCGAGATGCGCCGTGCCGGTAGGTACCGCTCGTCGGGCAACGCATCGGTTTGGCGGCAAACCGCAGCAACGGCGGACACGTAAGCCCAGCCCGAAGCAGTCTGCCAGGGACAGGTCAAGAACGTCGTCGATTTAAGCTCGTTCTCTCCGGAGACACTACGATACGACCATCGCGAAGGGGCATGGTCCAAGCTCGGGCGATCATTGGTCCAAGGAACTGGCAGCCATTCCGACTGTGCTGCGCGGGCCACGACATCATGCAAGAAAGCCACATCGAAGGCTTTGAAGCCCCGCGCGCTTTCGCTGGGTGTGGCTGAAATCGGCGTCACGGAGATGCGCAACTTCGAGATGAAGTTGTCACTAGTTTCACTGACCACCGGAAGATCGGGATCATCGCCGGCCTTATTAACCAACTCGCCATAGACGCTACGGAGCTTTGCCGGATCTGAGTGGCGCACCGACACGCTACATTGGAGCCTTCCATCCGTCTGAATCGACGAAAGCTCGCGGACAGTAGCAAGCGGTAGCTCCGCCGCGTCAGCGTTGTAGAGTACGACGCTGAGATTGGACGCCTCGTGAGGCTGCAAACCGACATACCGCTCCAAGAGCTCGCGCGCTTGTTTGGCAGCGGCGGCCGGATCGACATCGGTCATTGCATCCTCGGTACCGCGAGTGGGCGACTCCAAGAGACTGTACCCGTTGACCGTGCTGCTCTCAGAGACCAGCATCGGTGCACCAGCGCGTTTGAGGACCGCAATCTCGGGGTAGAACGGGTGTGCGATCTCATCGGAGAGCTCCCGCATGAAAATCTCGCGATCTCCATAGAGAATGCTGCCACTCGAAAGCAAGTGCGTCGCGAAACCTGCCACGCGTCGAGACTTAACCGCCAGCGCCTTCATCCGCTCAGGGTGCCATGGCGGGATGATCACAGCCGGATTGTCACCGGCCACACGGACCGTACCAACCGAGAGCACCTCAGAGACCAAGCGTGAGCGACAAACGTCGCCACGCGCGTGAGCCATCAAGCAGCTCAGCAGCGCGCCGAAAGACTCGGCTTGGTGTATGACGGCTTCGCCATGGAGGCCCGTGGAGACGAAGTCCCCCATTGCCTTGATGTATTCTTCCTCGAACTCGTCCCACGCCCCACGAATCTCGTCGCGCTGCTGTAGTGTTATCCGGCCTTCCTCAAAGAGTTCTTTAACTCGCGCCTTCAGATCTTGCCGAAGGCTGCGCAGCTTATTAGCGGCAGGAACAAGGGACCCGGCGTCCGTCGAATAGGTGGCCTCCAAACTGCCGGTGTCGAGCAGCGAAACGTTCTGAACACCACCCTTCTTGCTCACGAGTCTGCGTGAAACCTCCGTGCAGCCAACCGCCCCCTTCTCCAAGAGGCGGCGCATATCCGATACCATCGACAAACCAATCGACGCGGGCTTGTAGCTCCATAGAAGCTGAGTCTTGGCCAGCACCGTCTCTTTATCTTTCGCGACCTGCACCAAAGCGACATCAAACTTAATCTGCAACGCAGCTCTCGAAAGCGAGGCGTTGGGGCGGATCTTGTTTTTCTTGTCGTTACGCAACTCCTTCTCTTTGGAGAAGAAAGCTTCGTAGTCAAACAGCGGGTCAGGCAAATTCGCGTTACCAAGCCGCTCGACCTTCCAATCCGCCTTGGAACCCATCAACTCCTTCAGTCCGCGGTACATCGCCGAGAAATAGCTACCAGCGTCGTAGTTGAAGCGCTCACGCCACTCCTTCCGACCCTTGGTAACGGTAAAGCGCAGGATGCGCTCGCCCTCCGGGTCGCGCAGGCCCGCATGTAGACTGTTGACCACCCGTGCGAAGCCGTCGAAAAAGTCGTTGCATTCGATAGGCTTGCCATAGAGGGCCTTTTCCCAACGAGCGCAGAGTTTGGTGTCTTGCTCAAGCAAACGGCGATGTTTGACGAAAAACTCCTCGTCATCCTCATTAAAGTCCGACCGACGTTCTCGGGACTTCAGGTCATCCAGGAGCGTGCGCCCCTCGGCATTCAGGGAATTTTCTTGTTCGCATTCGTGATCAAAAAAACGAATCGTCGAGTCGGCCAGGCCGAGCTGCCTCTCCTTCGGCTTGTCGAAGGCCAAGTAAACGCCATCGCTTTCCCACTCGAATTGGGCCAGTGCCGCGACCGCTTCTTGGTCACCGGCCGGAGCAGCTGTAAATGCCATCAAGGCTTGGCGTGCACCTTCTGCAATATCCGACGCATTCGCTTGGATGCGCTCCGCAAGCTCCTCAGCGTCAAGCAACTGGCCGTTCTGACGAAGCTTCTTTAGCAGCGGCGCTCGCTGGCTGAATAGTTTGACGAAGGCCTTTTGCCACGGCTTACGTATCGCCGCGAATGTCCTTGTGTTGGAGAAGAAGGAGCTATCCCTGGGCAGCCCGGCTCGTGGCAACGCGAAACCAACTGCGTCGCGAACAGGCAAACCACCGGTCAAGATAGCCTCGACCATCTCCGAACAAAACTCGCCAAGCTGCACCAGGGAGAGTTCGGAGGCTGAAAGCAGCCCGCCAAGGGCGGCATAAAAAACAGCCCGGTCGTCCGGGACTGGCGAGAGCCCGCCAGCGTATAGGGCAGCGTCGACCCACGGGTCGGGATCGGCACGCATCTCTTTCGCGCCAATGGCCATGACGTGGCCGAGCGTATCGGCTAGGTTGTGCTCGTTCCCATTGGCGGTGAGAATCGCCGCCTTGGAGCTTAGGGCGTTATTGCGCACGTACCCCGCGTTGTGAGGAATCAGGATGTCCGCTGGCAAACCCTGGCCTTCGACCAGCGCTTCGGGAATCATTAGCTCCACATGGGAGACTAGATCGGGGGTTGCCAGAATTGCCCTCGCCACGGCCGCGATCTGGCCCGCCGAAAGCTTGTCGAGCCGAAAGAGAGCAGCAGAATCACCCGGCTGATCGGGATTGGAAATGCGCTTGGCGAGGATATCTGCGCCGACGCGCCCAATGATGCGATCGGTCAGCATTCAGCCTCTCCCTTCAATGCGAACGGATTTTCAACAAACGAACAGGAATCGGAAAGCCTGCGGACTAGGCCCAAACCAACAAGTCTCGATTCGAGATTGTCTCGATTCTCACTGAGCTCCTCTTGGTCAACCAGCTTGGCGTCGATTAGGCGTGCACCTTCCGCGTCGCCCACAACGAGGCCATAGCGCAGCTTCGCTTCAGCCAGAAACTCGTCGAATTGCATGCGATCATCAACGATGGCCACGACAATCGACTTAAGCAGCCGGTCATTAGGAGCATACCGGGTTCGGCGTGAAAGCCGGCGAGAGCTAAGTCCAATTGCTCGCGACCACGAAGCGTGAATCTTGCCAACGTGCTGCGCATGCCGTGCAAGTGCCAACTCAACAAGTTTGTCGACGAGTACGTCCGGACTCTTTCCGGTGTAGTCCTCTTCGTCGCCACCGTCGCGCGGCGGCCACTGGAAGCGCTCTCGCATCAGTTTCACTCGCTCGGCCTCCGGGAATTCGGCCGCGGTAGCATTGCCCCAGAAGGCATCCTGCCGAATTGACTCGATATGTGCACGCACTGCCTTAGCCGGCAATCCCTGGTTGAGTTGGTAGCTGTCACCCGATAGCGCTCGGACCTTTGTGCGCTCCTTGGAGACGATTTCACAGACGATCTCGACGGGCTCGTCATCACCCGCGATCCGCTTCGCACGCTGCAAAAAGTAAAGCAGCATGTTCAGACCGGAGATGGAAATTAGATGCTCCAAGGCATCATAGATCGGCATATCCCTCGCGAGAATGGAAAGCCAGTCTTCGCACATTTGATCAAAACGCGCGTTGGCAACCTCCGGCAAATAGCCGGTTGGTCGTGGATCTTCTGCTATCTGGGGCGGTCCTTGCAGCGCGCGCACCAACCGGTTCATGGGCGCCTCAGAATCGAATAGGCGCTTGGCCAAGATATCGCCGAGCTCCGCCCCCCTCTCGGCGCGCGTGAGCATCAGGTAGAGCAGCTCGCCAGTGCGCGCAAAAAACCGGCGGTCGTTACTCATCTTGCCGCGCGAGTCGATTTCCAAATCCTCGTAAAGAGCATCGGGACCGAAGGGGAAGACGAACTTCGAACTCCAACGTTTGTTGCTGCGAGATTCAAACGAAGACGAGCGCAATAGCTCTATTGCCTTGGCAAAGTCGTCGAAACTAGCGAACGAGTGACGCAGGTAGGCCATGTCGTCATCGCCATTACCCGTCTTGCCTTGGTCAAACTTCTCAAACCACTGCCTCCATTTCTCCGCGTCTGGTAGCACACTCTCAGCGATGGACTCAACGTAGGGGTTGTTGAAGAGCAACCCGCGCAGTCGAATTTGCCGCTGAGGTTGAAATTTCACAGCGCCGTCCAACCCATCATGAGAACGTAGGGGCTTGTCTAGGTTTGAACCAAGCACCCCCAAAAATTCAAGCACCGTCAAATGCGGAAGCTGCTCGTCGTATAGGCGGTGGCCCCAGATATTCTCGTCGACGCAGAAGTCAACGCTCTTGATCTCTGGGCGTTTGATGATCTCGCTCATGCCGGGGCTCTCACAGTTACGGGACGAGCGAAGCCACGGCCTCCCGGTTCGACGTCGATGAAATTCAGCGTTAGAGCGAAGGCTTCGCCGCCTAGCTCGTCGTCATCCCCTCCCAGCCCGGCGTTGCGGACAATTTCGGCCTTGCGTAGCAGCTTGGCCTTGAAGGCCAACAGGTCTTCAAGGCACTCATTGGAAAAGCTCGCCGGCAACGCGCCGCAAGCGACACGCGACAGGAACTCATGCCGGATGGGCGTGAGGTCGAAAGCAACTGAGTTGCCAGAGCCGGGCGAGAGCGACACATTGAGCTGCGGGCGGCCAGTCTCCAAGTCGAGCTTCATCGCCATGCCCACTCCGCCTTGCCGGCGCGAAGGCGTTTCATGATCGCAGAGAACGCTCACGCGGCTTTGCGTGAAGCCACCGGAACTGGCGATGAAGAGACGGTCAACGTTTTCCAAAAGCAGGCCAGTCATGACCCGGTTGAGCCCCTTGGCGATGCGTCTGCGGACCGTCTCGCTCACAGGCTTCTTGGCCTTGAGCGACTCAATCATGTCTAGGTAGTCGCCAGCAAAGTGGAACACGGTCATCGACCAGCGGGGATAGCCGGTCTCGGTGTCCGGCACGGTGAAATAGAGCCGGCGCCGCTGGGCCTCAAGCATTTCCAAGAACTCGAATGAGCTGCCCTCCAAGCGCGCGTCTTCGTGCCCTTCCAAGTAGGCGTCTTGAGCAGCACGGAATGCTGAGGTAGCTCCGTAGACAGAGTCGCCGCCCACCAGGCGTTCAAAGTCTGCCTGAAGCCGGGAATCGTCCTTGCCATACACCAAGAGGCCGTCCGCCGCATTGGTGGTCTCCTCGCCTACCCCGAAGCTGGCCATGGCCTTAAAGACCGGGCGGTCGGATGTTCTTCGCTTCGGCAAGTTTCCTCCGAATGCATTGGCATAGATGCTTGCCTTGCCGATCTGGCCGCCCTCCTGAATCTTGGCCACATCCGCACAGGTCATCAGATTCTCTTTGGCATCTTTGGCGTCGGAGTAACCGAGAACCATGTTTGAGCACAGCGCCAGCAGGTCGCGGACAGGGAGATGCAGGCCGTTGAGCCGCGCGATCTCAATTAAATCGCCCAAGCGGCGCGCGAGCTGCCCGCCATCGGATTCGCCAAGGAGCCTACGGCGGTTTTCGTCGATCGGGCAGACCTTGTCGGCAGCCTTTAGTGAACAACGCCTGCAGTTGTCCCACTCCGGGTGGCCCGCCACCGCCTTAGCGACTTCCTCGAGCGTCTTGCGGCTAGTTGTGCGGCTGAGGTCGAACACGGCGAGCCGATTGGGTGCCGGACCCGCTTGCAGGAAACGCTCTTGCAGAGGCTTTCGGAGCGGATGGACTCGGCCCTGGCGCTTGCCTAGACTGCGCAGGCGGTCCAGTAGTTGGCCATGGTTGGCGGCGAGGATGACCACCTCAGAGTCATCGTTCTCCAACACCGATTTTTCGAGCCGCTGAAGCGGCAGATCGCTCTCCTCGCCGTTGAATTCGGATAGGTCTTTGATGAAAACAGCCAACCGGCCGTCGGCGAGCCGAAGCTCCTTGCTGTTGCCCTTAGCCGACCAGACCTTTGGATCTCCCCCCATCCTCGTCCACAAGGCACGGCAGTGATAAGTCTTTCCGTCGCCAGCAGTACCGGCGATCAGCATAGAGCCGGGGGCCTTGGATTCGATATGCTCTATCATCGCCTCGAGCAGCGGCGTCGATAACCCAATGGGTTGAATTTTCGCCCGTGCCAGCGCCCCCGCCACGTACTCATCGAACATCGTTAGGTTGTTAGGGGTGGGGCCGTAGCTCCGGAGAAATCTAACCCAAGCTGCCGCCGGCAGCGCGACGGAAGTTCCCTCCGCCTGTTGCTCAGAATCTGTCAAGTTGGTCCCCCTCGGTATCGGTCTCGTTCGCATCTCCGTGCGATGCCGGTTCAACGTCCCTCAGCCATCGCAGCGTCACGAACGCAACGGAGTCTATAGCTTCGCTAACGGTGAATTATGACTGGTGAATGCGGTGCAGTAGCAGGAGCGCGCTTGGACGAGCGATAGCTTGTTTCGCGTGGGTACACAGCATGTGGAAATCGGAGGCGCGAAGCCCCCGTCTGCATTCGGATCAATTCGACAGCCCAACGCATTTGGTTGATGTGCAACCGATAATTCTTTCATTTTACTTTCAATGCTTAGCTAATCAAACTCGCCTATCGGCTCATCCCGTAACTGCTATCTCACCCCGTTCACGACCGGTACGCCGTAACATGCCCGCGTCTCGGCCGTAGTGGTCGAGCACCCGGTGCTCAAGCCCTCCGTTGCGCCAACAATCGCGCAGACGCAACGGCTTACCACCAGTCGCCGCGAATCATCATACTTCATTGCCTGCCAGCCCCCAGTAAACTTGGCAGGGCCACTTATTGTCATGGGCTAATCGATGCGACGCCGCTTCGGCACAACGTGTCCCGCCGCAGTCTCGATCATGTCGACTACCTGCCGTGCCGGCGTCGAGCTGTAGCTGATGTGAATCGGGCGATGGCGACCATAAAAGTACAAGCGGTCAAACTTCACGTTGTCAATAATCCATTCAACTACCATCGCCATGTCCTCATCTTCCACGACAAAATCGCACGCCGCTCCGAGGCGTTCGCAAATGTATCCACCGCGACGCGTTCTCTCATGCGCGGCATGCTGGTCCAATTTCGGCGAGATGCGCCCTTTGATGCGAGAGGCCAGTGCTGGCGAGCAAAAGCCAAACGTCAACTTCACCATTCCGAAGTAGTCAACTACCGGATCAATGACATGATGAGCAAGGTCAAAAAGTGCATTAAAACTTTCCGGTTCAACCGGCATGTTACCGATGTCATGTGCCGCCTGCGTCTCCCCACATTCGATCAGGTCGCGAAACGTAAGATAGTGTCCGCATTTTTGATCCAGCGTCGGAATTGATCTTGACCGAATCAATTTGTATCCATCTACAGCCAATCGCATTTCACCCAGCTTAGCATCGAAGCTTGCAACGTCCGGGCCGTAGCCGTTGAGATCAAAGACGCCAAGTTCCTCAAGGGTTTCTTCAAACAGTACTTGCTCAGAGTAAAACGGCGACTCTTCATTGAGGAAGCGCGACTTCCTGTAGAGGTACGGCGGAGGATATGCTTCGCCATAGTCAAAAATCGTCAAATCTTGCTTACGCAAGTTTATTTTCACGCGTTGGGTCATGCGCGGCAAAGGCGACCCATAAAAATGGTCGAATTTCATCATGGTCAACTTTCCCGATCGAATGTGAATTTTCAGTAAATCTGCGCTGGTGACATCACCGTAAAGTAACGTGCCGCAACCAATATATGCGCGCAGGATGGGGGGAAGACGCTCTACAAGGTCCGTATGAAGCTGCAGCGACTCACCGCCCTCCAGCCATCCGATACCTTGCTCTGCCGCCCGGAGGCAAGCA
>Ga0224712_10000098_pt1 | contig 13586 bp, 8 predicted proteins | sample DielMetaTC5pm2_FD_171474 | JGI IMG/M metagenome (GOLD analysis project Ga0224712, IMG submission 171474) | Corn rhizosphere microbial communities from Kellogg Biological Station, Michigan, USA - Diel MetaT C5pm-2 (Metagenome Metatranscriptome)... | ecosystem: Host-associated > Plants > Roots >...
CCCAGCTAGTGCACGGTTCTCAATGCGGTGTCAGGCATCGTCAAGCATTGAAGAGCATGCCGTAGACCGCGTAGGACATCGCGATATCGCTCTGTGCCCAGAACCGGTGGTACGTGAAGGAAGGTGCCGCGCCGCCGGCCAGGTACGCCTGAACCTTCGACCACTGTGGGTCGCTGGTGTACCAGGAGCGGATCGACAGGAAGGTGTCGCCCGCGACGATCTTGTCGCCGTTGGGCATGGTGCCGGTCCAGCCGGACGGGACGAACAGACCGTCGTGGTTGGTGTTGGAGGTGGAGTACACCTGGTTGAACCGGTTGTAGTCGGTCCGGGTCTCAGGCGTCACGATCCCGATCGAGTCGCGGTCGTTGTTCCACATCGTGTCGAGCAGGTTCTTCGCCAGCGTCTGCGCGGTGGTGTCCTGCGCCTTGGCCGCGTAGTACATCAGCGTCTTGGCGAGAGCCGCCGCGACACCGACGTCCTGGCTGAAGCTGGCCACCGTCACGTGCAGGTTGGTGTTCGCCTGCGGGCTGGTCGGGTTCCAGGTGTTCGGCTGGCCGGTCCAGGTCAGGTTCGACGGGATCTGCCAGGCGCCGGTGGTGGTGTTCACCGTGGTCTGGGACTCGGCCCAGGTCACCCAGTTCTTCAGGATGGTGCCCGCGGTCGTGTCGCCGGTCACGAAGTAGTACTCCGCGACCCGCTCCATGGACCAGACCTGGAAGCCGAACCAGTTGTTCGACGGCGGGTCGTGGTAGACCGGCTCGAAGTCGTACGCCATGCCGTAGAACGTCGGGTCACCCGACGGAGGCGTGCCGTACTGGCCGTTCCAGCTGTTGGTGGCGCCGCCCGCGATCCCGCCTTCGGCCGACTGCAGCCACTGGTAGAACTGCAGCTGCCGGGACAGGCTGGTGGTCCAGTCGCTGGCCGCGGTGGGCGACTTCGGCTTCTCGGCCGTGTCGTTCACCAGGGCCCACGCGGCCATCGGGTTCTGGTAGCCCTGCGCCGCCGCACCGTCGCCGATGCGCCACGCCCACGAGCCGGACGTGCTCAGCGAGCCGCCCCACGCGTAGTACCAGGCGAGCAGGTAGTGCTCACTGCTGCGTCCGCTGCCTGCAGGGCAGCTGGACGGGTTGGTGCAGTTGCCGATCTGCTTGAAGTACTTGTCGAACAGCGAGTAGCGAAGGTAGTCGCCGAGCTTGCCGGCCTTCGCCACCGTCGCGGTCACCTGCGACTCCACGCCCTGCGCCTTGGCCCAGGTGTCCGCCCAGTAGGCGGCCTGCACCGCGCGCGCGTCGGCGTCGGGGGCGTCGGTGAACTTCCACTGCGCCGTGCCGGGACCCGAGATGAACAGGTCCAGGTAGCCGTTCGGGCCGCCGTACTTCAGGTTGTCACACGTCGGCTGGGGAATGGTCTCCCACACGGACTCCTGCGCGCCGCGCTGGTACGAGTTGATGAACGACGGCATGCCGGTGTTCGGGCCGAGCTCGCAGCCGCCGCCGGGGGTGTCGCCGTACCCGTACTTGTTGTCGACGTCCTCGAGCCAGTGCATGGCGTAGATGGACCAGGTGCCGTATGTGGTGTCGAGCTCCTGGGCCAGCGGGTCCTGCCCGGTGGGCACCGAGGTGGTGGTCGCGACCGGGTAGTTCTCCGGCAGCGGCTCCTCGGGCGCGTACTGGGCCGGGCTGGCCGGGTTGTACGCGCTCGCCGTCGGCTGGTCGGCGGCGCTCGGGATCATCCACTTCTCCATGAGCGACCAGGCGTTGTTGAACGGCGTCCAGTTGCCGGTCACCTCGCCGTACGTGGCCTGGAGCCAGATCAGGTAGCTCCACGCCTCGGAGGTCGTCTCATGTCCGTAGTCCGGGGCCTCGACCATGAGCGTCTCGACCGAGTGGTACGGGATCCCCTGCGGGCTGAAGTAGCCGTTCGCCGTGTTGGTGATCTCGTTGTACAGGGTCAGGAAGCGCTGCTCGTAGACTCCGTTGCTGCTCCCGCCGGTCTCGGTCACGCTGACCGAGGCGCTGGAGAATCCGGTCGCGGACGCGGTGAACGTCGCCGCCCCGGTGGACGAGGCGTCCGCCGTGACCGTGACGTTCTGCGCCGTGTTCCAGTTGGCCGTGGTGAACGTCAGCGACGCCCCCGCGGTCACCGAGAGCCCGGTGTTCCCGCTCGCCCTGGCGACGGTGACGGTCACGTTCGCGGACGGCTTGGCGTTCAGGCTGATCCCGAACGTCCCCGTCGTCCCCTGGGCGACTGTCAGCGTCGTTGGATTCGCGGTGATGGCGGGCCCGGACGAGACCGTGACCCCGACCGGGGCCGAGGTCGTCGTCGCGCCCAAGCTGTCCGTCGCCACGGCGGTTATCGAGTAACTGCCTGCTGCGACGCCTGTCCAGGTGAACGCGTACGGCGCCGTGGTCGCGGAGCCCAGCAGCGTGGTGCCGCTGAAGTACTGCACCTGGGTGATCGTCGCGCCGTCGGCCGCCGAGGCGGTCGAGGTCAGCGGGATCGAGGCCGGGGCGACGAAGGTCGCGCCCGCGGACGGGCTGGTGATCGAGACGATCGGCGCGGTGTGCGGACCCGCGCAGGTCGTGCCGTTGATGCTGAACACGGTCGGCGCGGTGTTGGTGCCGCTGTACGTGAACTGCCCGCCGGGCGTGACCGTTCCGTTGGTGGCGACGTTGCCGTTCCAGGACGCGTTGACGGCCGTCACCTTGTTGCCGCTCTGCGACCAGGTGGCGTTCCAGCCGTTGGTCAGCGTCTGGTTGCCCGCGTACGAGTAGCCGAGCGTCCAGCTGGTCCAGGCCGTGCCGAGGTTGGTGATCGTGACGTTCGTGGTGAACCCCGTGCCCCAGTCGGACTGGACGGCGTACTTCACCTGGCACTGCACGGTGGCCGCCTGGGCGGGCATGGCGGTGAGGCCCGCTGCCGCGAAGGCTGCGCAGCCGAAGGCCGCGAGGAGGCGTCGCAGCCTCCGGCGGACCGGGCCGCGGTCGGTGGTCTGTCTCATGCTCATGGCGGTGGGTACACACTCCATTCTTCTGAACGTTCCGGCCTCATCGCCGGACGCCTCACGCCGACTCGCGCTGCACCAGCGAGGTCGGCAGCTTGTTCTGCGCGTTGGAGATGGACTCGTGCTCGATCAAGGCCATGACGTGCCGGGCCATGACCGCGCCCTGCTCCTCGACCGGCTGGCGCACGGTGGTCAGCGGCGGCATGGTGTGCTGGGCGATCGGGTCGTCGTCGAAGCCGACGATGGCCACGTCGTCCGGCACCCGGCGTCCGGCCCGGCGCAGCGCGCGCAGGGCGCCGGCGGCCATCAGGTCCGAGGCCGCGAAGACCGCGTCCAGGTCCGGGCGGCGTTCGAGCAGGCGGGTCATCGCGTGCTCGCCCGACGCCTGTGAGAAGTCGCCGTAGCCGATCAGGGCGGGCAGCCCGGCGGACTCGAGCACCTCGCGGTACCCGGTCAGCCGGTCGATGCCGACCGCCATGTCGCGCGGCCCGGCGATGGTGACGACGCGCCGCCGTCCGCCGCGCAGCAGATGGCCGACGGCGGCCCGGGCCCCGCCGGTGTTGTCGGCGTCGACGTACCAGGCCCCGCAGGGCACCAGCGGGCGGCCGCAGACGACGGTGGGGATGCCGGCGGCCTGGAGGGTCAGCAGGAGCGGATCGCGCCCGTGGGCTGACACGAGCAGGACCCCGTCCGCGCTGCCGCGCCTGATGTAGCGCTCCGCGGCGGCGTACTCGTTCTGGTCGTGGACGACCAGGAAGGCGAGCTGGATGCCGGCCGCGGACAGGGTGCGCGAGGCACCCCACAGGACACGGGCGAAGAAGGGGTCGGAGAAGAACCGGGCGCTGGACTCGGTCACGATCGCGGCGACCGAGCCGCTGCGCGCGGTCTGCGCGCGGGGGGCGCGCCAGCGGACGTAGCCGAGGCGCGCCATCGCGTCCTCGACATGGCTGCGGGCGCCGAGGCTGACGCGCGCGGAGCCGTTGAGCACCCGGGACGCGGTGGCCTCGGACACTCCGGCGAGAGCGGCCACGTCGGCGAGTGTGGGCTTGCCGAACTGGCTCTTGACCAGATGGGTTGCGCCGTTCGAGGTAGTAGGTACGGCGGATACGGTGTCGGCTTGCGGGGGCAACTGCGACCTCCACGGTGAGGCTTTAGCGCCGGGAGCGGGCGGGTGGGCGGGGAGTCGTCGGCGGCGCGGGAAGCGCTTTCTCTGACCCCGGTGACTTAGGGTGTCGGTCCGGATCGTCGGGCTGGTGTGGGTATGACTGCGCACGGTTGTCGCCGGACGGCCGCGATAGGTTGCCACCGCGTTTCGCCGCAATCCGGCCGCCACCGTTACGTGGGGGTTAGGGAGTGCGCATGCGTGGGAGCGCTCTCCCAGGAGGTGGCCACAGCGTTGCGAGCCGGAAAGGCAACGTCAAGGGGTCCTGCGCCAGGCGGTGCTAAAGGCGTGGTCGAGTCACAGGTCGAGCCCGGCCGTTTCGGCAGATCCCGGTTGAAAGTTTCATAAACCGGTCAAGTGAAATTTATCCTACCGGTGCCTCGGCCACCTGGTCGATCGTCGGGATCGAAACGTTCGGCGCAGCGGTGCCGAAAGAGTCGAGCTTGGCGGTGCCGGTGGTGACCGCACCCGCTCCGGCCAGCGTGAACAGCACCTCGGTGGGGGCGCCGGAACCGTTGGTCCACACGTCGAAGCGGATGGTTTCGGGGTACTCGGCCAGCGACTGGATCAGGTTCGGGTCGGCGATGTGCTCGTCCGCCTCGCTGGTCAGGAGCGTGCCGGCGAGGTGGTGCGGGTCGACCGCGTGCACCGCGTGATAGGCCCGTAACAGCTGCGCCACCACGTGCGGGTCGTCGAAGTCCCCGAAAGTTGCATCGCCGTTGTCGGACTTGAGCCACTTCTTGCCACCCTCGGCCTTCACCATCGCGGCGGTCAGCGAGACGTACTCCACGCCGTTCGCGGACAGAATCGTGGTCGAGACCGAGTTGAGCGTCCCGTCCATCCGGGCCATCCCGGTCGCGGTGTCCCAGACCCCGGACATCTTCACGGTGTTGAGGGTGCTCGGGTCGACCGTGGCCGTCGTGGAGGCGGGCGCCGTGGGCACCGCCGAGGCGGCGGAGGGCGGCGGGATCTTGGTGTCGAGGGTGAGCCGGAAGGTGCTCACCCCGTCCAGCCCGCCCGCGGCCGCGTTCAGCAGGTCGCCCGCGTTCGGCGCCGGGCCGGCCGGCTGCTGTTTCGTGCATCCTCCCGCCCCGAGGACGAGAGCCGCGGCGATCAGCCCCGCCGCGGAGGCCGTCGCAGCCTGTGCGCCCTTACGCTGTGCACGCGCGCGCGTGCGATTCGATCGCCTCACCCCGCCAAAGTAGAGATCTTCCGTTACCGCGGGTAACGGCATTTCACGACTTTCACATGCCCCGGCGGCGGCGCGGCCCGCTGAGCGGCGCCACGGCCCTGAAACCGCCGCACCCGGTCCCGCTGCCGGGACGGGCGCCGTCGAGGCGTATAAGCTCTCTGCGGCCTCAGGCGGGTGCTCTGGGGCGGGCGGCGGCGCCTTGCGCGCGCGGGCTCGGGCCCGGATGACGCGGACGCGGTCCGGCCCGGGGGTCCCGCGGGGGACGCCAGGGCCGGACAACGGTGTCACGGCGGCGCTGTTTCTAAGCAGCACAATGTCTAATCAGCACAGTTCCAAGCAGCACAGTGTCAGGACAACGGTGTCAGAGCAGCGACACCGCCTCCGCGTAGTGGCAGGCCACCACGTGCTGCTCGCCCTGGCCGCGGGCGATCAGCACCGGCTCCTCGTTCGAGCAGCGCTGCGCGTCGACCTCGGAGAGGGTCAGCAGCTTCGGGCAGCGGGTGCGGAAGCGGCAGCCGGACGGCGGGTTCGCCGGGGAGGGCACGTCGCCCTGCAGGATGATCCGCTCGCGCTCGCGCTCCTTGCGCGGATCCGGGATCGGGATCGCTGAGATCAGCGCCTGGGTGTACGGGTGCTGCGGCCGCTTGAACAGCTCACCGGTCGGGGCGACCTCGACGATCTTCCCGAGGTACATCACCGCCACCCGGTCCGCGATGTGCCGCACCACCGACAGGTCGTGCGCGACGAACAGATAGGCGAGCCCGAGCTCGTCCTGCAGGTCCTCGAGCAGGTTGATGACACCGGCCTGGATCGACACGTCGAGCGCCGAGACCGGCTCGTCGAGCACCAGCACCTTGGGCTTGAGCGCGAGCGCGCGGGCGATGCCGATGCGCTGGCGCTGCCCGCCGGAGAACTCGTGCGGGAACCGGTTGCCGTGCTCGGGATTCAGCCCGACGGTGCGCATCAGGTCGGCGACCTGGTGCGCGCCGTCGGCGCCGAACAGGCCGTGGATCTTGAGCGGTTCGGCGATGATCTCGTTGACCGTGATCCGCGGGTTGAGCGAGGCGTACGGGTCCTGGAACACGATCTGCATGTTCCGGCGCAGGCGGCGCAGGTCGTTCGAGGACATCCGGGTGACGTCCTGGCCCTCGAAGTAGACCTGGCCGCTGGTGGCGGGCTGCAGGTGCAGCACGGCGCGCGAGGTCGTCGTCTTGCCGCAGCCGGACTCGCCGACCAGCCCGAGCGTCTCGCCCGGCTTGATGTCGAACGAGATGCCCGAGACCGCGTGCACCGCGCCGACCGTGCGCCGGATCACCCCGCTCGACTTGATCGGGAACTCCTTGACCAGGTCGCGCACCGACAGGATCGGCCCGCCGGCCTCGACCCGGTCCACGACCTGGGCGTCAGTAGGGGTCGTCACGAGGCGTTCTCCACAATCGTCGTCGGGCCCTCGGCCGGCACGTCGGCGGCGGCGCCGAACTCGGCCGGGATGTGGGCGTCGTCGGCGCTGCCCGCGAACACGTCCTTGGCGTGCTTGTCGGCGAGCTGGCCGGAGAAGTGGCAGGCGGCCTCGTGGCCGACGCCGGTCACCGCCGTCAGGTCGGGCTCGCGCTCGCTGCACACCGGCTGCGCCATGGGGCAGCGCGGCGTGAACGGGCAGCCGGGCGGAAGGTTCAGCAGGGAGGGCGGCGCGCCCTGGATCGGGGTCAGCCGCTCCGCGCGGGAGGAGTCGAGGCGCGGCAGCGACCCGAGCAGCCCCAGCGTGTAAGGCATCCGCGGCTTGTAGTAGATGTCGTCGACCGGGCCGATCTCGACCGGCTTCCCGGCGTACATCACCAGCACCCGGTCCGCCTGGCCCGCCACGACCCCGAGGTCGTGAGTGATCAGGACCATCGCCGCGCCGGTCTCGCGCTGCGCGGCCCGCAGCGCCTCGAGCACCTGCGCCTGCACCGTCACGTCGAGTGCCGTCGTGGGCTCGTCCGCGATGATGACGTCCGGGTTGTTGGCCATCGCGATCGCGATGACCACCCGCTGGCGCATGCCGCCGGAGAACTCGTGCGGATACTGCTCGATCCGCTTCTCCGGGAACGGGATCCCGACCACCTCGAGCAGCTCGAGCGCCCGTTTGCGCGCGTCGGCGTTCGAGATGTCGTTGTGCGCGAGCACGGCCTCCTCGAGCTGGAAGCCGACCTTGTAGACCGGGTTGAGCGAGGTCATCGGGTCCTGGAAGATCATCGCGATCTTCTTGCCGCGCACGGCCATCAGCTCGCGCTCGGACAGGCCCAGCAGCTCCTCGCCGCGGAACTTGATCGAGCCGTTGATCCTCGCGGTGCGCGGCAGCAGCCCCATGACCGCCATCGAGGAGACCGACTTGCCCGAGCCGGACTCGCCCACGATGCCGAGCACCTCGCCCGGCCGCAGCCGGTACGAGACGCCGCGCACCGCGTGCACCACGCCGTCGGCGGTCGGGAAGTCGACGGTCAGGTTGTCGACGGTCAGGAGGTTGACGCCGTCGAACGGCTCCACCTCGATCGACGGGTTGAGAATGTCACTCATGCGCGAACCCTCGTCTGCTGCGGGTCGAAAGCGTCGCGCAGCCCGTCGCCGATGAAGTTGATGGAGAGCACGATCAGGACGATGAAGATGCCGGGGATGTAGAACAGCCAGGGGTAGCCGTCCTGGATGGCGGTCTTTCCGTTCTCCACCAGGAGGCCGAGCGAGGTGTCCGGCGGCTTGATGCCGAAGCCGAGGAAGGACAGCGCGGTCTCGACCAGCACCGTGCCGGCCACGGTCAGCGTCGCGATGACGAAGATCGAGCCGATGGTGTTGGGCAGGATGTGCCGGAAGATGATCCGCCGGTCGCTCGCGCCCAGCGCCCGGGCCGCCTCGACGAACTCCTTCTCCCGCAGCGAGAGCACCTGCGAGCGCACGACGCGCGCGCAGGCGGGCCAGCCCAGCACGATCAGGATCAGCGCGAGGAAGTACCACTTGCCGGCGGTGTTCCCGGAGAACTTGTCGGTGATGATGATGGCGAACACCAGGGCCGGCAGGGTGAGCACCAGGTCGGCGAAGCGCATCATCAGGGTGTCGACCCAGCCGCGGTAGAACCCGGCGATCGCGCCGTAGACCGCGCCGAAGGTGGTGGAGACCAGGGAGACGGACACGGCGATCTCGAGCGTGCGCTGGGTGCCGTGCAGCACCTGGGAGAGCAGGTCGTAGCCGTTGCTGTCGGTGCCGAACGGGTGCGCCCCCGACGGGGACACCTGGATGTCGTTCGTCATCGTGGCGTAGGGGGTGGTCCAGAACAGCGGGCCGAGGAAGGCCACCAGGATGAGCAGCAGCAGCACGACCGTCGAGGCTACGGCGGCGCGGTGCTCGAGGTAGCGGTGGAAGACGATCTCCCGCTGGGTCCTGACCTTGACGGTGAATTCGCGCTCGACCGCGGCCGGAGCCGGGGAGGCCTGCTGGGTGACGGTCGTGTCAGGCAAGGCGGATCCTCGGGTCCAGGACCGCGTACAGCAGGTCGGCGATCAGGTTGAAGACGATGACGAGGAGCGCCGCCACGAGCAGCCAGGCCAGCAGCGGGAACAGGTCGTAGCCCTGCACCGCCTGGATGAACATGTAGCCCATCCCGTGCCACTCGAAGACGGTCTCGGTGATCACCACGCCGCCGAGCAGCGCGGCGGTGTCCAGCGCGACCTGGGTGGTCAACGGCATCAGCGCGTTGCGCAGCGCGTGCCGGAACAGCACCCTGCGGCGGGAGAGCCCTTTCGCCCGCGCGAGCCGGATGTAGTCGCTGTTGAGCACCTCGAGCATCGACGCGCGCTGGAACCGGGACCAGGACGCGTAGGAGATCAGTGACAACGTGATCGTCGGCAGCAGGATGTGCCCGAAGTCGTCGCCGAACTGGGCGAAGAAGCCGGCCGGCGGGTTCGGGCTGGCCGCGCCGAAGGTCGAGATGATCGGGGGGCCGTCCGGGCGCACCGCGCCGTTGAACTGGATCGCCCAGGCCTTGAGCAGCGCGGCGAACCAGAACGTCGGCAGCGAGAGGAAGAGGAAGCCGACCGAGGTGGCGGCGTAGTCGATCTTCGAGTACTGGCGCACCGCGCTCAGCACGCCGACCCCGATCGCGAGGGCCAGCGAGCAGATGATCGAGAAGATGACCAGCCGGAAGGTCACCAGGAACGACGTGCCGAGCCGGTCGGCGATGTGGTAAGCGGGCTGGACCGGCGTGCCCCAGTTCCCGTGCAGGATGAGGCCGGTCAGCCAGTCCCAGTAGCGCTGGAGCAGCGGGTGGTCGAGTCCGAGCCGGTGGCCCTCCGCGATCAGGGTGGTGCGCGGCACGGGCGGGTTCTTGGCGCGCAGCGGTTCCAGCGGGTCCACGGAGGATGCGACGAGCAGGAAGACCAGCAGCGTCGAGAAGAAAAGAACTGGTATGGACGCCAGCAGTCTTCGTATCGTGAATGCGAACATGACGGCCTCAGTGGTTGAGGGGCGCACGGAACCGGTGTAGCCCCACCGATCCAGCGCTCGGATGTGGTCGTGCGGAACCGGGGCGGGTAGAGGCCTGTCAGAGCCTGCCCGCCCCGGTCCTTCGTTCAGCTCATTGTTGCGCCGGTGGCGCTGTGACTGAACCTTTCGCTGGGCTCCTCTTTACTGGCCGAAGCCCCACTCGAAGAGGTTGTAGGTGGGACCGGCGGAGGTGATGTTGTCCCGCGCGTTCACCAGCTTCGAGTTGAAGGCCACCATCGAGTCCTTCTGGAACAGCGGCAGGGTCACCGCGTCCTGGGACAGGATCTTGTCGGCCTGGTTCTCCAGCGACGCCGCCTTCGTCAGGTCGAGCGACTGGCTGGCCTGCTGCAGCAGCGAGTCCACCTGCGAGTTGGTGTACCAGCCGTAGTTGCCGCCGACCACGGTGTCACCGGGCGGGTTCGACATGAACAGCTGGGCGTTGTTGACATCCCACAGCGGGGAGTCGACCCAGGCGAACACGATGATGTCGAAGGTGTGGTTGGAGTCGGCCTGCGTCAGGGTCTTGCCGAGCGAGTCGGTGCCCACGACGTTGATGGTGATGCCGAGCGCCGCGGCCTCCTGGGCGAACAGCTGGCACTCGGTCTGCCGCTCGGAGTTGGTGGAGGTGTAGCGCAGGTTGAACGCCGGGACGACCTGGCCGCTCGGGGTGGTCAGGTGCTGGCCCGCGCCGATGTTGGTGTAGCCGGCCGACTGCAGGATCTGCTTGGCCTTGGCCACGTCGCCGGTGCCGAGGCCGGAGGCGGACACGTCGTCCGTGTACTGCGACTGGGTCGGCACGAACATGCGGCTGTTGAGCGGCTTGGCGGCCGGGTCGACCAGGCCCTGGGTACGGGCGATGATCGCCTTGCGGTCCACGACGGTGAACATGGCCTGGCGCAGCGCCAGCTTGACCGGGTTCTCCTGGTCGGCCTGGGTCTTGCCGCCGAGGAAGGTGTTCTGCAGGTTGAAGTCGAAGTGCTCGTACTGCAGACCGGCGTCAAGCTGGTACTTGGCCTTGGTCGCCGGGATGCCCTTGACGCACTTGACGATGTCCTGGTCCGGCTGCGGGATGATCGCGTCCACTTCGCCGTTCTTCAGCGCGGGGCACTCCTGCGCCGAGTCGGTGATCGTCGTGAAGGTGATCTTGTCCAGGTAGGCGCCCTTGGCCCCGTACCACTTGGGGTTCGGCACCTCGACGACCTTCGAGCCGTCAGACGAGGCCGACTGCACCACGTACGGGCCGCTCGACCAGGTCGGGACGGTGTTGTCGAACCAGGTCCAGGCGTTCTCCAGGCCGGAGTCGCCGGTCTTGCCGTTGGCGCTCTCGGTGGTCAGCTTGTCCAGGGTCAGGTTCGAGTCGTAGCCGTGCTGGGCGGCCAGGTGCGCCGGCATCAGCAGGAACAGGCCCTTCCAGTCCGGGTCGACCTTTCCGGACTTCCAGGTCACCGTGACGGTCTGGTTGTTGGTGCCCGAGCCCACGACGGACGCGATGTCGGCGTAGCCGGTGGTGCCCGCGGCGCTGATGACCGGGTCGATGCCGGCGTTGCTCAGCCAGGTGTACTTGAAGTCGTCGGCGGAGATCGGCGTGCCGTCGCTCCACGTGGCCTTCGGGTTGATCTGGTAGGTGATCGTCTGCGGCGAGCTGCTCGTGATCTGCGCCGAGGTGAAGGCGTCGCTGTTCAGCGCGAGCGAGCCGTCGGGCTCCGCGAGGTACGGCTGGGCGTACCAGTAGCCGTTCTCGGCGTAGATGAAGTCCTCGGTGTTGCCCTGGGCGTCGAACTGGTTCCAGTTGTCGATCGCCTTCTCGATCGCGACCGTGATCGAGCCGCCCTTCTTGGGCGTGCCGCTGTTCATGTTGTTCAGGCCGACAGTGGAGGTGGTGACTTTGCCCCCGGTCGATTTGCTGCTCGAGCACGCCGTGGCCGTCAGCGCGAGCGCGCTCACCGCGGCTATCCCGGCGATCAGACGCCGATTCCTGGACCCTGACATGGAGTCTCTCAATCCCCTCGCACGCGCTCACCGCCCCGCCCGGGATCGGTTCGCTGCTGTCGTCTATGGCCACGCTGCGACCCTCGCAGCGCGGGTTGATGCTGCTGGTACTAGCCCACGGCCCACCCCGCTGGTGGGGGATGGATCGGCGGGTCGCCGACCGCAGGTTTGGTGGACCGACGGTCATCGCGGCGAAAGACTTACGCTGTGCTGCCGTTTTTCTACCGCAGGATTCATGGGTTACGGCAGGGGGACAGAGTCACGATCGGATCAAGAAGCGGTGAAGATCGATGTCTGTTTCGATCATGTTTCACCCCCAACACACCATGGTCATTCCGGAATGCCGGACACGTCGGTGCTGCCCGCCAATGCGCCGAACGCGCAGTACCCGGCGGGTGGCGGCCGGATCCGGGCGGACCGGGGGGCGGGGGAACGCGGGGGGAGCCTGCCCGCCGTTTCCGGTCTCAAACGGCGGATCTGATTTCCCGTCAGAGAATTCCTTTGCGCGTCAGGGAACCGGTTCCGCGGCCCCGGCGGGTGCGGAAATCCGCCACCGACCGAAGTCCGACGGTGGCCCGGTGCTCGGGATCCGCCGTCCCGATCCCGGGCCCGAACCCCGGCGCCGCCCCGCGCGCCGGCCCCCGACCCCCGCTCCGGCTTATAAGCCGGGTGACACCGATTAGGCTGGTGCCGTGACCTCACCGACCGATTCGCGCTCCGCACGGCCCGCTCCGGCCGCCGCCTCCGGCCCGGACACGGCGGTCTGGGACGTCGCCGTGGTCGGCGCGGGGCCAGCCGGCACCACCGCGGCCCGGGTTGCGGCGGAGGCGGGGGCCAGCGTCGTGCTGCTGGAGAAGGCGTCGCTGCCGCGGTACAAGACCTGCGGCGGCGGGCTGATCGGCCTGTCCCGGGCGGCCCTGCCCGACGGCTTCGACCTGCCGGTGCGCCAGCGGATCGACGCGATCTGCTTCACCCACGACGGGCGCAAGGCCAGGACCCGCCGGGACCGGGCCGGCGGCCTGCTGGCCCTGGTGAACCGGGCCGACTTCGACCACGCGCTGGCGAAGTCGGCGGCCTCGGCGGGCGCCCGGCTGCGCGAGGGGGCCGCGGTCACCGGGATCGCCGAGCGGGCCGGGCTCGCGGTGCTCACCCTGGCCGACGACTCCGAGGTGGCCGCCCGCGCGGTGGTCGGCGCGGACGGCTCGGCCAGCCGGATCGGCCGCTACGTCGGGGTCGCCTTCGGCCAGGTGGATCTCGGCCTCGAGGCGGAGATCCCGGTGCCGGCGCCGGTCGCCGCCGAGTGGTCCGGGCGGCTGCTGATCGACTGGGGCCCGGTGCCGGGCTCGTACGGCTGGGTCTTCCCCAAGGGCGACACCCTCACGGTGGGCGTGATCGCGGCGCGCGGCACCGGCAACGCCACCCGTGCCTACTACCGCGACTTCGTCCGGCGCCTCGGCCTGGACGGCTACCGGCCGCTGACCGATTCCGGGCACCTGACCCGGTGCCGCACCCCTGATTCGCCGCTGTCCCGGGGCCGGGTGCTGGTCGCCGGGGACGCGGCCGGGCTGCTGGAACCGTGGACCCGCGAGGGGATCTCGTTCGCGCTGCGCTCGGGACGGCTGGCCGGGCAGGCGGCGGCGAGGCTGGCCGCGGCGGCGGACCCCCGGGCTGTCGCGGCGGCGGCGGACCGGTACCGCGAGCAGGTCGAGGCGCTGCTCGGCCCCGAG
>Ga0224712_10000099_pt1 | contig 13576 bp, 11 predicted proteins | sample DielMetaTC5pm2_FD_171474 | JGI IMG/M metagenome (GOLD analysis project Ga0224712, IMG submission 171474) | Corn rhizosphere microbial communities from Kellogg Biological Station, Michigan, USA - Diel MetaT C5pm-2 (Metagenome Metatranscriptome)... | ecosystem: Host-associated > Plants > Roots >...
CGGGGCTTGTCGAACTGCTTGAACACCGTAAACAGCACCAGTGCGATGACCAGCCACACTGCTGCCTTCGAAAACATATTGTTGTTCAAAGCCCACTCCTTCCTCATAGACGGGCGCCTACATTTACCTTGCGGCGCCACCAAAGCATTCTAATCCAGTCGGCTAGCCCCTGCCATAACGTTTCGCTACCGCGAAAATAGCGTTTTTCGGCATGCCGACGGGGCTTTCGCCACCCGCGGCGAGGGATTTGCGCCGCGTGCCCGGTGCCGTTACCCGGGTCGCTTGAGCATCTTGCCCAAAATGAACGTTTCAGCAGATTTATCGCGCGACGCTTTGGGCTTGCGCGCGGCGACCGTTTTGAACTGGCGCTTGAACTTCTCCACGATCTGGCTGTAACCGCTGCCGTGAAAGCATTTCACCAGCAACGCGCCCTCCGGCTTCAAATGCGCCTGCGAGAATTCGAGTGCGAGATCGCAAATATGTTCGATGCGCGCAGCGTCGGCGATGGCCACGCCAGACAGATTGGGCGCCATATCGGAAATTACAAGGTCCACCCGGCGCTCGCCCACGACCTCTTCCAATTGCGCGAGCACATTCTCTTCCCGGAAGTCGCCCTGGATGAATTGCACGTCGGCGATCGGTTCCATCGGAAGAATGTCGAGCGCGATGATCGTGCCGTCGATGCCGCCGCCCGGCCGCGCGCCCTGCGCGAGCTTGTTGCGCGCGTACTGGCTCCAGCTGCCCGGCGCCGAGCCCAGATCGACGATGATGTGCCCCGGACGAATGAGCTTGTCCTGTTCGTCGATTTCCTTGAGCTTGTACGCGGCCCGCGCGCGATACCCCTCGCGCTGCGCGAGCTTAACGTAAGGGTCGTTGATGTGATCGTGCAGCCACGATTGATTGAAGCGGTTTTTTGCCATCGAAAGGTGATCTATTACTGCGTCAAACCGCACTTTTAGCGGATAATACGCGTTTTGCCGGCGCGCCGTCCGGTCCCGCCAGCCCTCGGTTCGGCCAGCCGGATCGTCCACGCACCCTATGCGCGGCCGTCCCTATTTTAGTCGAGTCGTTCATCGCCCTATGCCTGCCCTCAAAGTCTCCCCCGCCCAACGCGCCGATTTGCGCTCCCAAGCCCATGCGCTCAAACCGGTCGTGCTGATCGGAGCCGAAGGGCTGACCCCCGCCGTGCTCGATGAAATCAAAGTTCACCTGACGGCGCACGAGCTCATCAAGATCCGCGTATTCGGCGACGAACGGGACGAGCGCGTCGCCATCTACGATCAAATCTGCGACACGTTGAGCGCTGCGCCCATCCAACATATCGGCAAGCTGCTCGTCGTTTGGAAACCGCAGCGCGCGCCGGCGGCCAAAACGGCGCCTCGCGCGGCAACGGGCGCCAAGGGGGCCGTCTCGGGCCGCGCCAACGCCACGACCGAGGGTCGCGCCAGAGGCACGAACGGCACGAGCGCAGGCGCGAGCCGAGCCAAAACCGCCGCCCTGCCTACCGCGCGCGAAGCAGCGGACGGCACCCGCAAAGGTGGCGCCGCGCCGCGCATCGTCAAAGTGGTCAAGGTGTCGCAATCGAACACCGTGCGCAAGCCCAAGCCCGAGAAGGTGCTCGTTCGCGGCAACGAACGCGTCACGGCCGGCGGAACCGTCAAGCGCGCGAAAAAGCGCCAAACGAGCGCCAAGCGCCAGCATCAAAGCGCGAAGTAAGCATGAAGTGAGTCGCCCGCAGTACCGCCTGCGGGCCGGCACCGCCGGTTCATCCCGAATGAGCCGTGAGTCTACCGGGCTGCACCTCGCCTTCCGGCAGCCCCGCCGGCAACATCCACACCAATGCCACGCCAAGCACAGTCTCGACGAGATAAAACACGCTCGCGATGCCATGCAGCAGGCCGAAGCGGGCCGCGTAGCGCGAATGCTCGATATCGAAGCCCGACTCGCGAGCCGCCGTGCGCAGCGCATCCATGAACGGCTGCAGGCCGAAATACCCGATCAGCACACACAGCAGCATACCGGCCACGAGCCAACGCACGCGACGATAGCCGCGCGCGCCACGGCGCACCAGGACATTGCCGAGCGCGAGCGACAATACGCCGCATGTGATGCCGACGAACGCTTCGATCCGAAAGAGCCGTGCGGCGACATCGCCCGCCGTCGCACGCCCGAGCATCGCAAAAAGCGTAGGCGCGACGACATAGCCGATCGTCAGCGCGCTGCCGACCCAAATCAGGACCAGCAGCCGAAACACGCGATGGGGAGCGGAAGACACGAGAGACGAGCGCCGTCGTTCAGACGTAACGAACGGAGATGATTTCGTATTCGCGCACGCCGCTCGGCGCTTGCACGGCCGCCACGTCGCCTTCGAACTTGCCGATGAGGGCGCGGGCGATTGGCGAGCTCACCGAGATGAGACCGTGATCGATATCGGCTTCGTCGTCGCCGACGATTTGATAGGTGACCTTATCGCCCGAATCGAGATCTTCGAGATCCACCGTGGCGGCAAAGACGACGCGGCCTTCCGCATCGAGCGCGGCCGGATCGATTACTTGCGCAGCGGCCAGTTTCGATTCGATTTCGGCAATACGTCCTTCGATGAAGCCCTGCTTTTCCTTCGCGGCGTCATATTCGGCGTTTTCGGACAAATCGCCCTGAGCGCGCGCTTCTGCAATCGAATTGATGACGGATGGCCGCTCGATCGATTTCAAACGCTGCAGCTCGTCTCGAAGTTGATCGGCGCCCCGCCTCGTCAAGGGAATCGTGCTCATAGAAAGATCAGTAAACAAAAATACGGCGTTCAAAAAAGCACCGCGGTTAAGTGCATCCCACCGGATAGGACAACTTCGGCGGGACGCCGCTTAACCGCGGCATGTGGGGTGTGATGCGACCCCAGCTTCGATAGAGGAATCGAGCAATCGAAGGGTTAGTTTAGGCGAGCATGTAGTCCTTGTAAATCATAGACTTCCAAGTTCTTCAGGTAACGCAGCCCTTCGACGGCGGCGCGCGCGCCCGACATCGTCGTGTAATAGGTGACTTTATTCGCCTGTGCGCTCATGCGAATCGAGCGCGAATCGGCGATCGCGGCGCGCGTTTCGTCGACCGTCGTGAACACGAGCGCGATCTCGCCGTTCTTGATCATATCGACGATGTGCGGGCGGCCGTCCTTCACTTTATTGACGACCTTGACCGGCACGCCGGCCGCTGCGATCGCCGCTGCCGTGCCCTTGGTCGCCACCAGCGGATAGCCGAGCTCGTGCAACATCGCCGCCACCTCGACAGCCTTGTGCTTGTCCGCGTCCATCACCGTGAGCAGCACCGTGCCCGATTCGGGCAGACGCGAGCCCGCCGCGAGTTGCGACTTGAACAGCGCCTCGCCGAAGGTCTGACCGACGCCCATCACCTCGCCCGTCGAGCGCATCTCGGGCCCGAGCACCGGATCGACCGTCGGGAATTTGACGAACGGGAACACGGCTTCCTTCACGCTGAAGTACGGCGGCTCGATTTCCTTCGTCACGTTCTGGCTCGCGAGCGTCTGCCCCACCATCGCGCGCGCCGCGATCTTGGCGAGCGGCAGGCCCGTCGCCTTCGATACGTACGGCACCGTGCGCGAGGCGCGCGGATTCACTTCGAGCACGTAGATGATGTCGTCCACCTTGCCGCTCGCATCGCGCACCTGCTGAATGGCGAACTGCACGTTCATGAGGCCGACGACATTGAGCGCCTTGGCCATCGCCGCGGTCTGGCGCTTGAGCTCGGCCACCGTCGCCTTCGACAGGGAATACGGCGGCAACGAGCAGGCGGAATCGCCCGAATGCACCCCCGCCTGCTCGATGTGCTCCATCACGCCGCCGATGAACACGGCCGAGCCGTCGGAGATGCAATCGACGTCGCATTCGATCGCATCGTTCAAGAAGCGATCGAGCAGCACCGGCGAATCGTTCGACACCTTCACGGCCTCGCGCATATAACGCTCGAGATCGCGCGGCTCATGCACGATTTCCATCGCGCGGCCGCCCAGAACGTACGACGGGCGCACGACGAGCGGATAGCCGATTTCGTCGGCCAGCGCCAGCGCTTCGCTCTCGGCGCGCGCCGTGCGATTGGGCGGCTGACGCAAGCCGAGTTCTTGCAAGAGTTTCTGGAAGCGCTCGCGGTCCTCGGCGGCGTCGATCATGTCGGGCGAGGTACCGATGATCGGCACCCCGTTCGCCTCGAGATCGAGCGCGAGCTTCAAAGGCGTCTGCCCACCGTACTGCACGATCACGCCGAGCGGCTTTTCCTTGTCGACGATTTCGAGCACGTCCTCGAGCGTCAGCGGCTCGAAGTACAGACGATCGGACGTGTCGTAATCGGTCGACACCGTTTCCGGGTTGCAGTTGACCATGATCGTCTCATAGCCGTCTTCGCGCATGGCGAGCGCCGCATGCACGCAGCAATAGTCGAACTCGATGCCCTGCCCGATCCGGTTCGGACCGCCGCCGAGCACCATGATCTTCTTGTTCGACGTAGGCTGCGCCTCGCACTCTTCCTCGTAGGTCGAATACATGTAAGCCGTCTTCGTCGCGAATTCGGCTGCGCAGGTATCGACGCGCTTATAGACCGGGCGGACGTTCAACTCGATTCGGCGGCGGCGCACATCGGCCGCATTCGCCTTCAACAGCTTGGCCAAACGCCGATCGGAAAAACCGCTGCGCTTCAGATACAGCAATTCGTCCTTCGACAGGCTCTCGAGCGTGCGCCCCGCGAGCGCCTTCTCGTTGCTCACGATCTCTTCGATTTGCGCGAGGAACCACGGATCGATCGCCGTTTCCTCGAACACTTCCTGAAGCGTCATGCCCAGACGGAACGCATCGCCGACGTACCAGATGCGCTCGGGGCCGGTGTCGCCGATCTCGCGCACGACTTCGTCACGGTCGGCCGTCTTTTCGTCGAGACCGTCCACGCCCACTTCGAGGCCGCGCAGCGCCTTTTGGAACGACTCCTGAAACGTGCGGCCGATGGCCATCACTTCCCCGACCGACTTCATCTGTGTGGTCAATCGCGAATCGGCTTCCCGGAACTTCTCGAATGCGAAGCGCGGGATTTTCGTCACGACGTAGTCGATCGTCGGTTCGAACGAGGCCGGCGTCTGACCACCCGTGATCTCGTTCTTGAGTTCGTCGAGCGTATAGCCGACGGCGAGCTTGGCCGCGACCTTCGCGATCGGGAAGCCCGTCGCCTTCGACGCGAGCGCCGACGAACGCGAGACGCGAGGATTCATCTCGATGACGATGACGCGACCGTCCTTCGGATTGATCGCGAACTGCACGTTCGAGCCGCCGGTATCGACGCCGATCTCGCGCAAGACGGCGAGCGAGGCGTTGCGCAGCAGTTGATATTCCTTGTCGGTCAGCGTTTGCGCCGGGGCGACCGTGATCGAATCGCCCGTATGGATGCCCATCGGGTCCAGGTTTTCGATCGAGCAGACGATGATGCAGTTGTCGGCGCGATCGCGCACGACTTCCATCTCGTATTCCTTCCAACCGAGCAGCGACTCTTCGATGAGCAACTCGCGCGTGGGCGACAGATCGAGCCCGCGGCGGCAGATTTCCTCGAATTCCTGGCGGTTGTAGGCGATGCCGCCGCCGGAGCCGCCGAGCGTGAACGACGGACGGATCACGACGGGATAGCCCGGACCGCCCGTGAGCGCCGTGATCTCCGCATGGACCTTGAGCGCCTCTTCCATCGAATGCGCCGTGCCCGATTTCGCCGAACCGAGCCCGATCTTGGTCATCGCATCCTTGAACTTTTGGCGGTCCTCCGCCTTGTCGATCGCCTCCGGCGAAGCGCCGATCAGTTCGACGCCGTACTTGGTCAGCACCCCGTGATGATGCAGATCGAGCGCGCAATTGAGCGCCGTTTGCCCACCCATGGTCGGCAAAATGGCGTCGGGGCGCTCCTTCTCGATGATGCGCTCGACGACTTCCCAGGTGATCGGCTCGATGTAGGTGACGTCGGCCGTGTTCGGGTCGGTCATGATCGTCGCCGGATTGCTGTTCACGAGGATGACCTTGTAGCCCTCTTCGCGCAACGCCTTGCAAGCCTGCGCGCCCGAGTAGTCGAACTCGCACGCCTGACCGATGATGATCGGCCCCGCGCCGATGATGAGAATGCTTTTGATGTCTGTCCGCTTGGGCATAACGCTCTCGCTAATGTCTTTCGTCTTTCCGATTTATTCGATGGGCGGCGGCGCGACCGTGCGCGCCGCGACGCGGATTCACGCGGCGGCGCTGCCGCGCTTGGCGTCCATCAACGCCGTGAAGCGGTCGAACAGGTAGCCGATGTCGTGCGGCCCCGGCGACGCTTCGGGGTGGCCCTGGAAGCAGAAGGCCGGCTTGTCGATCAACTCGAAGCCCTGCAACGTGCCGTCGAACAGCGAGACGTGCGTGACGCGCGCATTCGCGGGCAACGTGGCTGCATCGACCGCGAAGCCGTGGTTCTGCGACGTGATGACGACGCGGCCGTCGGCCAGATCTTTCACCGGATGGTTCGCGCCATGGTGGCCCGTCTTCATCTTGACCGTCTTGCCGCCGACGGCAAGCCCCATGATCTGATGGCCGAGACAGATGCCGAAGGTCGGCACGCCGCGCTCGATGAATTCCTTGGTGGCCGCGATCGCGTAATCGCACGGCTCGGGGTCGCCCGGGCCGTTCGAGAGGAACACGCCATCGGGATTGAGCGCCAGGGCGTCGGCCGCGCTCGCTTGCGCGGGCAGCACCATGACGTGGCAGCCGCGCTCGGCCAGCATGCGCAGAATGTTGTACTTCACGCCGTAGTCGAACGCGACGACGCGATACTTGGGCGCGCGCTGCGAGCCGAAGCCCGAGCCCAGGCGCCATTCCGTCTGTGTCCACTCGTAAGGCTTGGCGGTGCTGACGACTTTCGCGAGATCCATGCCGGCCAAGCCCGGGAACGAGCGCGCGAGTTCGACGGCCTTCGCCTCGTCCGTGCTGCCCGCGAGAATGCAGCCGTTTTGCGCGCCTTTGTCGCGCAAGATGCGGGTCAAGCGGCGCGTGTCGATACCGGCGATCGCCACAACGCCTTCTGCTTGCAGATATTGGCCCAGCGTGCGCTCCATGCGGAAGTTCGAGGCGCGCGCGGGCAAGTCGCGCACGATCAAGCCCGCGGCATGAACCTTCGTCGATTCGACGTCTTCGGCGTTCACGCCGACGTTGCCGATGTGCGGGTAAGTCAGCGTGACGATCTGGCGGGCGTAGCTCGGATCGGTCAGGATCTCTTGGTAGCCGGTGATGGCAGTATTGAACACGACTTCGCCGATGGTATGCCCGGCCGCGCCGATGGCATAGCCGCGAAAGATCGTGCCGTCGGCAAGTGCGAGCAGAGCGGGAGGGAATGACGGCAACACGGGAAGCTCCTTCAGGAACACCGCGCGCCGACCTGTTTATCCGGCCATGCGAACTGTCGCGGCGTTCCTCGCACACGCAATCGACGAGCGATTGGCGGCGGCGCGGCGCAAGCTCGCAGCAGCAGCGTCGGACGGTCGGTGCTCGAGGCCAATTCCGCTAACGGAAAGATGACTCGGCGGCACGGCTCGCAACGACTGCGCGCGGCGGATGAACGGGATGAGTGAGGTAGGCGCTAGGGTGCGGGTTGGATAGTGCAAACTTTCAAATTATAGCTTGAAATGACCCTTCCCTTCAATCCCCGACCGATCCAGCCCCGCCCGATGCCTCTGCCGGGGCCTGCGTGCCGAGTCGACGGCTACGATGCTACACCTGCCGGCAACTGCGGCAAATTCGTGCCGCCAATCCGGGGGCGAGGCCGGCTCCGCGGCGCGTCCACGTAGGTGTCTTCGGCGCAGCCAGCCTCAGGCGCTTGGGCATCGCGCCGCGTCACGCGCGCCGCAAACAAAAACGCCGTCACTCGGTGACGGCGCTCGGAACGACGAGAGGTGAGTCGGAGCATCAACCGCGCGCTGCCCCCGCAGCGCACAGCTCACCTCGCGACAAGCCGCTTAGTTCTGCTTGGTGCTGCGCGTCCCGGCCGCGAGCTTTTCGCGGCTAGCCGCGACCTTGGCCGTCTTGGCGGAGGGCTTTGACGATCCGGCGCTTGCCTTGGCAGGCTTCCCTTCATGGGCGGCAGCCTTGACCGCGGCCGCGCGGCCATGGTGCTTGCCGCGCTTGTCCGCTCGCGACTTCGGCGCCACGTCGGTCGTGCTCGCTTCGATCTTTTGTGCGCGCGCGCCTTCGGGAATCGTCGTTGCGATCCGTTGCGGACCGGGCTCGGTCGGGACGGAGCGGCCGACGGGAACGTGAAGGACGATGACCTGCCCCGGCATTGCAATGGTACGGTGCGTCTTGTTCCACGCGTTCAGTTGCCGGATCGAAACGCCGTAGCGCGCGGCGAGCGCCGCCATGGTTTGCTTGCGACGCACGCGGATCAACATCTTGCGCGTGTCGGGCACATCCGGTTCCATCGCCAATACGGCGCTTTCGGCCACGTCGGCGCTGATGTCCTCGTCGTCATCGTCGCCGCGCGGGACAACCAGCGTCGAGCCGGGCTTCAGACGCATCCCAGCGGGGATCTTGTTGACCGCCATCAGTGTCTGCGCGTCTACGCCGATTTTCTCGGCGAGCGCCTGCGGCCGCGTGCGCTCCGTCACGGTATAGGTGGTCCACGACGACAATTGGCCGTCGTAGCCTTTCAGGTTGCGCTCGAACGCGCTCGCGTTATCGAACGGCAGCAAGATCTGCGGTTGCGTGGCGCCGAGAATCACCGGTTTCTTGAACGAAGGATTGAGCGCACGGAATTCGTCCGTCGTCATGTTCGCGAGCTTCGCGGCGACGTCGACGTCGATATCGTGTGAAGTCGTCACCGTCACGAAGTACGGGTGATTGGGGATCGACGGCAACGTCAAGCCGAACGTCTGCGGGTCCGCGACGATGTTCTTGACGGCCTGCAGCTTCGGCACGTAATTGCGCGTCTCGTTCGGCATGCGCAGGCTTTCGTAATCGGTCGGCAAGCCCGCCGCCTGATTGCGCGCAATGGCGCGCTGCACGTTGCCCTCGCCCCAATTGTAGGCGGCGAGCGCGAGATACCAATCGCCGAACATATCGTGCAAGCGCGATAGATAGTCGAGTGCGGCGCCCGTCGACGCGAGCACGTCGCGGCGCTCGTCCTGCCACATGTTCTGCTTGAGGTTGTACGTGCGCCCCGTGCCGGGAACGAATTGCCACATGCCCGCGGCCTTCGCGACGGAAAGCGCCTGCGGATTGTAGGCCGACTCGATGAACGGCAGCAGTGCCAACTCGGTCGGCATATGCCGCGCTTCGAGTTCTTCGACGATGTAGTACAGGTACTTCTCCGAGCGCTCGGTCATGCGCTGGACGTAATCGGGGCGCTGCGCATACCAATTGGCTTGCATGCCCACGAGATCGTTGTTCAGGTCGGGAATCTGGAAACCGCGACGGATACGCGCCCAAAGATCGGTGTCGGCGCTGGTGAGTTGGTCGACCGAGCTTTTGTCGACGTCGATGGTCTCTTTAGCGGCGGTGATGCGTACGGTATCGTTGACGACGTTCGGCTTGGAAGCGTCGGAGGTGGGGGCCATCGTTCCTTGACTTGCACAGGCGGCAAGCATGAGAACTAATAGCGCGCTGAAGATAAATCGCATGAACGTCTCTGCTTCCAAAGCTGGAAATTGCAGGCGATAGTACGAAAGCGAACGGCCCGCGTCAACTGGAATAAGGGGGAAAAAACCTGTCAAATCCAAGACTTGCCGCGTTTTCTCCATCTTTCAGTCGAAATTTGCGCCGCATGCAACCCCGGGCAAAGCCCCGCTTTGACCCGCATCGCCCCATGAAAACACCGGCTCGCCGCACTTTTTTGCTTGAAAGGACGCAGTTTGGCCCGTTCTCGAGCGAGATTGCCTCAGCGCCAACCAAGCATGCGCCTCCCATCCCGATAAAAAAAGCCGCCGCCGAAAATAAGTCGCCTTTTGCCGGCGCGCCGCGCCGTCTAACGAAAGCGATTCTTCCATTCGCGCATCAGCGTGAAGGCGGTCAAGCGATCGTCCGCCGGTTCATGCAACGCTTCGGCCAGCGCCCGTTGCACCGCCGGATCGTCCGTGCGCAGGAACGGATTGACCGCACGTTCATGTGCGATCGTCGTGGGCAGCGTGGGGACGCGGCGCGCGCGCAGCGCCTGCGCTCGATCGCTCCACGCTCGCAGCCGTTCGTTGGCGGGATCGCAGGCGAGCGCGAAACGGATGTTGGACAGCGTATATTCGTGGGCGCAGTGCACCTGCGTCTCGCCCGGGAGGGCCGCCAACGCATCGAGCGAGGCGAGCATCTGCGCGGGGGTACCTTCGAACAAGCGCCCGCAGCCGCACGCGAACAAGGTGTCGCCGCAGAACACGTGCGGGGTTGCGCCGGGCTGCCGCTGCCCCGCCTCGAAATAAGCGATGTGGCCGCGCGTATGACCCGGCACGTCGATCACCTGCAATTCGAGATGCGGCGAGGACAGAACGACGCGGTCGCCGCCCGATAGCGGGTGAGTCACGGCGGCGATCCCTTCGGCAGCGGGGCCGTAGACCGGCATAGGGGTATCGCCTATGAGGTCGGCTACGCCACCGACGTGGTCGGCATGGTGGTGCGTGAGTAAAATAGCGCTCAGCCGCCAGCCCCGCTCGGCGAGCTGCGCCCTGACGGGGGCCGCTTCGCCCGGGTCGACGGCAACCGCATCGCGCCCGTCCAATACGAGCCAGATGTAGTTGTCAGCAAACGCCGGCACCGGCACGTATTCGAGCGTATTCATAGGCGACGCACTCATCACGATGTCTGATCGAACGATTATAGACTGGCCCACTTGGACCGAATCGCCGGCCGGCCGCTACGTGCTGGATTGGGAACAAGCCCAGCTCGACGGCGTCGTGTCCGACGTATTCGGCTATCACGCGCTGCAATTGGGGCTGCCTCAGCTCGATGCGCTGCGCGAGAACCGCATGCCTTGCCGCGCGCTCGTGCTCGACGCCGCCAGCGGCGCGAGCGCGCCGTATACCTACCCGTCGTCCTCGCGACAGCCGGTTTCACCCCAGCCGCCGGAGTTGGCTGGGCTCGGGCCACGGCACACGCCGGCGGGTCGCACCACGCTTTGGTGCGACTTGCTCGACCTGCCGTTCGAAGCCCAGAGCGTCGACCTGCTCGTGATGCCGCACACGCTCGAGTTCACGCGCGACCCTCATCGTCTATTGCGCGAGGCCGAGCGCGTGCTGGTGCCGGAGGGGCAACTCGTCATCCTGGGTTTCAATTCGCTGAGCTTGTGGGGGGCGCGGCAGGCCTTCGGCAAGATGACGGGGCGTCCGTTCGTGCCTGCGGCGCACGATCTCATCGCCTTCACGCGAATCAAGGACTGGATCAAGTTGCTCGGGTTCGAGCTTGAACGCGGGCGCTTCGGCTGCTATCGTCCGCCCCTTGCCCGCGAAAACTGGCTCGAGCGCTTCGCTTTCATGGAAGCGGCCGGCGATCGCTGGTGGCCGATCTGCGGCGCGGCTTACATGGTGACGGCGGTCAAGCGCGTGCGCGGCATGCGGCTCGTCGGCCAGATCAAGGCGAAAAAGCCGGTGCTCGCACCGGGTCTCGCGCCGGCCGCGACGCACCAAACCCCTAACCCGAGACTATGACGTGACGCCCGAGTTCATCGAAATCTTTACCGACGGCGCCTGCAAGGGCAATCCCGGCCCCGGCGGATGGGGCGCGCTGCTTCGCTACGGCGCTCAGGAAAAAGAGCTGTTCGGCGGCGAGGCGAATACGACCAACAACCGCATGGAACTCATGGCGGTCATCGCCGCGCTCGAGGCGCTCAAGCGCCCGTGCACCGCGATCGTCCATACGGACTCGCAGTACGTGCAAAAAGGCATCAGCGAGTGGATCCACGGTTGGAAGAAAAAGAATTGGATGACGGCGGCAAAGACGCCCGTCAAAAATGCCGATTTATGGAAGCGCTTGGACGAACTCGCGGCCCTGCATCAGATCGAATGGCGCTGGGTGAAGGGCCATGCGGGCCACCCTGAGAACGAGCGCGCCGACGCGCTCGCGAACCGCGGCGTTAGCGCGCTGGCCGAAAGCTGAAGATCATTTGCTGCGTTCGCTTTCGGCGCGCCCCGAAGGCGGACCCGAGCCGTACCGTTTGCATCGCTCACACACGAGACAGAACTCTATGCGTCAAATCGTTCTCGATACCGAAACCACAGGTCTTAACGCACGAACCGGCGACCGCATCATCGAAATCGGCGGCGTCGAGCTCGTGAACCGGCGGCTCACGGGCAACAACCTGCACTTTTACGTCAACCCCGAACGCGATAGCGATCCCGGCGCGCTGGCCGTGCACGGATTGACGACGGAATTCTTGAGCGACAAGCCGAAGTTCGTCGAAATCGTCGATGAGCTGCGCGACTTCATGCGCGGCGCGGAGTTGATCATTCACAACGCGCCATTCGATCTGGGTTTCTTGGAGGCCGAATTCGCGCTATTGGGCTTGCCGCCGTTCAAGGAACACTATGCAAGCGTGATCGACACGCTGGTGCAGGCAAAGGCCATGTTCCCCGGCAAGCGCAATTCGCTCGACGCCTTGTGCGACCGCTTCGGCATCAGCAACGCGCATCGAACGCTGCATGGCGCGCTGCTCGACTCCGAATTGTTGGCCGAGGTGTATCTGGCGATGACCCGCGGGCAAGAAAGCCTCGTCATCGACATGCTTGGGGACGCGCCGGCGCAAAACGCGCAGGCCTCCGCACGCAAGACGATCTCCTTCGAAGGGCTGGCGCTGCCCGTGCTCGCCGCCGACGAAAGCGAGCTACAGGCGCACGAAGCCGTGCTGAACGACCTCGACAAAGCCATCAAAGGCACGAGCGTGTGGCGACGCGAGCCGGCGCAGGAAGCAACGGCCGACGCCGCCACCGCGCAAGCCGCATAAAAATTGCTTTACGAACCGCCAGGCGTCTGACATAATTCGAGGCTCTTCGGGTGGTTAGCTCAGCGGTAGAGCACTGCCTTCACACGGCAGGGGTCACTGGTTCGATCCCAGTACTACCCACCAGATTCATGGGTATGTAGGAAGCCCGAAGAACAGGGGCTTACGCGGAAACGTGTAGGCCCCTTTCCATTTCCGGGTGCCGAGCGGCGACGTCTCTGAGACACTTCGGAGACACTACGATGGGCACCATCCAAGTCCGACCGAACGGCACATTCACGGCCAAGGTCCGACGCAGGGGCTATCCGGCCCAATCACGAACTTTCCTCAGCAAGACCGACGCTCAACGGTGGATCACCGAGACCGAGGCGGACATGTCGCGTGCCTGCTTCGTTGATACGTCTGCGGCCCGCCAGATGCTGCTAGGCGACGCCCTCTCCCGGTACGCTACTGAGGTGTCACCGACCAAGCGCGGGGCTGCTATCGAAGCCGTACGTCTGTCCGCGCTAGCCCGCGATCCCATCGCCGCGTACTCACTTGCCACGCTTAAGCCATCGATCATCGCCGCATGGCGGGATCGGAGACTCTTGACTGTCTCCGGCTC
>Ga0224712_10000103_pt1 | contig 13300 bp, 11 predicted proteins | sample DielMetaTC5pm2_FD_171474 | JGI IMG/M metagenome (GOLD analysis project Ga0224712, IMG submission 171474) | Corn rhizosphere microbial communities from Kellogg Biological Station, Michigan, USA - Diel MetaT C5pm-2 (Metagenome Metatranscriptome)... | ecosystem: Host-associated > Plants > Roots >...
CAGATCTGTTGATTTTAGGGCCTATTGGGCCATAACGGAAGGTAGGTTGCCGGTCCGGGAGGGACCGCTTGCGACGCCACGCACCATTCAGCCGGCGTCCGCTCCGACGCAATTGCAAACCGGACATACGCGTCGTCGGAGCTGTATAACGGACGCGGCTACCGCCGCCCGAGAAGAGGTCAGCAGATCGCCTTCAGGTCGAACGACAACTCGCGCGACGCGGTCTGGGTATGCCCACCAGCCGCCGCCACTTCGACGCGTACCTTTCCGGTCGGCGCGGTCGGCAGGATGGTCCACGTGGCGTCGTAGTTCCCGTCGGCATCCGCCTGCCCACCGGTCCCGCGTCCGCCGTAGGTCGCGCCGTCGTGACCGTCGGAGTAGAAGTTGTCGTAGACCACCACGGCCTTCGGCAGCGTGTGGACGTGAAGGGTCTGAGTCCGTCCCGGCTGCACACAGGAGTGCGCAAGCTTCGCGGTCAGCGGAAGCGGCGACGGACTGGCGGAAGGGGCTGCCGACCCGCCGGTCGTGGCGGTCGAGGTCGGCGCCGAGGTCCCGCCTGGCGACGCCGGCCCACTTGACCGCGTGTTGCCAGTGCCTCCCGATGGCTGAACTGATGCTGACGTCGTCGCGCTCGTCGAGACGCTCGGCGTCACCGGCGACGGCGACTGCTTGGCGCCCACTGAGCCACTGGACGAGCAGGAGGTGACGGCGATGACCACCGCGACCGCGCTCACGGCGAACCGCGACGATGTGGCGACGCGAGCTCGCCGGCTACCGCGATCGACAACGGCGCCAAGCATTACTGACCACCTCCGGGGAAGTCGGGACTGCTCGGCAGGCCCAACGTGTGTCGCCAACCTTGAAGAATTCCGCTCGCGTCGTCGTAAGCCTGGTCGCCCGCGGTTCCGGCCGCGTACACCTTCTGCAGCCATTCTCGCCGACTGGACGCGTTGCCCGCGGCAATACCGAAATCCTGTGCCGCTTCGATGTAGTGATCAAGAGAGGTCAGAAACAACCGCTGCGCGTCCGCCAACGCCGCCGGGACGTGCACGGCCGCAACGATCTTGCGGTTGCCCTGCAGGCTCGTCACCCAATCCCGCGCTTCGCCGACCATCGCCTGTGGCGGCACGGTGTGCTGGGTCACGAGGTCGTTGATCGCGGGCTTCATTCCTTCCTGCACCGTCGCTCCCCCGTCCCGCAGCGGCGGCGTGATCGCCGCCTGGTAGGCGTTGAGCTGACGCACGGTCAACCCGGGCGAGGACTTCGGCGACAACCCGACCACGATCAGTACGACGACAAGTCCCAGGAGCAGCAGAGCCGGTAACGCGAGGACTAGTGGCCGTCGTGCCGTCCTCATCGTCCCGAGCGGGACAGGCGCTTGGCGGGCCGCTTCTTCGGCGCCTCGGGCGGCGGCGCGCTCTCGGTCGAACTGCCGAGGTACGCCGCACCGAGCTCGGGATCGTTGAGGATGTCGAGGCTGCGCCCGGTCGCTACGACCTCGCCCTTGGCGAACACGTACGCGCGGTCCGAGTTGCCGAGCGCGAGGTGGACGAACTGCTCGACGATCACGAGGCTCATCCCGCGACGGTTCGCCCTCTTGAGGATCTCGAACAACTCGGACACGACGAGCGGCGCGAGGCCCAGCGACAATTCGTCGACCAGGAGCAGTCGCGGGTTCGACATCAACGCCCGACCGACACCGAGCATCTGCGCCTCGCCGCCGGACAAGGTCGCGGCGCGCTGATGCGCGCGCTCGCGCAACCGCGGGAAGTAGTCGAAGACTTCTTCGACCCGCTCGTTGCGCAGTTTGGTGTCCCGCCGGTTCACCCAGCAACCGAGGTGGAGGTTCTCCAGCACCGTCATTTCGCGGAACAGTTCGCGGCCCTCGGGCAGCATCGCGACACCGCGATTGATGAGTTCGTACGCCGGCCGGCCGTGGATCAACTCACCGTCGAAGGTGATCGCACCCGAGCGAGGCGAGAGCAGCCCGGTGATCGTCTTGAGCAGCGTGGACTTGCCTGCGCCGTTGGCGCCGACGATCGCGACGATCTCGCCGTCGTCGACGTGCATGTTGACACCGCGGAGGGCGACGACCTGACCGTAGGCCACGTGCAGGTCGCGAACATTGAGAAGTGGCTCGCTCACAGCACCGCCGCCTCGAGAGACTCTTCATGATCGGCGGTGTCAGGCTCGCCGAGGTAGGCCGCGGTGACAACCGGATCGCGGCGTACGTCGGCGGGAAGGCCTTCCGAGACGATCTTCCCGTACACGAGGACGTACATGTAGTCCGAGACCTGCGTCACCATGCGCACGTCGTGTTCGATCAGCAACAGGGTGAGCCCTAGCTCGTCACGCAAGCCGAGGAGAAGTTCGGAGAGCCGGTCGGTTTCGGCGTTGTCGAGACCAGACGCCGGCTCGTCCAACATCACGATCGGCGATCCCGTGACAACCGTGCGCGCGATCTCCACCTGGCGGAGAATGCCGAACGGCAGCCCGGCGACATTTCGGTCGGCCACTTCGGCGAGACCGAGCGCGTCGACGACACGTCGAACGACGCCCTCGGCGGCCGCTTCGTGCCGAAGGCCGCTGCGGGTGAGCGCGACGTGGTCGAACATTCCCGACTCGTTGTTGGCGTGCGTTGCGACGAGAAGGTTCTCGTAGACCGTGAGCTGCGGAAAGAGCTGGATGGCCTGGAACGTTCGGCCGAGACCGAGCTTCGCTCGCTCGTGAACGCCCCGTCCGGTGACGTCCTGGCCGAACAGGTGGACCGACCCCGACGTGGGCTGGACCAGGCCGGAGATGGCGTTGAACAGCGTCGTTTTGCCCGCGCCGTTGGGACCGATGAGTCCGACGATCTGACCGGGACGCAGCTGGAGACTGGCGTGGTCCACCGCGACGAGGCCATCGAACTCGACGCGGATGTCGCGTGCCTCGAGGATCGGCGTATCGCTGTCCGCGATCTCGACACCGGCGCCGTCGCCGAACCGGGAAAGGTCCGCGACCATCGTCGCGGAAGCGACCGGCGGCGCGACTCCGTTGTGGGACTGCGCCGGGACGAACGGGCGATCGTCTCGTGCCGCTGCCGCAGCCGCGGGTGCGGCAACGAGCGGGAGCAGTTCGGGACGCGCCAGCTTCGTGGTGCGCTCGCGGGACTCCTCGTCGCGGCGCGCGATCGGAAGCATCGCGACAGCCCGCGTCCAGTAACGCTGGGCGCGAATCACCACAGTTGTCAACGGGGTCGAGTGGGCCTCGTCGTGCTCGCCGAGATGCGCGGCCTGCCACGCGGCTCGAACCCGCGACCAACGTTCGGCAACATCGACCGGGATGCGAGCGAGGCCTCCGGGATAGACGAGCAGCACGACTGCGAGCAACGCCGCGGAGACGACCTCGAGGTAACCGCTAAGGGCGGTGACGCGGTAGAAGAGCTCGTTGAGACCGGCGAACAACACCGATGCCGCGACCACACCACCAAGACTCTGAAGTCCGCCGACGACCGCGATTGCGAGGTAGAGCAGCGACGCGTTGATGGTGAACTCGTCGCTGACGACCGTGCCCTGGCCGATGAGAAGCAGGTTGCCGGCGAGCCCGGCAATCGCCCCGGATACCGCGAACGCGCTGAGCTTGTACCGCTGAACGTCGATGCCGAGCGACGCAGCCGCCATTTCCGATCCGCGGATCGCGAAGAACGCCCGTCCGCTCTTGGAGTCCCGAAGGTTCGCGAGGATGAACAGCACGGATGCGGCGACGGCGAGGACGATGAAGTAGAACGTCCGCCGGTCGGACATATCGAAGAACGGATACGTGCCCGCCTTACCGATCGTCTTCACGTCGACGGTCGAGACGCCGCCCGATCCCGCGAACCACGGCGCGACGAACAGGTACTGGTCGGCCATGTACGCGAAGATCAGAGTCGCGACTGCGAGATAGAGACCGCGCACGCGCAGCGCGATCGTGCCCAGCAGAGCCGCGGCCGCGCCCGCGATCAGGCCACCGACGAGCAGGTTGAGCGGGAACGGAAGCCCGGTGTCGCGGATCACGATGGCGCAACCGAAGCTTCCGACACCGACGAACGTCGCCTGCGCGAGCGAGATCTGGCCAACCCACCCGGTGAGCAACACGATCGAGCTGGCGGCGATGACGTAGAGGCCGGCTTGGATCGCATCACCGAGCAACGAGAACGGCGGATGCAGGAACGGCCACGCGATGAGCACGATGACTACCGCGTAGTTACGCATCCGCCGAGCAGGGTTCGATCGCGCATCGTCGAGGTGGTAGAGCCGCCGGCCACCGGCTGAGTCGTTGTTGCTCGCCGCGACTTCCCGGATGTCCGAGGAGCTGTACCGGGTGCCGCGCAGGTACATGACGCCCAGTGCGAACACCGTGAGCACGAGCTGAGAGATGCCGAGCTGGCTCGTCAACGGCCGGAAGAAGCTGATCAGCCCGAGGCTCGGGACAAGACCGGTCAGCGCACCGACGAACACCGCCCCGAGCAATGCACCGCCGAGGCTGCTGAGACCGCCCATGAGCGCCGCAACGAACGCGGGCAACATCTGGAAGGCGAGTGAGTACGGCGAAAGGCTGGTCACGCCGCCGAGCAGGATTCCCGCCAACGCGGCGAGCGAGCCACCGATCACCCACGCGGTGACCGCGGCGCGCTCTGGATTGATCCCGACCAGTGCCGCCGCCGTGCGGTTGTCCGCGGAGCCACGCAGCGCGAGGCCGAGGTTGGTGAAGCGGAACAACGCGACAAATCCGATCGTCACCGCGATCGCGGTGAGGAACAACCCGATGTTGCCGTACAGCAGCGTGCTGTCCTGCAGGCGGATGCCACCCGAAGGGAAGACGCGCGGGCCGGCGAGTGGCGTCGTGCCATAGATTCGCGCAACGACCGCGACGACGACGCCGAAAACGGCAATGGTGCCGACTGTCTGCGCAGTCGGACCCTGCCGGCGCAGCGGACGCACGAAGAATCGTTCCGTCATCATTCCGAGCGCGGCCCCGAACAGAATCCCGATCGGGACCGCAAACGGCATCGGCACGTGGTGATGCGACAGCGTGTACACCAGGTACGTCGGTGCCATCGCCATGGCGCCGTGGGCGAGGTTCAGCACCCGTGAGGCACGGAAGATCACCACGATGCCGATCGCGAGCATCGCGTACGCCCCGATCAGGGGGAGCGTCAGCAGCAGATAGACAAGGGCACTCAGCAAGGTGGGCTACTTCACGTCCATGCCGAGGTAAGGGTCCTTGACCCATCCGGTCACGTTGCGGAACCCGTCAAAGCCACCCTTGTACTCGATCGAGAACGCCTGCATGGCGCCGTTGGCGAGATGGTGTCCGGCGCGCCAGCTCAACGGCGTCGTGAGCCCGCCGTTGTAGTCGGTCCGATCGAGTAGCGCAGCCAGGCCGTCGCGGGTCGGATGGGCACCGAGCTGCTTGAGCTCGTCGACCAGCAGCTCCATGCCGGCGTAGCCACCCTCGAGGAACTGGTTGAGGATGTCGACGGTCGGGTTCACCGATTGGACGGTCGAGACGTACTGCTTGACCGCTGGGAGTGCGGCGAACTGCTCGATCGGCGGGTTGTACCCCGTCCAGACCATCGCGCCGTCGCAGATGCTGCCGCAGCCACTCGCGAAGCTGCGGGTGAACAGCGTCTGCGCCATGCCCTTGGTGACCTGGATCGTCGTACCGTTCCGCAGGAAGTTGAGCGCCTCGTTCGGCTCGAGGAGGAACGCGACGAAGTCGCACTTGCCGCCGCCACTGCCGCCGAAGCACTGGTCGTTCCAGGTCTTGTTCTCGGTGTCGTAGCTGGTCTGACCCGCGGCGATCGCGCAGAACCGCGAGGTGCAGCCACCGCTCGTCGACGGGTCGAAGTAACCCGGGATGTCATGCCCGGTGCAGCGCTTCACCGCCTGGTTGAACGCGTATGCACCTTCGACACCGAAGCGGTACTTGCTGTCGAAGACGATGCTGAACTGGTGTGCGCGCAACCGCGTGCACGCGTCGTGCGCCATGATGTGCATCGTCGAGACGGTCGACGCCGCGATCGGCCAGATCCACGGGTCGGTGTACTGCGCGTTGAGCATGCCGTCGCTGCCGACGACCGGGGTGTGGGTCTTCGTGAAGTAGTGGTTGAGGCTCCCGATCCGCAGACCCTCCGACGAGGGGTCGACCGCGAGGGCGAAGACCTGCTTGTCCTGGACCAGGTTCTGGATGAACTGGAAACCGCGGTCGGGGTCCCAACCGTCGTCGATGAGCGAGAGGTCAATCCGCCGCCCGCAGATTCCGCCGGTCTGGTTGACCTGGTTCTTCACGGCGTTGAGGGCAGTGCTCACCGGCCCGAGGAAGCTCGCGCCGATGCCGGACTGAACGACGGTCGCACCGAGCTTGATCGACGTACGGCTGACACCGCGATCGGTCGAACCGTCGTTCTGACCGGCGGCGCAGCTGGCAGTAGTCGTGACCTTGCCGCCCTGGAGGACCTGCCGGGTTCCGCCGGTGCCCGGCGCCGCGTTCGGGCCGGTCGTCGCGGCCGCCCCTGGCACGTTGCTGTTGTTGTTCTGACTCGGACCACCGGTCTGGTTGGACGTGATCCCGCCAGCGGGATTCAACGCGCCATTCGTGGACGCCGGCCCGGACTGAAGGGCGACAACCGAAAGGATTACGACGCCGGCGCCGATGACGCCGAGCGTGGTCAATGCGCCGTCGACCGACGGCCCCCAGCGGCTCACGAGTTCCCCTTTGGTGTTAGACGTGGCAGATCGATGAGCAATCTGCGTCGGGCAGCGAGGTAGGCCGGCACGGCCAGCAACATCCACAGAATCGCGACACCGAGAATGTCGCCGGGCGACCGCAGGCCGAGGTGCATTGCTCGGCTGAGGACGGCCCCGATGCCGCCGTTGGACGCAACCTGCGGCGCCGGGCTGGCCGGCGGCGAGACGAACGGCGTGTTCGCGACGACCGCACCGGCGCCGCTGAGGCGACCGCCGACGCTGACGAGGTTGCTCTGCGAGATCGGGCCACCACTCGGCACGAAGGTCCCGAGCCGGAAGACCCGGTAGATCTCCTGGCCGCCGAGCGAAGCCAGCGACACGATCTCGCGTGAAGTCGTCGACCCATCGAGATAGAGCGCGATCGACATCGCCGGCGAGAGGACGTCGTTGTCCGACCGGTCGTCGAGCAACACCTGTTCGACGTGGCTGTAAGGGTTGTCCTGCAGGAGTGCGAGCCGGCCGTTCGGCGCTTGCACGATCGACGCGCTCGGCAGGTCGATCCGCCCGCGACCGGCAAGCGCGGCGTTCACCGCGGAGGTCACCGTGGTGAGCGGGCAATCGCTCGCGCACACGGTGTTCCCGTTGACGACGAGACCGATGATCTCGCGGCTGTATTTCACCGTCGCCGATCCGGACCGTCCATGTGCGGTGATCGTTGCCGTCGCCCTGACATGGCCGATCTGGATGATGCCCAGAATGTCGATGCCGTCGGCTTCCGACGTCAATGTCGTGGTCATCGGGCCGGCCGCGTGCCGGACGACGTCCGCGGTCGCGGTCGCGGACTTGACCGCCACCGGATCCGGGATCGTCTTGCCGATGTCCGTCGGCTTGCAGGAGGTCTTGCCCGGGTCCGGCGCACACGGCGCGCTCAGCAGGATCCGCCCCGGCTCAGCCGTCGCGTTTGCCACGACGTGCTGACCGGTGTGGTCGCAGTTCACCGACTCGGATTCCGCCGATGCCTTGCTCGGGGACGAGCCGAAGTCGACGCACTGGACCGGAACCGGCGGACCGTCACCAGCAGAGAACTGGTACGTCGACGGCGCCTGGCTCGGAGTCTGGGCCGTCGCGTCGTTCGTAGTGGCGTCGTCCTGGACTTCCGTGACCGCCTGGGCGGTCGCTTCGTCGTTGGTGAGTTGGAGTCCGCTCAGTACACCCATCTGCAAGTCGCGGGTGCCTGGCCGGGTCACGATGCCACGAGTGTCTTCGTGCGTCGTGTTCTGGATCAGGTCGGCGCTGCCGCCGACAAGGCGCTCCTCCGCACCCGTCGCGCCCATCGTCACAACCCGCTCGCTGTCAGTCACGCCGGCGATCTCGGGAGCGTCGACGCCGCCGAGCAGGTTCGGGTTGAAGGGATCCTGGGATCCGTCGCTGATCGCACCCGGGTAGACGAAGAGGAACGGCGCCGTCCCCGCCGAGAGATCTTCGGAGTCCGGGATGAACACGCGATGTGTCACCGGGTCGACGGCGATCGTCCGGGTCATCGCGGGCCCGGCGATCGACGTGAAGCTCGTGTCGAGGCTTCCCTGTGGCACCGGCAGCGCGCCGAAGTCGACCGAGGTGATGCCGCGACGGTCGACGTAGTAGCCCTCGCCGTTGGCCGAATCGATCCCGACGCCGAACACCTGGTTGTTGTCTACGCCGACGCTCCCGACGTAGTAGCCGTGGACGGTGTCGTAGACCTTGACGTTCGTCGCCCCGGCAGCGGGAGCCACGAGCGCGAGTCGGGCAGCGCCCGGAATCGCGATCGAGTCTCCGTTGGAGAAGTTTCCGGGCACCGGCCGGATTTGCATCGAATTCGTGCCGTTCGCGGCGGCCGCAGTGAGGTTGAGGTCGACGACGCCGGCGACATCACCAGCATTCGGACCGAGCAGCGTCAGAACACCTCGGTTCGACGTGCAACCGAAGTACAGATGATGCGCATCCGCCGAGACGATCGTCCCGGCGGGGAAGCTGCTGGTGACGATCTGCCCGCAGCCCGTTGGCACGGTGACGACACCGGAGTACGGCGAGGAGATGGTGCCGCCACTCAGCGCGGGGAGCGACCATGCATCGACCCTGACCGCGCCCAGTCCGGCGCCGACGACGGTCGACGGGCAAATCGTGCTGCTCAAGCACACGCTCGGTTCACCGAGGAGATAGAGCATCCGATGGCGCGCATCGGCAGTCATGCCGACGATGCTGTAACCCGCGGGGAACCGGGACGTCACGGTTCGCACGGTGAACGAGCTTCCCTCGCGCTTGGCGACGACCACCGTGGGCGCCGACCCGAGGGCACCCGGAGCACCGACGAACACCGCGCGGTCCGCGGAGTCGACCGCCACCGGCATCGACGTGTTCAGAACGACTGCCGCCGGCAGCGTGACCTTCGGCGTGAGCTGGGTTCCGCGGTCGACGTTCCACGCCTGGAGGCTGACCGGCTTGGTGCGGTTCTGATCCTGCGAGAACGCATAGAGCACGCGCCCCGGCCCATCGATCGCCAGCGAGGTCGTGTCAATGACGGCGTCCCCCGCAAACACCTGCCAGTGCGAGCCCGGCTTTGACCCGGCGGCCGGGCTCGCGGCGTATGCCCCGGAGCCGACCGCCAGGGACATCACACAGATGGCGACCGCGCCAACGGCACTGCGGTAAAGCGGGGTGGGACGCAGTCTCACTTGCCAACCTTGACACACGACGGTGTCCCAGCGAAGTACTTTGCGGTCGGTTTCCCGGTAGCCACGTCCTCTTGGCTGAGGATGGTCGCGTTGCCAAACCCAGCGGCGGAGTCAAGCTGGACCGTGGAGTACGCGGTCGCCCGGAGGCTGGTCATAGGGCTCCCCTTAGGCATCGCGAAGGGCAGCGCGCTCAAGCTCTGCGTGATCCGGATCTCGTTGTGCGCGTAGTCAAGGGTCCCACCGTTTGCGCCGGTCGTAAAGTTCGGCCCGACCGGGCCGTCGAAGGCGGCCAACTCGTAGTTGTGCGTCGCGTTGATGACGAGGTTGAACTGCCATTCACGCCCGAGCGGCGAGTTGGTGTCCGGCGTCGTCGGAGAGAACTGGGCGAGATGCTTCACGCGGATGACAGCGGTGAGATTCTTGGTGTCCGAGGCGACGTCGGCGGAGACGATGTCGAGACTCGGGTCGTAACCCGATGACTGACCCTGAGCGGCGAAGGGGCCGGAGTCGGCTGCCGGGTCGGTGACCAGGTTGCACACCGGCGGCGGTGCCTTCTTGTGCTTCGTGGCAGCATCGGCGGCGCCGCCACCTAGCAGGACACTCGCGACGAGGGCAAGCGCAGTCACTCGCGTGGGCATGTCTGGCTCCTAACTGAAGCAATGCTGGGTTAGTGCACCGTCAATCGAAATAACGATCGACCGGTACGAACGTAACGAGAAATGCAAGGGTGGTTGTGTCGACCAGCCGTGCTGGCCAGCCGACACAACCACCCCAGTGCCCCTGAGCGGGACACTTGGAACTGCAAGTGATCAGTCGCCGGTGCTGCTGAGCGCCGCCGCGCAGACGAGCGCGTAGGTGGTCACCGGGTTGACCGAGGTCGGAACGAAGATGCAGACCGCCGCGATCGGCGTGTGCGGCTTGCCACCGATGTTGCCGGTGCCGAAGACCTGGACGATCGGGCCGGTGCGCTGGTACGACACGGCGGCGGTGAAGGTGCCACCGAGCGTGCCGGAACCCTGGCCGGAGTTGAGCGACTCGCAGGTGCTGCCGCTGTTGCCCGCGAAGGTAACCGTGGCCGGAGCGGTGACGCCGTCGTCGCCTACCACGGCACCCGTGCCGTTGAAGTCGATGGCGGTCTGAACAGCGCAGCCGGTCGTGGGCAGACCCGGGGTAATGGTGCCGGTACCGACAGCCACAACCGCGTCGCTCACCGTGTCAGCGAACGCGCCACCCTGGCCAACCATGGCCACGACCGCAGTCGCCATCGCGGTCGCAACCGCTGCCTTCTTGAAGAATCCCATGCTGATCCGATCCCTCCTCCTGAGGAAACGAAGGCCCCTCGGCCTCCGCCAAGATCGCGCGCCAACCCTCGGCGACGTAGACGGCCCACGTCGTCGTGGCTGTGACCTGCGTCGGCTCAGCGGGAACCGCAGCCCCCACCACCCCGGGCGCAGTCACTAGTACGCGCCAGTAGGGGTACGGCGAGACCTCGGAGGCATTACAGCGATATGTCAGAAATTTTTCCCGTGGCAGGGCGTTTGGGACAGATCACAAGAAATCGTGCGATCTGTTGGAGTCCGCCAACCACGTGTCCCGGTGGAGATGTTGACCGGCCGTTGCGGCCGGTCAACATCAACCACGCGAGTGTCAGTCCCAGCCGCTGGCTAGAGCACCGACGCGCAGATGAGCACGTAGGCCGTGACCGGGTTGCTGTTGATCGGGACGAAGACACAGGCGGCCACGAGCGGCGTCCGGTTCGGTGAGCCGAGGACCGACACGTTACCGAAGACCTCGACGACCGCGCCGGTGCGCTGGTAGGTCACAGCGCCGGCAAGGGTGCCGGTGATCGTGCCACCACCCTGGCCAGAGTTGAGCGTCTCGCAGGTGCTGCCGCTGTTGCCATCGAAGTTGATGGTGGCGGGAATAGCGTTGCCGTCGGTGCCGACCACAGCACCGGTGCCGGTGAACGTGATGTCGGTCTGGACGGCGCAGCCGGTCGTCGGCAGACCCGGGGTAATCGTGCCGGTGCCCGCTACCGCAACTACGTCGCCGGCCGCCGCGAGCGCCCCGCCCTGGCCCACCATGGCCACGACGGCAGTCGCCATCGCGGTCGCGATCGCTGCTTTCTTGAAGAAGCCCATATCGATCCGGATCCCTCCTCCTGAGGAAGCGAAGGCCGCTCGGCCTCCGCCCAAATCGGCGCGCACAACCTCGGCGATCTGGACGGCCCACATCGCCGCGACCGCGACCCAACCTCGAATCGCTACGCGTCAGTAGGAGGTACGTCAGTATCGCCACGGCGTTACAGGCACATTCAGGAAATTTTCACCTAACCAGTGCGATTGGGGACAGCTCACAAGAATGTGAGCTACTCATTGGACGCCGCACCAATCCCCCGGAACGGCACCGCCGATCGGGAGCCCAAAGTGGTCAGTCACCCGTGCTGCTGAACACGATGACGCAATTGAGCGCGTAGGAGGTCACCGGATTGGCGGAAGTCGGATCGAAGTGACAATCCGCGGAGATCGGCTGGTGTGGTCGCCCGTTGATGGTCACGCTGCCGAAGACCTGAACGTTCGAGCCGGTGCGCTGGTAGGTCACGTTGCCGGTAATCGTGCCGCTGACCGTGCCGGAGCCTTGTCCAGAGGTGAGGGTCTCGCAGGTGCTGCCACTGTTGCCATCGAAGTTGATCGTGGCCGGAAAAGTGACGCCGTCGTCGCCGACCAGGAGACCGGTGCCGTTGAAGGTGATGTCGGTCTGGACGGCGCAGCCGGTCGTCGGCAAGCCCGGGGTGATGGTTCCGGTGCCCGCGACATAGAGGTAGTCGCTGACGACGTCTGCGAACGCGCCGCCCTGGCCAACCATCGATGCGACCGCAGTTGCCATCGCGGCCCCGACTAATGCCTTCTTGAACAAGCCCATATCGATTCGATCCCTCCTCTGAGGAAACGAAGGCCGCTCGGCCTCCGTCTGCAACCGGAAGGAGTACGGGCAGATAGCTCACGAATTACAGACATACATTCCAGTATTTTTTATGGCAGTCAGTCGCCGGTGCTGCTGAGCGCGGCCGCGCAGACGAGTGCGTACGACGTCGCCGGATGAAGCGAGGTCGGACTGAAGATGCACACGGCACTCAGCGCGTGCGTCGTGCCGTTGATCGCCGCCACGTTGCCGAAGACCTGGACGATCGACCAGGTGCGCTGATAGCTGACGTCGCCACTGAAGGTGCCGGTGATCGTGCCGGAGCCCTGACCGGAGAGGGGTGTCTCACAGTTGGCGCCGCTGTTGCCGTTGAAATAGACGCTGGCCGGAACAACGACGCCGTCGTCGCCGACCGCGGCGCCGCTTCCGTTGAAGGTGATGTCGGTCTGGACGGCGCAGCCGGTCGTCGGCAGGCCCGGGGTGATGGTGCCGGTACCGATCACCGCCGCCGCATCGCTGACGACATCCGCAAAGGCGCCGCTCTGGCCAACCATGGCCACGACCGCACTCGCCATCGCCGTCGCGACCGCTGCCTTCTTGACGTTGCCCATGTTGATCCGACCTCTCCTCTGACACACGAACGCCCTCGGCCTCCGCGATTCAGAAGGGGTACGTCGGGATCTCGACAGAGTTACATGCATACTTCCCAGAACTTTTCGCCTATGAGCCCGCGCAGGCGCCACCCACGGCGAAACTCGACGAGCGTTCTATGCCTTGGCTTCGGCGAGCCGGCGGGCGTCGGCGCGCTTCTCGCTCAGCAGCCCGAGCAGTGCCCGCGCCTGCTGCCGGTCAGCCCCGACCCGGCCATCCAGCTCGGCGTCGTCGAGCGAGTCGAGGGTCTCGTTGATGCAGTTGCAGAGAACCACGATCTCGTCGGCGGTGAGTCGGACCACG
>Ga0224712_10000106_pt1 | contig 13114 bp, 2 predicted proteins | sample DielMetaTC5pm2_FD_171474 | JGI IMG/M metagenome (GOLD analysis project Ga0224712, IMG submission 171474) | Corn rhizosphere microbial communities from Kellogg Biological Station, Michigan, USA - Diel MetaT C5pm-2 (Metagenome Metatranscriptome)... | ecosystem: Host-associated > Plants > Roots >...
AGAACTTCTTAGTAGAATATGTAGCCACAACTAATATGGCCCACGTCCACATGGGCCTTAACAAATGTAGCTGGACAAAAACTATATCAAACGTTACAAAACTTTACATTTACAACCTTTAACCTACTATTCTAGTATACAACACTTCCGTCAACCCGAGTGTTGGCATGCAAGGCTCTGTCCTCTGTGTATGCTTTGACAACGGAGAAATGGAGTGATCCGAAAGAAGTGGCATTCTTCGAGCTTTCTTGCACGAGACTTGCCCTTTGTCCCAGCCGAGTTCTCTTGCACGCACAAGCATCATGTGCAGCTTCTTCATGCACGGGACGTTTGAGTCTCTGATGCTTGCTGCAGAAATGACTCCAATATCTTCTTGGGCCTTAGCTCAGATTGTTCTTTTGGGACACGAAGTGCCATGAACTGCATTGAGGCGCTCTGAACTTGGTAGATATAGCATCCCCATGGGTAAGCATCCGATGAGGCCCATATGATTTGCTCCTCATACGCGGCATCCTCCGCGAGTCTCTCATCCACACAGAAAGCACAGTCAAGAGTGGGCTCCTTGAATGAAGGGACAGCAACACACCCAAGAGCTACGTATCCCCCCGGTGGCCTTGGAAGCCATATTGATACAGGGCTCTTGTAATCCTCAGCACAATTTCTCCAAACCAGGTCATAGCCAAGAGGCAGTGCAAAGTTCCCATTGATATTCTTGTATACAGCAGCAAAATGCGGTGGATGGATGCCAACATGCGCAATATCACCAATTGAGACATACCCATTAGGGCAGAGAGGCCTCCATATGCTGAACACCCTTCCGTCATCCGCAATCTGCTTGGCAACTAGTTTGCATCGGCTCTGAATTTCTGGTTCACTGCTCCACATTTTCTGAAAGTGAACTGTATTGTTTATGAACTGTTGCTCAACATCAGTAGAGGTTCCTCCCGAGCTTAGCAAAGGCCTAGATAAACTGTGGGATTCCTTTTTATCATCATCTGACACAAAATACACATGACGCTGGCCTGATGGAACCTTCAATGGTATAACTTTCATTGCTGCTTGGTGAGATCTCCACATTTTCCGAATTGAACAGCAAAGTGAAAGAGCCTGAGGTTCCCGTTCGTTGTCAATGTTGCACTTAATAAGCCTTACAAAGTTCTCTGACCTCCTAAAATTCTTCAGATGTATGATTACATGTGAAGGCCTCTGATACCCAGCTTTTGCTAGCTCCAATGAAAGTACTTCTTCCCAAGGAACATCCCAAAGTATTTTAGAAGGTTTCTTGTCCATTTTATCTAGATCCAAGCACTGAAGCAGCATCAACCGCTTATTAGTTACTAAAGCAATCCTCTGGCTTGGTAAAATAAAATGGTCTTCATAGTAATCAGACCATGCGTACTTAGAAGGTTCTCGAAATAAATCCGTGCATGCAAAATATCTGCTAGCTTCTGCCAGATAAAGGGCCATCTGGCCAGCAGCTTCAAATTTGTCATAGTCTCTTACTATACCATCACGATGTATAGCACGAGGATCTCTTATCCTCTGCGGAACAGATTTGTTACTTAAAATGTTAACACATCTCATAAAACTAGCACTGATTCCATCAACCGTCAGTGAAAAAAAATCCAGAGCCCCACTTAAAGGTTGGACAATGAAACCCACAAAAGCACGGCCAATGCCAGGTGCAATACCTATAACACCATACTGTCTGGCACTCTCAACTGGCTTTCTTAAAACACCAGAAACCCCGAAAGCCAAACCCTGAGCAAATGCTTCAGTCCCTTGAACTAGCCCATCACCAACACCAGTGATTCTCCTTGACCAAACCTGCTTTGATCTCAGCTGAAGAAATTGCCCATCAGTAGAGAGCTCTGCAAATCCTTTACTAAGTGATGATAAAGTTGATTTTGTTACTCCAAGAAAATCCACAGAAAAGATTAGATGTAGCGGATTGTGAATCAGATCTCTCTTGATTCGGTTCGTGATAGCAGGGATGATGGAGCTCTTCCGCATAAACCGGCTTCTGTGCATGACCTTCCTCAGATGCACCTGAATCTTGAGTGCATTACCCACAGCAGATAGGATGGGGCTCCATATGCCTAGGACACCACGAGGTCTTTGACTAGGCGCAGTTTCCAGAGATATTTTTAGCCTTATCTCTGAAATATCAATGAGCTCTATTCGTATCTCAGGATCCACTTCCGTGACAGTTGTGCTGTTGCTGGTGGTGACAAAACGAAGATTGCTGTAGAAGTCAAACAGTGCCCAAATAATAGGTTCATGAATGTTTAGTCTCCATGTTTGATCAGTTACCCGGATATAGACATGTGGGTAAACTTGAATGCCATTAGAAGTTACATTGCTAACAGCAACGTTTGCTTTGAAAACAGAACGATTTGAATCAGGCCTGCTCTCGGTAGACAAAACAACAGGCATTGTAGACAGTGGCAACTGATTATCTAGTTGCAACTCGCCAAGGATTAATTTAAACCTGCTAGTGGTCCCAAAATCATAACCAGTCAAGTATGAAACGAAAACCTTCTGCAGATGCAAGTATAAAAGCTCTCTTGGCTTATGATCAATCAAAGATATTCCAACAACTCCAAGTTCAACAATGAGCTCCAAGGGTCCAGCACCTGGCTCTGTCTCATTTTCCTTCAATGCCGATCCTTGGTGATCAGTCAGTTCAGATCCAGGCAATCCATATACTTCCTCTTTCCTTATGTAATCAGCAAACTTCAATATCTTAATGTCACTGGTATCAACAGTAAACATGAGGCCATGTTCCCTAAAACTGGTGGAACTTCCAATAGGATTTTCCAGGTCAACACATAGGACACAAGTATCATCGCCTTTATCAATGCTAACATCAATAACTTTCTGTCCATATGGGTCATCCCAAGAATATTTTCTGGTTGCATGTGGCTTCACTTGGATCCAACTCTCCTCCCCTAAACCAGACTGGCAAGTACTGATTGTGGTATGACTCGTCCGGTTCTCAATCCTGATTGGTCCATATGCTGGGCCCAGACGGAATACAATCAAGAATCTTGAACCTTCCTCATAACCACGTATCTCAGCTTTTACAAATTTCTGAGTACCACCCTGCTTTCTCATTGCTATAACAATAGTGTCTTCTTTTACTATCTCCAGAGGTTGGCACCATTCTGTATCCACTAGTCGGACCTGCAGTTTGTCAGTAGTCCCCTTGGAGTACATAAAGGAAACCCTCCAGTCATATGCATGTAAGACCTTTGGCTCATCCTCAATACTAAGTTTTAAGTACAAATCTTGTCCGGCCCTGTTTGTGAATGTTATATACGGGCGTACATGGATAACCTTTGTTGGAACAGCTTGATACGAGGATGGCTTTGAACAAAGAAGAATATGCATGCATTTTCCATCATCATCATAGGCAGAAAGATCAACTGCTCCATCCATATCGCCAAGAGGCGACAATTCTTTCACAGATCCAAACCGTCCACCATGTCCAACAGATGATAGAAGTCCTAATCCCTTAAAATTTAATCCAGACGCTATAGTGTATCCCTCAACCAATTCATCGTGTTTTATATCATAGAGTTGCTTCTCACCCCTTTCCAGATGTGAACGTGAAAGAAGGCGCCTCTTCTCTTTCCTTCCAGAAATATCAATGAGACGCAGAGTAAGTGGAGGCAATCTAGAAAAAGATATCCAATAGGGAACATATATTCTGATAAGCCTTGCCATCAAATAGTCACTATCACTGCTTTGTTCAAGCAGAATCTGTACAACCCTTCCTGATAAAGAGCTTCTTAGATTGATAAATTTGGAAGGTGCTTGGGTTGGATGTGATATAACAACAGGCTCATGCATCAGTTCCCATCCTCCATGTGGAACCAGGGATAAGTACAAAGGGTTTCTTGGATCAACATTGTGAACCTTTACAGCCTCACCCGGACTTAAGGTGCCAAGGGAGCAACTTGAATCTTCATTATCGAGGTGGCTAGAACTGACAGTATAATGTGCAGCAATGGGAAGATAGTATGTCAAACACAACGGGGACTTAATAATGATGCACCAATCATATATTGGTTCCATCTGTACATCTTTGCCTATTTCCTTGCCTTCTATGCTCAAGCAAAACCACAGTCCATGACAAGAATTCGAGGTGCCATCTACCTGTGAGCAGAATAGCAAGTTTTCCGATTCATACAGATCTGATACACATAAATCTAGGATCTCCTCCTTTCTAAACTCGGTTTGACTGCGCCTCTCCTGGACATCACTCCAGGAGTAATTTTCATGATCATGATGTTTTGCCGGCCTTAACTGCAACATATAGGGCATAAGAGGATGTGAGAGGCCTGATAGTGGGACTGGAATAGTAGAATTGGGCTCCAGCGTTCCAATCAGGATTTGATCCTCTTTACCAAAACTGTCTCCCTGTTCATCTGCCCGTGCACTTTGAGAAATTCTTCCTTTTAGACGTAAATCAACAATGAAATTGGTTGTATTAGTAACTGACACAAGGGAACGTATGCTAACGTATCTGTTGCCTTCCTTGACTGTTGCTTCACTAGCAATCACACAATTACCAAACCTCCAACATGCTGCAGGTACAGCATAGTTCAACTTCATGCTTGTCCATGGCCCTTCTTTTGAAGGGCTAATCTGAATATATCCAGTCTTGCTTTCAGGACTGGCTCTGTTCCCTTGTTGTACACTAGCTCTACCAGAAACAAGTACCGCAAATCTTATTTTTCCACTAGGTTTAACAGTTTCCTGTTCCACTGTCTTAGTTGACATAAGGTCTCCTAAAGCCAAATCAAATTTGACAGAGTCCGGATTAGAGGTAGGAGGGAGCTTTTGCACAACTTGCTCCAATGGAGCAGAGTATATACCAACTGGTTGACCTTTACCAGCATCAAGCACAAGAAGCTCTAGAGTATAGCACACGTTCGACTTTGAAAAAGAACATTTCGTTCCAGTTCACCTTTCTGGTGTTCTGTGACAAGTGTTCTCCAATAGCAGCACAAGTACGGGCACTCTGTTGTTGAACAGATATGGAATGGTTTTCTGAAAAGAGCCGCACAGCAGTCATATATTCACCAGTTTCTAATCCTTCATCATCCTTGACCTCTGCATCTGCAAGAATGGCAGTTATCATCAACCGATATGATTTAACAGATCTTCCATTTAAATGAGAATCTGATAGATCCCTTAAAGCCGGAACTTTTATGGACCTATCATCCCCAGAGGGCAACAGAGTAACAAGTGAACCTCTATTTTCAGTAGTTCTTACATAAATATCTTGTCCAAGTTTATTTTGTGGGACAACATAATAACTTCTTCTTTGATGAACATCAAGAACTGGTCGCTCAGTAGAAGAAAAGGTTTCCTTCTTATACAATTCATCACCACAGCTAATATTATTCCAGCTAGCATAAGCTTGCGATAACATGTTTGTATTGGAAACAGATATGTTCAAATTAAGGTCTTGAGTTGAGGTAATACGGAGTTGTCTAGGAGAACCTGGTGTATTCATGTCGAATTGGTACCTAAGAAATGCATCTGTTGGTTCAATAAAGGGCTCCCACGAGCTATACTTGTCATTATAGGATCTGGCCACAAATGACAAGCTCACAGTTGCATTAAGATGATGAGGACCTCCATGATAACTTAGTCCAACACTGTCAAAGGACACCCCAAATAATGGCACCATCATTCCGCCATAATCATCAAAGGAAACAGCAGAAAATGTTTTAATTTTGGCATCAACAATGATGCTATCTGAACTGCTTGATGTAGGTGGACCTGCAAGCTTCAGTGCAAGCCTCTTTGGAGGTTTTCTATATCCACTTCTCACAAGAAACGTACCAGCATCATTATCAACAGTCCATAAGCTAAAAGGTTCAGATGTTCTAGCATTAGATGAATCCCATAAACTTTCCTCAGAAAATTGACCTCCAGCCACCATGTCATTTCTAATACATCTTAACAAACTGAAGTCCTCTTTGGTTGGAGAACTTTTAGATGCAACACATCCTAATGCCACAAAACCTGAAGGAGCTTTAGGAAACCAAAATGATACACCCTCAGTGCCCCGGTGCTTCTTAATTCGACCAACAAGGTCAAAACCTTCAGGAGCTCTGAGAAAAGTGTCTTCACCAGTATCACGAAGAACAACAGTTGAATTTGGTGGTTCATACCCGTTAACAGCTATGTCACCAAAGTAAAACATTCCTTCAGACAACATTGGACGCCATATTGAGAGCTTTTTTGGTGAAGAGGTCCCACTATTTGACCAAATTAGTTTAAAGCTTGCCACAGCATCAAATAGCCGACCTGAGGTCAATTCTGATCTCTCTAGTTGAGAGAAATCATTTCTACTATCTTGCCTTCTAGAGACAGTCTTGGAAGATGAGTCTGCACTGTCGAACAGCATATGTCGAAGATCATAAGCATTCCCATCCACACTCATGCTTGCAGGATCTCCAGGTAAAAAGGAACCAAAAGCATTATCAACTCGCCAGAATATCATGTTAGTGTTATCCCTCAGTGCAATGCAATCCCTTAGATTACATGATGAAACCAAAGAAGCAGTTAAACAGAAAGCTGAAGACAAAGGTGGTTCAGCAGTTCCAGATGAAGCAACACAACCCATTGCAACATAACCCGCAGGTGCCACAGGTAACCAAACAGAGCAGAGCTGGTCAATATTAGAGATCTTATCCTCCAAGTCCTTCTGATGAAAAATGTTTGTTCTTGGAGAACCAGATTGCCACACTAGTTTGTACGATAAAGGCCTTTTGACCCTAACAATGTTTGTGTTCAGAGCAAGAACTCCTTTAGTAGGAGGCTCGTTCATTGGTGTGAGATAATCGCCAAAAATGGCATATCCAGATGGAGCACGCGGTCGCCAGAAAGATAACACTTGATCATTAGCATTACCTTGCATAGTTGCAACTTTGTCAAACTGGTAACACACCAGTGAAATTTTCTTTGACGACATCCTAAGAAATGCTGAAATTTCTTCCTCAACTGCTAAAAACAGTCTGAGAATACTGAAGGAAAAATTCATATATATTTCAGAAACTAGTAGATGCAAATTTGTCTTTCCAGACGCATTGGAATATTTCACGACCATGTCAAATGGTTCTATAACTCTGATGCCATTACTCTCCATCTTTAAACCAAGTATGTTTCCATTCATCTCCATACTGTCGCCTTTCATTATAAGCCTGCAAAATGCATCTGTGTGGGCATGAATAACCTTTGTTGACAGTGCTAAGTTTTCACCAGCATTCCTTGATGTACTATAGAAAGTAAGCTCTGGTCCAATAGCCTGTAGTTCCATAATAAATTCGGTTGATATATCAGCACTCCCATTTTTAACACTGTCTCCTCTAATTTCCTTGCTGGGGGTTGACAAGGACCCATCATCTTCTCTTACTAAGTAGACATGGTCATTCCTTGATGCTGAATAACAGCTATCATCACCGAGAGAGATACAGGAATCCAAATATTCACCATTCACTATAGTGACATTCCGAAATTGCAATCTCTTACACCCAAGCACATGAATGAAACTCTCAGTACAAGGGCTTGAGAGAATTTTCCCCTCACTATCCAGCAAATATAACTTTCCACCCTTCCCATCATATACGAAGTGATCAAATCTTTCATTATCAACAATCAAGGGCTTCTGAGGTGAAAGACTAAATGTTGAATGCTCCTGGAAATAAATTTGATCATTCAATACTACTGGAGTGATCATATGTAAAAGGTCCTTGTCTTCATCATTGGATAGAAGACTCTGAGCAGATGGCACAAAGAATTCGATTACTGCTAGTAAGAAGTCAAGTGCCACAAGAAACTTGGGCCGCTGAACACAGACAGAGACGGATGACGAAGATTTTCGGAAGATGGCATCAAGAATAAGCATCGAGGGGATTGGCTCAAGGCCTAGATCCTTTTGTATTCTTCGTTCACCTGAATCAAGTTCATTAGGATTATCATAGCCATCAACAGATGATGTGTCCCGAACAGATGCTGATTTCCCAATGGCAAGCCTTAACTCATCTTTGGTTCCTTCACGATCATCAAAAACAGAAAATCCTTTGAGAGTAGCATACATAAAATTTTCTCCCCGTGTGTTTGATTTATAGAAAAGCCATGCTCCACTCGCCTGAACGCTCGCCAGAGGAGAATCTCTTGTCGATCCTGAATGCAGAGAAAGCTCAACCAGATTTATTGAGACAGAAAATTTATTAGCTATCCATGTTTCTGCACCTTCGGACAAGACATGAATACTTTCTGAAGAAGAAGCTGATACATGGGATGGAGTAGTGGAAGTGCCATATCGAGGATCATCCAGAGTAGGCACAGGATGTGGTGTCTCAGAGAAGTTAGACAATGCACATTCAGAAATAATTTCATATTCTCGATTGGATAGTGTTGCTTTCAAAACATCCACCTTAATTGCTGCCTCCACCACTGGCAACTGATGTCTCAGATCACGCAATGATCTACGAAGTTCAAAGGAGAGACCTTCTACATCTTGAATTATGGTTTCACCACGCACCATATTCATACCAATAACTAAATTTATGTCCCGTACTGTAACTGTTAAAATGTCTAAGTGAACAGTGCTCATCTCGTTCTTATCACCACCTATCCATTGGAATTCATTTTGGACTGTTATGTATAGAACATCAAGCTCCAAAAAGTCATTACTATTAGTTTCACGGGGCATAACAATTATAGGCCTGCTGAATGAAACATCCAATTTGAGAGCAGGTGATCCTTCCATATCGGTTTTGCTAACCCACTTCTCTGAGTTAGTCTTATTGTCTTTCAGCTTTACAACGGCATCAGAACTTTTTGGCACAAGTCCCATAAAATAACTGATAATCTCTTGAACAAAACGGTTGAGGTAAACAATTCTAACTTCTGAAAGCTGCCCTACAAGGCTATAGTCATAACCACAATAGTCTTCATCACCAACATTGTATGAACTAAAGTCGATCTCCACAAATGAACGACCTCCAGGATTTCGCATATCACAAACCCAAAAGTAAGGGTGGCTGCTAAGAAGGCTATCATCACTTATTTTAAGGTTTCCGAGTGCAGCCTTTATGCTGAATGATGATGTGAACACCTTTATATCAGTCGAGAGATTATTTTGTGATAAAGTAGCAAGCCGGTCGCCATTTTCATTCATCAGTAATATCTGTGCCTCTGCCATGCTGGATGTAAGATGAAAAACTATTCTGCTTTTACCTTTAGCCAGTAAGGGTTTTATTGATGGCTCTGATTCCAGATCAGACTTAGATTCCTCAATTGCACTATCTTCTACAGTAGCAGGATAAGTGCTTTTATCTTTATCAGTATCAGACCCGTTTGCAAGGTTGATGGCATTCATAAATTCCATGATTGCAATAACAGTTGGCCGATGGCAAAAGAAGGATAAAGTGGCAACAGTTACAACTACCCTGTTATCCAAGCTGTTGTACTGGGGAGAATGTTGATCATAAATCACTATCTGAGCTTTCACAAAACTATTGAAAGTGCCACTACCTTCCAATGTGAATTTGCCAGTTTGAAGTTCAGTATCTGGTATCAAATCAGGAATGCGCTTAAATGTTGGCGGCTGTAGGGAAGGAACGCTAGTAGGCAAAAATTTCTGGGTGCTAAAATAGTCTGATATAGTCCTCTTTTGATGCATAGGTGTTTCAAATTCATCAAAATCATCTGATGCTTCGAAAAAGTTTTCCTCACTGTCATTTTTCATCAATGGGGTGTTTCTAGGTCCTGCACTGTTCTTTCGGCTAAGAGACGGGAGTTCTTGAGTTTGCATGCTATTAATAAAAGACCTTGCCAAGAACCTTGGCACAGGACTCCCTGGATAGTAATACTGGTCTTCAATTTCTAGTGACCCCAAAATAGTTCCTATCAGTAAATTGCCACCTTTCATTGAGAGTTCAACCTGGCCACCAACTGCCCGAAATTCAAACAGGCTGCTCTCCTTAGCTAGTAGAATTTTTTTTAGTTTGTGGTTACTCTCATAGCCACATGAAAAACATATCTTTAATTCATCAAGAATGCCCGCAACAAATAATTTCTCTGTGTCAGCAACATCAAGAAAGTTGCCTTTGAATGAATGGGCCTCTGATGGGAGAGCAACTCCAGGAAAGCTAGAAATTGCAGAACCCGATGCACGGTATATAGCACCCTGTAAACGGTTCTGCCATATCTTTCGTCCCTCATCATTATCAAACAACAAAATTAAAGCACCAGTGTCTTCCAGAATCTTGGGATTAACTTGGCCGGAATCATGCAGCGCCAGGATGTTATGCACGCCATTTGTAAGCTCAGTAGGTACCTGGTGAACTTGTTTCCCGCGTAAACTGAACCATTGCTTGTACGTTGTAGACATTAAATTTTCAAATACATAGAGAAATGGACCCACTAGACGCAAATATCTGTGTTGCCAAACAGCTTCCCGGTTTCCAACACCCTTCCATGTGAGAAGAGATGACCATCCTTCAAAGTCAGCATGATCCCACAAGTGTTCATGATCTGAATTGCTATTGTCACTAGCACCATCTTGAAAAAATTTTAAAATTTCCATTAAACGATGATAGCGTGCAGGAGAGAAATGAAATCCTAGGGAAGGCACCCGTATCGCCATTCTTGTGGAAGGATATAGAGGACTTTCTAACTGGATCTGCTGAAGTTTCAAAGCAATCCCACATTTGTCAATTACTGGCAACAAGTTCTTTTCATCAGATGTTTCATTCCAATGGTAATCACCATCCACCAGAAATGCAGAGACATCACTAAGCACCAAATTAAAGTTTAGATATATATCCTGCTCTTCTGAAGTATAGGCATCCCATATTTCCTCTGTCCGAAGAACTAAATTTCCAAGGTCAAGCAAAAGCTTAGTCTCATGTACATCATCTGGTCGGAACTTGGTAGGAACGGTAATTTTTGGAGCAGCAATATCCATGTTCAGTGAAAACCTGGACTGATCTTTTAGCACCCGAGTCATTTGCTGTTGAGCAGTCCGTTTCACTTCATCTAGTGTCATCTGTACAGCAGCAGCAGTCTCTAGTGCCAGGTTCTGGCTAATGGTAGGGCTACTCTTGAAGAAGCCAACAATTTGATCAACTGAATCCTTTAAATAAGTTATATAACAAGGCGAAGCTTTAGCTGTCAAACTCCAGTCCAGTTGCTCATCAAAAGGTTTGTAGGAGAAGAGGCCAACAAAAGAATCGATGACACTTGCACTCTCAGCAAGCAGGCCATATGGAGATAAAAGCCTGTAGGAACCCAGCTTCAGATCAAATATTTTTGCCTCCGGATACATTTTCAAGTTGCAGCAGAAATCTTGGCATGAGAGATCAGCAAGGCACTCCGAATCATCAATGGTAAGCTTTGATGCATTATGTTTCATACGTATTTCAAAATCAAATTGCATCAGTTTCATATCCTGTTGATCAGTGACATACTCGTTGGTTTCTTTGTACCCAATAATCCGATTTAGTCTTTCCCAATCTTCATCAGTAAAACTCTTTGAATCTTCCTCATCCTTTGAAGAGCCAGTCCATCCAAATGACCACCAGGACTTCTTATTTTGTTGAGCATACTGGTATGTTTCCACCGACTGTTCTACAAACTTGTGAGCTAACATCCTCCACTGTAGAATAACCTCCATATCAAGTTCACGGTCCAGCCTCTTAATCTCCTCATGGTCATCAACAACCAGTCGACTCATGTCAGATTTTAAGAGGGATGCATATAAAGATACATATGTCTTCCGAAGTCTTGCATTTCTCAATAATTGCTCCCAAGATAGCCTCCCGCTTGCTTTCTTCATTTCCTGAGTCACCACCTTGTATGCATACTTCCACCAAGCTCGTGGATCCGATTTTAATGGTGAAGATGGTCGGAGATGAGCATATCTCAGCCGTTGATTGAATGTAGAGAAATTATCAGCCAACTTTAACATGTCCCTGTAGCCATCCTTCGACAACGACAGAGTAACATCATCCAAATCCACTGCAGTATTTTGCAATGCTTGTCCTGTTTTCTTTGCCTCAGTAAGTTGTATCTTTGTATATTTTGCTTTGCCAGATACAGGCTGTAAAATGTAGGCATGCTTTTTCGAAGCAGATCTGGAACCATCCTGCTCCTGAAACTCAAAAACCTGACTCCACTCTGATGGAAGTAAATCCTCCCAGGGTTTATCCACAATCCAAGGACTGCTATCAGAGTCAAAATACACCGCCAGACTCTCAAGTTCAACAGACTTTTTCACTCGGTCCAAATCACCACCTGTGGCAAAAGTCTCCTTGCCAAGGTCATCCACTGTAACTGCTGAAAGCTTTGAAAGTACCAGACCTGCTGCAAAAGGGTGGCCAGGATTGCTCTCTACGTCTTCGTATCTGATATGAATATTGCCAATGGATAACTTGATATTTCCAATTACAGTGCCAATGAAAGACCCTAGCCATGATGAACTTAGTTCAGATTTCAGTTGCTGTTGGCGCTCCAACAATTTGATCTCCATTTCCCTAACTCGACTTCTTTTTGCTTCCTGGACAGCATCCTCGCTGCAACCTTCAACTTGTGTTGCTGGTTCAGCTAGTATAAAAATTCGATCAAGATAAACCAAAACTGGCTCTTGTCCCAACCTGCTCCATGGAACCTTGAGCTTCACAGAACCAAGAAAGCCAGCTTTGACTCTAACAGGTAATTTCAATGAATTGAGAGCTTCTGGCTTCAGTTGCATGTTTGTGAGCTCTACATCACCTCTCCAGACGCTGATCTTTAGCGCCTCCTTGCTGAGGCCCCGGACGTAGTTGCCGAGGTACTTCTGCAGCAGGAAGGCGACCTGGTCCTCCAACATCTCGGCCGCCGCCGGCGATCGGCAGCGCCCGCCGGCGCCACCAACGCGAGACCCGAAGGTGCGGAGGGGCTGAGAAGCGCTCCGCCTGTCGGTCCCCTTGCTCGGCGTGCCGCGTGAGCGAGAAGAGAAAGTACTGGGCTAGCAACACAGCAGACAGCCCACACGCAGGGCAGGCGGTTTCCTACTTTCCTTGTCTTGGACGAGTCGAGGAGAAAT
>Ga0224712_10000107_pt1 | contig 13104 bp, 8 predicted proteins | sample DielMetaTC5pm2_FD_171474 | JGI IMG/M metagenome (GOLD analysis project Ga0224712, IMG submission 171474) | Corn rhizosphere microbial communities from Kellogg Biological Station, Michigan, USA - Diel MetaT C5pm-2 (Metagenome Metatranscriptome)... | ecosystem: Host-associated > Plants > Roots >...
GAGCAACACGCACTCAGCAATTCCGGATGCCGTCGGACGCTGAGGCAGCACATATCAACAATAAGAGCGGGACGTTCTCTGGCGTGGTTAATAGGGTCCGATGTAGATTCCCGGCAAAAATTAGTGTGAGGTATTAATTTTTATGCCTGATGAGAATGAAGATAAAACCATTTACAAAGTGGTGGTAAACCATGAAGAACAGTACTCCATCTGGCCGGCGCATCGGGAGAACGCCCTGGGTTGGAGAGATGCAGGCAAGAGCGGTACAAAAGAAGAGTGCTTAGCCTACATCAAAGAGGTTTGGACAGATATGCGTCCACTCAGCCTGCGCAAGAAAATGCAGGAGCAGGGATTGGGCTAGGCAGCCTCTTAGATTTTTAGCTTCGAAATGCATACATAAATCTCGCCTCCATCAGGAGGCCGACGCGCTTACGAGTTGTCTGTCAGCTTTGACAGGTGATTCATTTCCCATCCCAATTAGTCTGGTGCCTGGCGGCTGATCCAGTCCCAGCTTATTTCACGCGCGGTGAGTGTCTCGAAGGAGAGTTAAGATGGCAACCGTAGCAGCCGAAACTCCAAAAAATCCCCTTAGCGCATATGGACAGGCAAGATCAACAATCTCGGGAAATCCTCTGAGCGCTGACCAGTTGCGCAAGATCCATGCCTACTGGCGGGCGTGCAATTACCTGATGCTCGGCATGATTTACCTTCAGGACAATCCTCTCCTGAAGAAACCCCTCAAGCCGGAGCATATCAAAAATCGGCTCCTGGGGCACTGGGGAGCCAGCCCTGGATTGGCCTTCGCGTACATACATCTGAATCGACTTATCAAAAAATACGATCTTGACATGATCTTCATGGCGGGACCGGGACACGGCGCGCCCGGGGTTCTCGCTCCGGTCTACCTGGAAGGCACCTATTCTGAGATTTATACCGACAAGAGCGAAGATGAACGAGGCTTACACGAATTCTTCAAACAGTTTTCATTCCCGGGCGGCATCGGAAGCCACTGTACACCGGAAACACCCGGTTCCATTCACGAAGGAGGCGAACTTGGCTACGTTCTCTCCCACGCCTGCGGCGCCGCCTTTGACAATCCAGAACTGATTGTTGCGGCTGTGGTAGGTGACGGAGAGGCTGAGACGGGGGCTTTGGCCACTTCCTGGCACATCAACAAATTCCTGAACCCTGTCCGTGATGGCGCAGTGCTGCCCATCCTGCACTTGAATGGCTACAAGATCAACAATCCCACACTGCTTGCGCGAATCAGTCACGAAGAGTTGGAACATCTGCTCCATGGCTATGGCTGGACACCCTGCTTTGTAGAGGGTTCTGAGACTGAGAGCATGCATCAGGCCATGGCGGCAACTGTTGAGCATTGCATCACAGAGATTCGCAAAGCCCAGCAGAAGGCGCGGATGAGAGGCTCTGGGGAGCGTGTTCGCTGGCCGATGATCGTCCTCCGTACCCCGAAAGGGTGGACCGCTCCTGAGGAAGTGGGGGGCCACAGGCTGGAAGGTTTCTGGCGGGCCCATCAGGTCCCGATGGCTGACGTTAAAAGCAATCCACAGAGGCTGGAGCAATTGGAGCGCTGGATGCGCTCGTACAAGCCGGAAGAGCTATTTGATCAAAATGGCACGTTGATTCCCGAACTCAAGGAGCTTTCTCCGGTCGGCGCGCGGCGCATGGGCGCAAACCCCCATGCCAATGGCGGTCAACTCAAGAAGGCGCTGAGGCTCCCCGATTTCAGAGACTACGCTTTAAAGATTGAAAAACCCGGCACGATTGAAGCAGAAAACACGCGACCTTTGGGAGCGTTTCTTCGTGACGTAATGAAGCTCAACATGAAGAACTTCCGCGTCTTTGGGCCTGACGAAAACACATCCAACAGGCTGGCGGACATCTACTCAGTCAGCAAGAAATTCTGGATTGCCGAGTACTTTCCGGAAGATGCTGACGGCGGTGAACTGGCGACTGACGGCCGGGTCATGGAAATGCTGAGTGAACACACTGTGGAAGGCATGCTGGAAGGTTATGTGCTCAGCGGCCGACATGGCTTCATCTCTTCATATGAGGCATTTATCCATGTGATCGATTCCATGTTCAACCAGCATGCCAAATGGCTCTCCATCTGCAATCACCTTTCCTGGCGGGCCAAGATTGCATCGCTCAACATCCTGATTACCTCAACGGTTTGGCGACAGGACCACAACGGTTTTACACATCAGGACCCGGGGTTCCTGGACGTGGTTGTGAACAAGAGCGCTGCAGTCACGCGGATTTATCTTCCTCCTGATGTCAACTCTCTGTTGTCGGTAGCCAATCATTGCCTGAAGAGTGAAAACTACGTGAACGTCATCGTCTGTGATAAGCAGATGCACCTGCAATATCTGAACATGGATGATGCGATCATTCACTGTACCAAAGGAATCGGCACGTGGAACAAGGCGTGCAATGACGACGATGGCGAGCCGGATCTGGTTATGGCCTCTGCCGGCGATATACCCACACAGGAAGCGCTGGCTGCCATCGTGCTGCTCCGCGAGGAATTCCCCCAACTCAAGATCCGTTACATCAACGTGGTTGATCTCTTTAAACTGCAGCCTCCCTCTGAGCATCCACATGGCTTGCCGGACCGGGATTTTGATGCGCTGTTCACCGTGGACAAGCCCATCATCTTCAACTTCCACGGGTATCCCTGGCTGATTCATCGCCTGGCGTACCGCCGCAGCAACCATAAGAACCTGCACGTCCGCGGCTATAAGGAGCAGGGAAACATCAACACGCCGCTGGAGCTTGCGATTGAGAACGAAATCGACCGCTTCAGTCTGGCTATGGATGCCATCCGGCGGGTGCCGAAGCTTCAGCGGATCGGCGGACGCGCCATGGAAAAATTCCTCAACGAGCAAATCAGGTGCCGCAACTATGCGTACGAGCACGGAACAGATAAGCCTGACGTCGCCGGCTGGAAGTGGCCGTACTAACGCCAATGATTCACGACGGAGAGTTTGCAGCCATCTAGTTGCCGATTTTCCGCCGCTACTATCACAACAGTAGCAAATGAATGTTCTGGTACTCAATTCCGGCAGCTCCACGCTGAAATTCCAACTGATTGCCACCGATCCTGAGCGCGTCAGGCAAAACCAGGATGAGCGCTTGTGTCGTGGGCTGATCGAAGGCATCGGTGGTGAATCGATTGTTACGGTTCACACATCGTTTCATCCCAGACAGGTCTTTACGGCTCCGCTTTCCAACATCAGAGCGGCATTGGAATACCTGGTACGGTGGATTGCCTCTCCGGAGTCGGGAATTTTCCAATCCGGCGCAGCGGGCAAAATCGATGCTGTGGGACATCGCGTGGTTCACGGTGGGGAATTATTTTCCGAATCCACGGTGATCACCGATGAAGTACTCAAGGATATTGAGGAGTGCATTCAACTCGCGCCTCTTCACAACTCTAAGAACCTGGAAGGAATTCGAGCCGCGCGACATGTGCTGGACCCCGATCTGCTCCAGGTGGCTGTATTTGACACTTCGTTTCACGGCTCGATGCCGGAGCAGGCATACCTATACGCGTTGCCGTACTACCTTTATCAGCGTCACCGTATCCGTCGATTTGGATTTCACGGGACTTCCCACCGCTTTGTGGCTGAGCGATACGCTGCATTGCGCCAGCAAGCGGCCGAACAGACAAATGTGATAACGCTGCACCTGGGGAACGGCTGCTCCGCGGCCGCCATCCGTCGGGGACGGTCTGTGGATACCTCCATGGGCATGACCCCTTTGGAAGGCCTGGTGATGGGCACCCGTTCTGGAGATATCGACCCGGCCCTCGTCACCTTGATCGCCGCCAGGGAAAGTCTTTCTCTGCATGAAGTGGAAGCGCTTCTCAATAACCAGTCCGGATTGCTTGGCATTTCCGGGCTAACCAACGATATGCGCGCCTTGCTGGCTGAGTTGAAAGATCACGATAACCGCAGGGTGCGTCTGGCGATCGACATCTTTTGCTATCGAGCAAAAAAATATATTGGCGCATTTCTGGCCTGCATGGGCGGCGCCGATGCAGTGGTCTTCACCGGAGGCATCGGAGAGAACTCGCCGGAAATCCGGGCCCGCATCTGCGCGGGCATGGAATGGGCTGGATTAAGACTGGACCAGAATAGCAACCAGCGGGCCATCGGATTGGAATGCCGGGTGAGTACCGATGATTCCAGCTTACATGCATTTGTAATCCCCACAGACGAGGAACTCCTGATTGCGCGGGATACGGTGAATTGTGCTCTCAGGGGGAAAGACAGAGGGCACAGAACCGACACCGAAGAAGTGGACGAGGGAATAGCCCGAAGGTAGAGGACCGATGCAGAAGGAACTTCCCATAGTTTATCTGGCGAGACATGGTGAAACCGCATGGACCTTGTCTGGCCAGCACACCGGTCTTACGGATCTCCCGCTTACGGGGAATGGCGAACGTATTGCCCGGCGATTGGGCGATCGTCTTAAGGGAATTGCTCTGGCAAAGGTATACACCAGCCCCTTGCCGCGCGCGAGACGGACGTGTCAACTGGCCGGCTTCGGCTCTGTGGCTCAGGTGGATCCTGACCTTGTTGAGTGGGACTACGGCCAATACGAAGGGCGGCGCGGTATAGAGATTCGAGCGGAGCGCCCAGACTGGAATCTGTTTCGTGACGGGTGCCCCGGCGGCGAAACTCCCAGGCACGTCAGTGCTCGCGCTGACAGAGTCATAAGCCGTGTGCGCGCGATCCCCGGCAATGTACTGCTCTTCACAAGCGGGCATTTTATTCGTGTGCTGGCGGCCCGCTGGCTGGGGCTGGAGCCCACAGTCAACAGCAGATATTTCATGCTGAGCACGGCGAGTCTCAGCGCCCTGGGTTATGAAAATGAACTCTCCCGGCCAGTGATTCGTTTTTGGAATGACACCCGCCATGTGGAGACCCAGACCCAGGCAGCATTGCGTCCGACTGCGTAAAAACAAAATGGGAGCCCTCGCCTGCAGCAGCAGAAAGGAACATCACGATGAGTACCAGACCAGTCTCGGCAATTTCGGCAATTGACGAAAAATCCCTGCAGCGAGAGGCGGCAAAGCTGCTCAAGCAATATGGCTGTGGACCCATAGAATTCACCGGAGCTGATGGGCTGTATGAGCGGCATCTTTTGTTTGACAACATCAAAGATGCTTCTGCAGTCCAGGCCCGTGAGCAATATGAGGCAGCAGCACGTTCCGTCCGGGACGTGCTTTCCCAACGATGGCTGCTTACGGAGAAGACATACGCGAGCAAGAACCCCAAACGTATTTACTACCTTTCCATGGAATTTCTTCTGGGACGCTCGCTCGCCAACAATCTTACGAACCTTCTGTTTAGCCCCTTTCTCGCGCAACTTGAAAAACAAAAGAACATTGATCGCCTGTCACTGCTGGAACAAGAACCCGATGCTGGGCTGGGAAATGGAGGACTTGGCCGGCTGGCTGCTTGTTTCCTTGACTCCATGGCAACCCTGCAGCTTCCCGCCATGGGATATGGCCTGCGCTATGAGTATGGAATTTTCAAGCAGACGGTACAGGACGGATGGCAGCACGAACAAGGCGATCACTGGCTGCGCCGTCCAGACCCGTGGGAGAATGCGCGTCCGGACGAAGCGGTCGAGGTCAAACTGAACTGCTCGTTCGTCCTGGAAGGCGGAACATTTCGTGCGGTCTCGGGCCGTCCATCAACGTTGCTTGGCATACCCTACGATCGTCCGATTGTCGGGTACGGCGGCAAGACCATCAACACCCTCCGGCTTTGGGCAGCTGAAGCCTCCAACTATTTTGATTTTCAAGAGTTCAGCAGCGGGGCTTTCGCCGAAGCACTGGGAGAGACCCTGGGAGCCGAGTCTCTCACCCGCGTGTTATATCCCGATGACTCAACCAGCAAAGGACAAGGATTGAGGTTCCTGCAGGAATATTTCCTGGTGGCGTGCTCATTGGGTGACCTCGTGCGTCGCTTCCGCAGTTGCAACAACGACTGGAGCATGATCGGCGACAAACTGGCGATCCAACTCAACGATACGCACCCAGCCATGGCTGTCCCCGAGCTGATGCGCATCCTGCTGGATGAAGCTCATCTGGAATGGGAACAGGCCTGGGAGCTCACGCAAAAAGCTTTGGCTTATACCAACCACACGCTGCTGCCGGAAGCCCTGGAAAAATGGCCGCTTGCCTGGTTCGAGATCATGCTGCCGCGTAATTTGGAAATTATTTTTGAGATCAACAGGCGCCTGCTGGACCAGGTTCGCGCACGGTTTCCTGGCGACGACGGGCGGGCTGAACGAGTCAGCCTGGTCGAGGAGGGCAGCCCACGCAAGATCCGGATGGCAAATCTGGCCATCGCAGGCTGCCACAGCACCAATGGTGTGGCAGCCATTCACTCCCAGTTGTTGCAGGCAACAACGGTGAAAGACCTGGCACAGCTGTTTCCGGAACGCTTCAACAACAAGACCAATGGTGTGACGCCAAGACGCTGGCTGCTCCTCGCCAATCCTGCGTTGTCGCGCACAATCACGGATGCTATTGGGGATGGGTGGATTACCGATCTCGATCAACTGAATCAACTCAAACCACTTGCCAACGACCAGGCTTTCTGCGATGGCGTCCGCAAGGCCAAACGCGCCGCTAAGACACAATTCGCTAACTGGCTCAAGCATACCTCCGGCCTGGTTGTCGATCCGGAGAGCATTTTCGATTCACAGGTAAAGCGCATTCACGAATACAAGCGGCAGCTGCTCAACGCGTTGCGCGTGGTCGCGCTTTACAATCGGTTGCGTGAGAATCCGAACGTCGAGATGGCTCCGCGCACGTTCTTCTTCGCCGGCAAGGCGGCGCCCGCTTATCAGCTGGCCAAGCTGATTATCAAGTTCATCAATAACCTCGCCGGCACAATTGATGGTGACCCAAAAGTCCGCGGCCGCATCAAGGTCCTCTTTCTGCCGGAATACTGCGTTTCCCTCGCCGAGCGTTTGATTCCGGCGAGCGACGTGTCCAATCAAATATCCACTGCGGGTTACGAAGCCAGCGGTACCAGCAACATGAAATTCATGATGAATGGCGCCTTGACCATTGGCACGCGCGATGGCGCCACCATTGAAATGGCGGAAGCAGCGGGTGAGGAGAACTTCTTCCTGTTCGGGCTGACCGCGGACCAGGTTGCCGGCAGCCACGGATGGTACAACCCGCGGTGGCACTATGACAACGATCCGGAACTTCGCGCTGTGCTGGACTTGATCTTTTCAGATCACTTCAGCCGCTATGAGCCCGGCGTTTTCAAGCCGCTTCAGGACCTGCTGTTAACGCACGGAGACTTCTACAAACATTTGGCAGATTTCCGGGCATATCTCGACGCAGACCAGCAGCTGGTTGACTTGTACGCCCAGCCGGACAATTGGGCGCGGACGGCCATTCTGAACATCGCCAGTTCAGGAAGGTTTTCAAGCGACCGCACTATCCAACAGTACGCAACTGACATATGGAAAGCAGAGCCATGTCCAGTGCAATAGATTTGAAACCAGGAATCCGCGATCAGGAAAAATACGGGAAAATTTCTCCTCTCGCAGGCAAGCCTGCTCCAAAAGAGATACTGGAAGACGTAAGGCGTCTGGAATGGGAGTATTTCCACCACGATCCTGATGTAGGGGATCCTCACCAACTGGTGAGCTTCGGAACCAGCGGGCATCGCGGGTCGCCGCTGGACGGCACATTCAATCAGGCACACATTCTGGCAATGACCCAGGCCATCTGTGACTACCGGCGACAGCAGAAAACAGATGGCCCGCTTTACATGGGGAAAGACACGCACGCGGTCTCCACCCCGGCACAGCGCACGGCGCTGGAAGTGCTGGCGGGTAATAACGTGGAGACAATTATTCAAAAAGATGATGGCGTAACGCCGACGCCGGTTATCTCGCGCGCAATCCTTGTTTACAACCGGGGCCGCCAGCAGCATCTTGCAGATGGAATCGTGATTACGCCGTCTCATAACCCGCCGCGGGATGGCGGCTTTAAATACAACCCGCCCAATGGTGGTCCTGCTGAGACCCAAGTGACAAAGTGGATCGAGGCTCGGGCAAACGAGCTGCTGCGGGATGGAAATGCAGGAGTGAAGCGCGCATCTGCCTCCACGGCGATCAAGGCAGCGACCATTCATGAGGAAGATCTCATTTCTCCTTATGTAAACGATCTGCGGAATGTCGTAGACATGGAAGTGATTCGGAATGCCGGAATCACACTGGCGGTGGATCCGCTCGGCGGCGCATCCAGACCTTACTGGGAGCCCATTAACTCTACCTACGGGCTGAACATTGTCATCACAAACCCTGTGATTGATCCTACTTTTTCATTCATGTCCGTCGATCGCGACGGCAAGATCCGGATGGACTGTTCCAGTCCATATGCGATGGCGCGGCTGGTTGGACTCAAAGACAAGTATCGCCTCGCTTTTGGAAACGATGCAGACGCTGACAGGCACGGCATTGTCACGCCCGGGGCCGGACTGCTGAATGCCAATCATTACTTGGCGGCTGCAATTCACTATCTGCTGAGCCACCGGCCGAGTTGGTCCAGAGATGCTGCCGTAGGAAAGACGCTGGTCAGCAGCAGCATGATTGATTTCGTGGCCAGGAAATTAAACCGGCGCTTGTGCGAAGTTCCAGTGGGCTTCAAGTGGTTTGCGGAAGGGCTGTTCGATGGCTCGTTTTGCTTTGGTGGGGAAGAGAGTGCAGGTGCGAGTTTCCTGCGCCTGGATGGTTCCGTCTGGACGACAGACAAGGACGGCCTGATTATGGACTTGCTCGCAGCGGAGATCACCGCTCGCACGGGGAAGGACCCGGGCCAGCACTATGCTGAACTGACCGCGGAATTCGGCAGCCCCTGCTACACACGCATTGAGGCGCCCGCTACGCCTGAACAGAAAGCGAAGTTAAGCCGGCTGTCACCGAATGATGTTCGGGAATCAGAACTGGCGGGAGAGCCAATCACTGCCAAGCTCACTCGTGCTCCGGGCAACAATGCCCCGATTGGCGGCCTGAAAGTGGTAACCGCCAGCGGGTGGTTTGCCGCCCGGCCATCAGGCACGGAGAACATCTACAAAATTTACGCAGAAAGCTTCAAGGGCCCGGCCCACCTCGAAGGCATCGTGAACGAAGCACAACAAATCGTGATTAACGCTCTGTTGTGAGAAGTGAGGTCTTTCTGGAAATGAAGGCAGGTGAATCGTGAAAGCTACGCAACTACTCCACAACCTTGGACAGAGCATCTGGCTCGACAACATCACGCGCGATTTGCTCGATACCGGCGCACTGAAGCGCGACATCGATGAGCTTTCTCTCACAGGACTCACTTCTAATCCCACGATTTTTTATCAGGCCATCAAGAACAGCAGAGCCTATGACGCAGACATCCGCAAAAAGTCCAATGAAGGCAAGTCTGCTGAGGCAATCTTCTTTGAGCTGGCTCTGGAAGACCTGACCCGGGCGGCCGATCTATTTCGGCCCATCTATGACCGCAGCAATGGCGTTGACGGATGGGTCTCCCTGGAAGTCTCGCCGCTGCTGGCTTATGACATCTCGCGGACTCTGGCCGCTGCCAAAGAACTGCATGCCCGCGCGCAGCGCCCCAATCTGCTGATTAAGATCCCTGGTACCAGGGAGGGATTGCCGGCAATCGAAGAGGCTATCTTCTGCGGAATTCCCATCAACGTCACGCTCTTGTTCTCAGCCGAGCAGTACCTCGCCGCGGCCGAGGCATTCCTTCGGGGCATAGAACGGCGCATGGAATCTGGTCTCAATCCTAAGGTGGGGTCAGTGGCGTCAGTTTTCATCAGCCGCTGGGACGCAGCCGTCAGAGGCAAGATTCCGGGTGAATTGAATAACAAACTCGGCATCGCCATTGCGATGCGCACGTACAAGGCAGCTCGCGACTTTCTTACACTGCCGCGTTGGCACCGCATCTATAACGCCGGTGCTCTTCCACAGCGTCTTTTGTGGGCCAGCACCGGGACGAAGGACCCTAATGCATCAGAGGTTCTCTACGTCAAATCGCTTGCGGCGCCGTTCACGGTGAACACCATGCCTGAGGCAACATTGAAAGCCCTCGCCAATCAGAGCCACCTCGGGTCGATTCTGCCGGCTGACGGTGGCGACTGCGAAGAATTGCTGGCCAGGTTCGTAGCAGCCGGTATCGATCTGGACGCCATGGCCGCTCAACTTCAAGATGAAGGAACCAAGTCATTCATCAAGTCCTGGAATGAGTTGCTATCGGTTGTTGACTCCAAGAGCTTAGCGGCGCAAAAAGCTGCCAGCTGACCGGAAGGGAACGGCCGCAAAGGGGAAGTAGCGGCGGCCATGCAGCTGCCAGGAAGAGAGTAAGACAATGGCGCAACGCAAGAGTGGCGGTCTGCATGTGGTTGAGATGCCTGGTGCGAACACTGCTACGCAATCCATTGACAGAGTCGCTACCGTGCCCGAGCACCTTGGGCGAAGCGCCCCTTTAGGCGCTACTCTCCTGTCAGGCGGCGTGAATTTCAGCTTGTACTCGCGCCACGCGTCCGGGGTTGAACTGCTCCTCTTCAACCACACAGACGATAGTCGACCTGACCGGGTGATTCCTCTGGATCCATCGCGCAACCGCACCTATCACTACTGGCACGTCTTTGTTCCTGACCTGAAGGCGGGACAGCTCTACGGTTATCGCATTCATGGACCGTTTGATCCTTCCCAGGGACTGCGCTTTGATCCGCAGAAGCTGCTGCTCGATCCTTATGCTCGCGCGGTCGCAGTTCCTAAAAGCTACTCGCGCCAGGCAGCCCGGGAAAAAGGCGATACCATCGCGACGGCCATGAAAAGCGCGATTGTAGATTCAAAGTCGTATGACTGGGAGGGAGATGAGCCTCTTCGTCACCCTTCGTCTCAATCAATCGTCTACGAAATGCACGTGAGAGGGTTTACTCGCCATCCGAATTCGGGTGTTGCACCGGAGGCGCGCGGCACCTATCGCGGGCTGATCGAAAAGATTCCTTATCTGCGGGATCTGGGCATCTCGGCGGTTGAACTTCTTCCCGTTTTCCAATTTGATCCGCAGGATTGCCCTCCTGGCCTGATCAATTATTGGGGTTATGCGCCGGTCTCTTTTTTTGCGCCACACCAGGCTTACAGTTCCCGGCAAGATCCTTTAGGCCCGGTGGATGAGTTTCGTGACATGGTCAAGGCACTTCATCGTGCGGGGATCGAGGTGATTCTGGATGTTGTATTCAATCATACGAGTGAAGGACCCAACGATGGCCCGACCACATGCTTCCGCGGAATCGACAACCATGCTTACTACATTCTTGAATCAGACCGCTCGCGCTATGCCAACTTTAGCGGCACGGGAAATTCGATCAACGCGAATCATCCCGTCGTCCGCCGTTTGATTGTGGACAGCCTGCGCTACTGGGTGGAAGAAATGCACGTGGATGGTTTTCGCTTCGATCTGGCGTCCATCCTGGCGCGCGATTCCAGCGGGAATCCAATGTCTAATCCGCCGGTCCTCTGGGATATTGAGTCAGATCCTGCCCTTGCCGGTACCAAGATGATTGCCGAAGCCTGGGATGCAGCCGGACTGTACCAGGTCGGCTGTTTTGTTGGGGACAGCTGGAAGGAGTGGAATGGACGTTTCCGGGACGATGTCCGCAGTTTCTTCCGCGCGGACGAAGGGTCATTACGGCAATTCGCTGACCGCTTGCTGGGCAGCCATGAAATCTATCGTCACGAGGTGCGCGAGGCGGAGCAGAGCGTTAACTTCGTAACCTGCCACGATGGCTTTACCCTTAACGATCTGGTCTCTTACAACGAAAAACACAATGAGGCCAACGGCGAAGGGAACCGCGACGGAGCGGACGACAATCGAAGCTGGAATTGTGGCGTTGAAGGACCAACCGAAGTCCCGGAAATTGAAAGACTGCGAAATCGTCAGGTAAAAAACTTCTTTGCTGTTACATTACTCTCCCTGGGGCTGCCGATGTTTGTGATGGGGGATGAAGTTCGGCGGACGCAGCAGGGTAATAACAACGCTTATTGTCATGACAACGAGATCACCTGGTTTGACTGGTCGCTCCTCAAGAAGCGGGCAGATGTGTACCGGTTCGTAAAATTGCTGATTGCAAGACGTGTGTTGCGAGATCTGGGCCCGGAGCGGCAGCGCCTTTCCTTGACGCAACTCATCAGCAGAGGAGTCACGAGGTGGCACGGAGTCAAACTTAATCGGCCGGACTGGAACGATCGCTCGCACAGCATCGCACTTAGTGCTGAGTTGGCGGCGGAACACATGGCCATCTATCTCATCTTCAATGCGTATTGTGAGCCTCTTGAATTCGAACTTCCACAGATTGGGACAGCCCAGGTGAATGGGTGGAGACGATGGATTGACACTTTTCTGGAATCCCCTGACGATATAGCACCCTGGCAAAATTCACCATGGATTGAGGGTTCAACATATCGGGCAGGACCGCGGTCTGTTGTTGTTCTTTGGGGCAAATCGGATTACACACGGGATGGTCGTGGGTGCGGCGCCGGGTAAGAGAGAAGCCGTTGGTCGTCCGAGCCGAGAGTGGCGACTGCCGCGAAAGTCTGACGCGGTGTAATGGCACTTTCGGTCGCCGGGCTGACGGTTCATGACCGGGTCTGCTATTATTGATTCACAGAGCATGGACAGATGCTTTGGTTAGAAGGGTCCTCTGCCAGAGAGTTGGCAACGGTTTCCCGCTAACCCTATTTGAGCTGGGGACGTAGTTCAGTTGGTTAGAACGCTGCCCTGTCACGGCAGAGGTCGCGAGTTCGAGTCTCGTCGTCCCCGCCAACTTTTCAATCACTCACCGGAACTGGCACTTGGCGCAACTGTGCAAATCTGTCCGATGATGGTCCCAAAACTCTTCCACACACATATGTGACGGCCGTCACAGAAAATCGCGCGATGGAAACAGTCAAATCATTCCCGCTGGGTTCCCGCCGAACCAGCCTCACAGGGCTATTTAGCAGTACTTAGTACCGGCAGCCCCATCGGACAAAACATATGAAAAC
>Ga0224712_10000109_pt1 | contig 13052 bp, 18 predicted proteins | sample DielMetaTC5pm2_FD_171474 | JGI IMG/M metagenome (GOLD analysis project Ga0224712, IMG submission 171474) | Corn rhizosphere microbial communities from Kellogg Biological Station, Michigan, USA - Diel MetaT C5pm-2 (Metagenome Metatranscriptome)... | ecosystem: Host-associated > Plants > Roots >...
ATGCTCAGCGGGTAGTTCAACGACGGTGGGAACTGACGTCGTTTCCTGGGGCTGCTCCCAGCGTTATAAGCGGCTCGCCAAGGTGCGCCAACACCCTGACGAGCCTAACCACAATCCACCTGTAGAGAGGTGAATCATGGCTAGGACCGAGTGTACCTGTAGCTCGCAGCAACACGATGCCGCCAAAGTCGGACGCCTGAGAGGCTCGCTGTACAGCCTGTCGCGAACACAGGAAGCATACCAACTGCTCATCTACCTCAGCAGCTTCGTCCATCCGGACGATCAGGAGGCGTACTTCACGATGCTCAATCTGCTGTCTGATTCGCTCAAGGACGGCATCAAAACGTGCATTATGAATCTCGATTGAAAGTCGATTGCCTTCGCGTGCCCAGTTCGCATATAAATTTTGAAGTTATAACGCCGTGATGTTTTAACGTTGAAGTGTGGTAACGCTATAAAGGTACAGCGTTATAAAGTTGTGATGTTATGGAGTCACACTTTGCTCGGAGAATGTGAATATGAAGAACCTCTTTTATATCCTGGTTGCCTGCGCTCTGGCCGCCTGTGGAAAGGAATATCACACTAAGGCTTGGTTCATCGAGCATGACGCGGAGCGAACCGCAAGGTTCAAGGAGTGCGAGAACGACCCTGCTCAGTATCAACGACAAGGGTCGGACTGCCTCAATGCGAAAGACGCGAATGCAATGGTTGCCTTTTATGGCAAGGACGCGGCGCTGAAAGCGTCCCGGCAGCAATAGGGAGCACGTTATGGCCTTCGATGCTGTAACGCAGATATTCGACTACATGGACGCTGTGACGGTCCAGATCGTCGCCGAAAACGTGAGCCGGATCACCGCTTGGGCCGCTCCGCTCGCGGCGCTTGGCCTGACCATCATGCTTACCGTGGATGGCCTGGCCACGATGCTTCGGCCAAGCGGTGCACCGCTGTCGCAGCTCGTAGAAAAGTTCATCAAGTATTACGCGATCGTCGCGATCGCCGGCGCCGGCGGGCTGTACGAAACAACGCTGGCCAGTATGGCCATCCACTTGCCCGACGAACTGGCATCCACGCTGCTGATACACGGCAGCCCGGGCGCGAACGACAGCGCCATCGCGAGCATGATCGATGCCGCGGTCGATCATAGCCTGACCGTTATGCGCACCGTTTTCGCGTACTCGAGCATACTCACCAGCACCGGGATTGGGGCTCTCATTCTCGGCATCGCGCTCGTGTTGTCCACAGTGCTCATTTGCGGCGTCGGCGCTGTATCGATGCTGATTGCGAAGTTCCTTCTCGCGCTGACCCTTTGCTTCGGCCCGCTCTTCATCTTCATGTTGCTGGCTCCGCCGCTCGCGAATCTGTTCGGGAACTGGCTCGGCTCGGTCTTCAATTACATCATCCTTATCGCAATAACGGCGATGAGCTTTGGCGTTTTCATGCACTTTTACGACAACGCCATCGCAGCCGCGGCCAAGCCAAACCCCGACGCGCCCATCATCGGCCCGATCATCACGGCCGGCATCGTGACGGCGATGGCGCTTGGCTTGCTCAAGGTTCTGCCCGGCCTTGCCGCGCGCTGGACGAACGGTGTCAAGACCAACTTTGAACGCTTTCTACCGCAGCCAAGCCCCTCTTCGGCGCCGCCGGGCGGAGGGGGACCGAGTCCGACGGGCAACAACGGCAGCGGTTCACATGCAGGCACCGGCTCCGCCGGGGGCACCGGTGGGGGATCATCTGGTGGCACCGGTAATGGCGGGGCATACAGCTACGCTCGGGGTTCCCAAGGCTCAGAAAACAGGGGAAGGTAACGATGGTCAATGTATCGAATGACGCACTTCGAACGCTTGTGCTCGGGGGAATGGCCGTTGTGGCAGCAACGGTTATTTTCCGATTCTTGGCCCCTTTCATTGGAAGCCGACGGCGCGGCGAAACCATCTCTGATCACGTGATGCGCGTCGAAGCGGAGCAACGGGAGCAGCGGCTGTTCCAGGCTGATCTGAACGCATCGCCGCGCGAAGGCGTGTCGATAAGGTACGTCAATGTCCTGATCGAGATCGTCGCAATGTGGCTGCTTTCGCACTTCCCAACGAGCTACCTGGTCGTGTACTTCGTCCTGTACGTCGGCATAGGAATGGCGCTTTGCTCGTGGGCTAAGGTGATACCGCAGGCGCGATTCGACGCCCTGAATTGGAATAGTCGCCTCCAACTTCGCCTTTTCTACGCCTGGCTGTGGCCGATAAACGTCGTCCGATCCTTCATGCGTTGAACTGCGCACCGCCGCCTGTACAGCGGTGTTGTGCCCTTGCACGGTCCGGTGAGCGCACGTTGTTTTCGACGCGCAGGACGTCCAGCTTGCCGGCTGTTCTCGCGCCGGTTGGAGCCTCCGATGATGAAAATGATCCGGTCGAATGTGCGCGAAACCTCGGCAAGTTCAAGCCCCATCACCCCCATCCTAGAGCGATTTCTTCGCTTGTCCCGACCGTCGTTTTGCTTCTCTTTCGTGATCTGGTAGCACCTCGGTGAACCAGAAAGCGAGGGCGAGACCGACAATCAAAATGCCGCACGAAATCAGGTTGGAGACGGTTCCTGCATTCATCTTTCGTCCGCCTATGTCGCTTGTTGCTGCGTCCGCGCAGCGACCCATTCCGCCACCGGCACACCATCGCTTGCTAGGCGGCGAACAGGTTTCAGGGTTGCAGGAATCGTAGGAAGCTCCGCATCGTGCCCGGCTCTTCTCCATTCCGCGCGCAGAAAATCCGTGAGCTTGTCCACTTCCGCTTTGAGTGAGTCGAAGCCCGGAGCCTTGTACAGCAGTCGCACGACTCGTGCTACCGCATCATCCGTTCGCCGAGCCCGAACTGCGGTACGAATCTGATAACGCCACTGCCGTTTGGTTTCGTGCGCCATGCACCAACTGAAGTGAAATCCACCACCTTCGTTCTTCGAACGAGGGCGCTTGAATAATTCATAGCCTTCTACACACAGTCGGCTCCCTTTTCCGAACGCCTCGCTAAAGTTCTCGTGCGCATTCCGCTCCCGCGCCGGATGCGGCCCGTCAGTAACCAGTAGCCACCAGTGCAGGCCCTTGGGGTCGCCGAGATCCGCAAAGATCAGTCGTGCATTGCCCTGGCCTTTCGCACGTCGATATGCGAGCTGATTGCGGTTCAGGGTAACCAGATAGCGTTCGGAGAATTTTTCGCAGAGAGCGTGTACACGCTCTGCTTTGACGGTGCCGGATATGAAGCTGCTATAGCCCTGAATGACTGCGTCCATGAGGCGCTGCATGAGCGCCGCACGGTCCATAATCACGACCATGCTCATGCTCTCTCCGGAAACTGATTCAGCAGCAAGTCAAAGCCTTTGTGGGCAAGGCTTTGCGGGTTTTTTCGATCATCACCATTGCAACATAATTATAAGAGATTCCGCGCGAAGCGCACGCCGAAATACGCAACGTGAAGCAGAGCTTACCGACGACAGTTGCAAGTGATGCTCTCTTGTCAACGGGCGCAAGCGCAGGCATGGTTGTCCTGCAGAACTTTTCAATTGGTGGAATGCGAAATCAATGAAACTCTATGAGAACATCGTCATCGGGAATTTCCTCTACGCACTCGGGTTCGCAGTTCGCGCGCGCCGACCATCGGGGGTAACGGCGAGCGCGGTCAGTCTGCTGCAGCAGACGCCCGCCGATACGCTATTGGGCGACTTGCTGTTGGAATTTCCCGGTGTCGTTCGCTTGATCGAATTCAAGGCCGAGGACAATCGCGAATCCAAGGAACTGGGCAGGCACCGGAAGCTGTCTGCTGGCATGTCGGGAAAGGTTGATCTACAAGCGGTCTCTCGTGAGGTGCATTGGTACGTCGAAACCGCACCGTCTACCGAACACGGTGTAGCGGCACGTGTCGTGCCGTATTTGGATGCCTTTCCGCGCGAGAAAGCAAAGCGCGATCGGCTAGAAACATTTATCGAACGATTGGCTCGGGAGGTCGCCGAGGAGCGTCCCCGCGCGCGAGCGGATCGTGAGGCCGCATACTTGCAATGGGTGAAGCGGACGCAAGGGGACGGCATGGTTGGGTCTGGCGGGCTCATTTTGGTTGCCGACGCAAATGGAACGCTGCATTACGCCCAGTTGCTCGATATGCTTGAGATGAGGCTTAGCCATCGTCAATGGATTGAACTGCACCATGAGCGGAGGGACCGGGAACTCGCGTTGGAACGCGAACTCGGGCGTCGCCTGGAGCGACGGCAAGAGAAGTCTTTTGAGGGACACACACACGGGATGTCACGGTGAAGCAGTTGCCAAGAACGCACGAGCAGACTATCGAAGGATTATTGGACGCGGCCGGCAAAGTATTGGAAGCCACCTACGAAGACGAGCAAAGGACTCGCCAAGCGATCACCTCGCTGGAAAGGCTCCGCGCTACAGTCGAAGAGAAGATCGGTGCGCTATCGCGCGACACCGTGAAGGTAATCGAAGGGGCGTCGGACACGACAGCGACTCAAGCGGCAAGATTGTTGCAAGAAAAGTTCGTGGAGGCCGATGTGGCCGCCGAGCGCGCGCGTGCTCGCTATGTTCGGGCTACGCAAGGTCTGGCGTGGCGACTCTTCGGTCTCGCCGTGTTGATGCAGTTGCTGATTTTCGCCGGAGTCTGGGTCATCGTCGCGCGAACATTGCCATCGCGCGATGAGATTTCCGGTCGGCGGCAGGTGCTCGATCAGCTGGCGCAGCAAGTGTCTAGCGAGCAAACCCAACTGGCCGAGCTTGATCGGCAAATCAAGACGAAACAGCGCAAGGTGAGCGACCTTGATCGACGAGGGGCTCGGGTCGAATGGACAACATGCACCGATAGCGAGCAGGTGTCGCACCTCTGCTTTCGCGCAGACGAGGAAGTGGGGGGAATTCCGAGTAGGGATGGCGACAAGACGTATCGCGTTCCCTCTGGGTACTAGCGGGGATATACGAAAACGATGCTGTGCGATGCGATGCCTGTGTTCCCGCGCCTGCCCGTGGCCGGCCGCGCTGCCCACACCGCAAGGGTGTGGACAGTCCCGGCCCAGATCGCCGGGATGCCGCGCCCGCCCACCGGCTCCCCGCGAGCGAGCCCTTCGGGCCTGACGCGCCGCTGCGCGGCTTGCCCAAGTGAGATCGGAAACATCATGCTCGCGAAAATCGGCTTCTGAGCCGCTGGCCGAGCGAGAGGTGGGGTAGGGTCCTGGCCGATGCGCCGGAGCGGCACAGCGGGCCGGATTTCAAGCTCGAGGTACATCCGCCCCCTGATCGGCCCCCTCATTGCAGACAATTCCGGCGCTTGCGGACCACAAGCCGGTTAGCCGATGGGCCCTCACAGGGGCCGGGTTGAGCGGTTGGGGCGGACGTAGGACGGCCCGAGCGCGATTTATCCCGGTCTTAGCCGGTGGCGGGGCTGGCCCCGTCGGCGGCTTAGACCAAGGCTCCGCTGGCGCGTGTCAATGGTTGGTGTTCTCGGGTTATCAACGAGAGGAATCCGCCGTTTTCGGCTGGTCGCGGATCGAAAAGGAACGCGAGGTTCGGACCGCGAAAGACAACTGTTGTCGGTTGAAGGACAAAAAACGTTAGATTTTTTGTCTTTGCCAGGACGGGCCGTGAGCCATATTGGGCTCAACGGACACCACCCCCGAGGTCATCGGCGATCCCGCTCGGCTCATGTGGCGCATGCTCCTTCGATGGGGCCTACTTGTCCTTAGGCAAGGAAGACGTCGATAAGGTATCGACAGCCGGGGCTGTATTGTTCTTAGTGTTAACTTCGTTCTGTATCACGGCGTGACACAGAACTACGGGCGTATCACGAACTGACACAGAACTAGCTCGTATCACCTCGTGATACGGCGCCTGATTCTTGAGCAATTCGTTGAGCAGGAGCAACCGATCGGGCCCGTTGAGCCCGAAAGGCCGGCGGCAGAGCGGCCACCGCGGATTTTCGTCGTACGTCGATGAGCGGGGACTGAGGGGGCTCGGAAAAGTGATTGGGTGGTTGACAAATCCTACGAAATGCAGAAATATGCGGTTGACAAAACTATCGATCTGCAGAAATGACGATGAGCTTACACCCTTCGCACTACTACGCCGAACTGGCGGAAGATCGTCTTCAACTGATCGCGAATCGCTTGTTGGACGTTCGTTACAACACGATCGCGGTGCTGCAAAGTGAATACGACACCAACTACGTGCGGGAATGCGCGGTCTTCGGTCGCCAGCACGAGATGCTCATACAGCTATGGGCCAGCAAGGAATACGCTTGGCTCGATATGAAGCATGCGGGGATGGATCTGACGTTTTACATTGGCTCCGTTCCCTGTCGATTCTTCACGGACGATCCGAAGTATCCCCAAAAACACGGCTTTTTTCGAAGGAACCAGGTCGATCAACTGTTCGCTCCTGACGACACGCAGCCGGTTATGTGGCGCTTCGTAATCGAACGCGCAATGACCGACGACGACGAAGATAGCGTCTACCTGATCGGTTATAACGTTTTCGAAGAGAAGATTTGCGAGTGGCGTCACCGACGCGGGACTGGGGTCTTGCATTCGGTGGATGCGATCACGCCGCCTAGCGTTGATCTGCCCGACGCCGAGATCAGTGTTCGCGTGCCGGATGATAAACCGGACGAGAGTGCCGAACTGGGGACTGGAACGGACGCTAAGTGATGTACATGAGTTTTAGTGGGGTCGCGCTGCGCACTGCCCGGCTTCTTAAGGGGTATTCTCTTGAGGAGGTGGCCGTACGCGTCGGAAAGACCCGTCAATATATTTCGAAGCTGGAAACGGGGGGCGGAGCTCCTGCGAAGGAGCTGGCGGAAGGCTTGGCTTCTGCGTTGGGCGTGGCGCCGGTTTTTTTTGAGACGGGTATGTCTCCCGCACCAATTGCCGAGGAGCAGGTTCATTTCCGTAGGCTGGCAACAACGAAAGTGTCAGTGAAGCAGATTGCGCTTGCGAAGGCATCACTGACTCAGCGGGTCGTTGAGGTAATCGAAAACCATTTGCAATTGCCCCCGGTACGTATCCCGCAGATTGATGAGGTGGGGGCTGCCGTTGAGATAGAGAGGGCAGCGGAAGCATGTCGACACGAGTGGGGAATCGGTCTCGGACCGATTTCGGACATGACACGACTCGCCGAGAACATCGGCGCAGTCGTCACAACCTTCAGTGGTGTGTCCAGGGAAGTGGATGCGTTGTCGTTTGTCGGGGTTCGCCCAATTATTGTTCGAAATGACGCGAAGGAAAGTGCGTGCAGACAGAGATTCGATATTGCGCACGAACTCGGACATTGCGTCATGCATTCCGGTCGGGTGACCGGTGATCGCGTCTCCGAGAGTGAGGCAAATCGCTTCGCAAGCGCTCTACTCGTACCAAGGTCGATGATGGTGAAGCTTTTTCCGAGAGCCCGTGGGTCATTCCTCGATTGGAAGGGCATCAGCGAATTCAAGTTGACATGGAAGGTGAGTAAGGCTGCTCTGCTGTATCGAGCTCGTCAGCTCGAGTTGATCTCTGACGAGCTATATCGCCGAGGTGCTATCACCCTACGGCGAGGCGAGGCGACGAAGGAAAAAGAGGACGACTCGATTCCCATGGAGCGTCCGGCGTTGCTACGACGTTCGATTTCCGTTTTGCGTGAGCAGTTGGGTATTACGCTACCGGTTCTTGCGTCGCAGTTAGGTGTTACACCGTCGTTGCTTGAAGAATTGTTGGATGAGGGCGGTGCGCTTCCTGCTTCGGCAGCGGCGACGCCGATGAGCAATGTGATTCCTATCGGAAAATGATCTAACAAGCGCCGCGCTGGCCATCAAAAACGGGGGATAGAAGAAATGCGAGTGAACATCAGGAAGATTGATGGCAACTGGGATGCCGGCTACGCGCTTGATAAGCACACGATTCATAGTGAAATTGTGGGGCATAACGACTACGGCTACCCGGTTTGGAACACGACCCGGAGCGAGGCAGGAGAAGCACTCTTTCAGCTCAAATACAGAGGGAATTTTGATCTGGTGGAACCAATCGCGGCGGAGCTGGCGCAGTCGATTTACCCGCGCTTTGGGGGCGTTGGTTTGATCGTTCCCATGCCCGCATCCAATCACAGGAATCGCCAGCCAGTGACAGAAATCGCCGAGGCGCTCGGACGAATTGTCCAAAAGCCAGTTTTTGAGGAGATGCTGACCAAGACCGCGAACGGCCAACAGTTGAAGGACCTGAGCACCAAGGCGGAGAAGCAAGCTGCACTTGCCGATAGTTTCACCCTGCATGAGGGCATTGCGAATGAAGGCTGTTGGAACGCCTTGCTGATTGACGATCTCTATCACACCGGTGCTTCGCTCGAAGCAGCCTGTGCCGCGCTGCGCGGGTATACTAAGATTCGTCAGATATTCGTTGCAGCCGTAACTTGGAGGTAGCCACCGTGACCACTGTGTTCATAGCCGGTTCCATGAACATCAAGCATCTCGACCCGAGGGTGAAGGAGCGGATCGATCGGATCGTGGAGTCGCAATTTGAGGTCGTAGTGGGCGATGCCGACGGTGCGGACACCTCGATCCAAACGTATCTGGTTGAGCGAGGGGCGAAGCACACTACGGTCTTCTGTAGCGGCACTGCGCCACGTAACAACGTTGGTGCATGGCAAGTACGGACTGTTGATGCAAAGCATGCTGCGGGAACCAGGGCCTTCTTCACCGTCAAGGACGTTGAAATGGCTCGTGTGGCCGACTATGGCTTGATGGTATGGGATGCGAAGAGCACCGGGACGCTTAGCAATGTTCTGGAACTCCTCAAGCAAAGGAAGAAATCAGTTGTGTTCGTTAACAAGGAAAAGTCCTTCGTGACAGTTGGCGATGTGGCCCAGCTCGAGCACCTGATCGAGCACATGTCACCGCACGCCAAGTCCAAGGCGAACGAAAAGATCGGGCTATTGGCGAAAGTCGATGCGCTGAAACACGAACAGAGCGAGCTTTTCGCGCATTGAGGGTAGCGTCGTGGCCGGGGCAAGATGGTACGCAAACGGTACACGGATCAGTTTTTTCTGCATTCGCCACGTTACGCTAAGTTGCTGAATACAAAGTAATTTGGATTTCGATTGCTTACGGTAGCTTTCTCTTGAATATCAGTAACTTATTGATTTAATTGAAAATTTGTAATCATCAGGTGGCGGGTTCGAGTCCTGCAGCCGGCACCAAACACCCATCCGAGGGAGTCCTCGGAAATCCAGAAACCCGTGATAGCATAAGGCTTCACGGGTTTTTTTATTCCAGCGTTGTCCAGCGATGCCCGTCTGAATCCGGGGGCATGTGGGGGCATCTCCGGGGGAATCTGGGCGTCTGGTAAGTGCCCCCGAGAAAAATGCCCCCTCGGATTGTAAGGTGCCCCATGCCATTAACCGACATCGCTGTCCGTAAAGCGACGCCCCGCGAAAAGCCGTACCGCCTTGCTGATGGGGGCGGCATGTACCTGGAGGTCGCGCCATCGGGCGGGAAATACTGGCGGCTCAAGTATCGCTTCGCCGGTAAGGAAAAGCGGCTCGCGCTTGGCGTCTATCCGGATGTTTCGTTGGCCGCTGCGCGCGAGAAGCGCGACGACGCGCGGAAGAAGCTCGCGGCCGATATTGATCCAGGCGAAGCGAAGAAAGCCGATAAGCGGGCGGTACGTCTGGCGGCGACCAATTCCTTCGAGGCAGTTGCGCTTGGCTGGATGGATGAACTCAAGCCGTACGTTACGGCTGGGTCGATGGCGAAGACCAAGGCTCGCTTCGAGAAGGATGTGTTCCCTTGGATCGGCAAGCGACCGGTAGCGGAAATCGATGCCCCTGAAGTTCTGACGGTCCTTAAGCGGATCGACAGCCGTGGGGCTCGTTTCACGGCTCACAAGGTCCGTGGCGAGATCAGTCGCGCATTCCGCTATGGAATCAAGGAAGGATATTGTAAGTTTGACCCGGCTCGTGATTTGGTCAATGCCATCCCACCGGCGCAGACGACGCACTTCGCTTCGATTACCGAGCCCGCGAAGGTCGGCGCCATGCTTCGGGCGTTCGACGGGTTTTCCGGTACGTTTCCTGTTCTGTGCGCGCTCAAGCTTGCGCCCATGTTGTTTACCCGACCCGGCGAACTGCGCAAGGCCGAGTGGGCTCAGTTCGATCTTGATAAGGGTGAGTGGCGATACCTCGTCACCAAGACGAAGACTGAGCATCTGGTTCCGCTCGCAACGCAAGCCGTGCACATTCTGCGAGAGCTTCAGGCGCTGACCGGCAACGGTCGTTACGTCTTTCCGGGAGCGCGTTCGGCTCAGCGCCCGATGAGCGATGCCGCAGTCAATGCGGCCCTGCGTCGTTTGGGCTACGACACGCGGACCGAAATCACCGGCCACGGCTTCCGGGCGATGGCACGCACGATTCTTCATGAGGAACTGGAGCAAAAGCCCGAAGTGATCGAGCACCAGCTTGCTCATGCGGTGCCCGACGCGCTCGGCAAGGCATATAACCGCACGAAGTTCATCAAGGAGCGGAGGGCGATGATGCAGAAGTGGGCGGACTATCTGGACAAACTCAAGGCAGGGGCAGAAATCATCCAGTTGGGCGCTGCATAGTGCCGGTGGCTTACCACCGAATCCCTGCGAATAGATGAACGAAGAGTACTGGTGCCGCGCTCAACGTGGCTGATCAAAATGAGGGCAATATGACTTTGCAAGTGGACTTGCCTGATGGCGAGCTCATCGAATGCAACCGCTTGGCACGTGCGATCGCGTTGGCGAGATTGACGAAACAAGGGCTGACCGGGATCGCTTGTGTTGTCGGCAAAGTCATGAAAATCCAATTAACGCCGAAGGCGGTGGTTGGGCAGACAGGATCGATCACGGTCGATAGCGAGGCAGACTCCGTCTCGGTTCAGTTCCGGCAGAGGTATACGCCAGTAGGCCAATCGGGCGTTGATCCTCGCCTAATTCAATCTAGTAGACCATCGGGGTTACTAATTATCGATGAGCTGTCCAATGCCGTTGATTTGTTCGCGAAGGCTGGGGTTGACCAAGGGGCGATGTCGTTACCCTACAAGCTGACGGACGAAGACCGGGCACTTCTTGTCCGGCTGTTGCCTGATCTGCCGCAATTGCAGGCTCCCGTGACCCTCGAAGCTCGTGAGGCATTTTTGGAGGCCTATCGTGCTCATCCAGATCGAGCCGCCTGGGAGCCGGAATTACTATCTGTATTCGATCCTGGCGCGGAGCGGGGGCGGCTTGAAGATTTGTCGCTGAAATGCCAGCAGGAACTGCGCGACGATTTCATCGAGCAGCGTTTCGCGGCGTTCAACTCCGACCATAGTCGGGCAAAGCTGCTGGTTGCGGGGACCTTCATCCCGCGTCAGATGGTGCTCGACTATCTAAAGCAGTGGCACGACATGGTGCCGATTCCGAGCCGACCAGACGAAGGTGCTTCAACGCAGATAGCGGTTCTTGCTAGCACCCAATCAGATGTGGCGAGCGCCATTCCTGAAAAGGTGCCGTCGCAAGATAGCCGATCCTCCAAGGATAAGGCGAGGGAGGAGGGCCTTGATCCTACGGATGTGTATGAATACCGCGAGCAACTTGTGGGCAAGGCACGCACCAAACGTACGGCTGATCACTTCGGAGTAAGCGACGGTCTCGTTCGCAGGAAAATTCGTCAATACCACAAGGAAAGGGGGCAGCCTGCGAGTCCATTTCCTGTTCCGGCCAAGAAGAAGTAGTTCCGCTTCGGACGTTGCTGTTCCGCTCTGGAGTCCGGCAGACGTTGCTGGACAATGCTCTTCAACAGACCGTTGACCGGAACAGGTGTTCCGGCCGTGAAATCTCCGTTCCCGCGGCGCAAGCCGTAATTCGGTGGGCGACGACCAATGCGTCGTTCGCCACCTCTCGACGGAGATTTTTCATGCAGTTCAAGACTCAGATCGGCAGTTTGCCGCAGCCGCTTTCGGCTTATCGCAGTACGTGTGCCGAAACGGTTGATTCGACTCGCTCGCCGGAAACGGTGCGTCGGATCATCCGTGTGAAGGAACTGGTCGAGCGCATCGGGCTCTCGCGCTCGACCGTCTATATGCTCATCGCAACCGATCCGAGCTTCCCCCAAAAAATCAAGCTGACCGAGCGTACGACGGGCTTCGATTCGGTGGCCGTCGATGCCTGGATCGCGTCGCGTGCTCACGCCCGTAACGGGGGGCTAGCGTGAGTGCGACTACCCGAATGAGCCCCTTCCCGACGACTAAGATCCAGAGGGCGATCAACGCGCTCGGCCCGGACCTCTCGGACGTGATGTTCGCCATGTGCGATCGATACAGCCAGGGCTGCGCCACGGGCATGCCGATGACGTTGAATAAGCTCGGCGTCGCATGCCAAGGCGCGCGTATCGTCGACGAGAACGGCCTCGAAATCCAGGTCAAGCTCGACATCGTGGCAGTCCTGCCGGCGGGCGCGGGCCAGATCGCGATGCAGGACTTGGCCGATCAGCTGATGATGATCGATGCCGAAACCGCGCCCGAGGCCATCATGCAAGTGGCGCGTTTCAAGGCGACTCGTCAACTGTCCGAGGAAAAGCGCAAGCAGATCGAGGCGGATATTAAAGTCGTGACGCGGCGGGTGGTTTTCCGCGAAGCGCTGCTTGCACGCGTGCGCGAACTCGATGCCAACGAACCACGTGAAGAAGACTACGTGAACCGTCAGGAGGCGCTGCAATCCGCGTGCGAACACATCGCCGAGCTCGAAATCACGCGGGAACACGTCTTGGCAGACGGTGACGCCGAGCTCGCGAAGCTGATCGACAAGGAGCTGACCTCGTTGCGCGAGAAGCTGCCGCCGAGTCACGACATGGACCACCGCCGTTCGCAGATCAAGAAGGTGCAGCTCAAGAGCCAGTTGGCTCTGTTCGATGGCGCCGAGGAGGAAATGCGTCGCCTCCATGAGGAGTCGGCGAAGCTGCTGGCCGAGTGCGCGTCGGCGATCGAGCCGGCGATGCCGAAGCTGCTCCACTGGAACAAGTCGATTACCGAGGTCCGTAAAGCGGTCGCGTCGG
>Ga0224712_10000110_pt1 | contig 13044 bp, 8 predicted proteins | sample DielMetaTC5pm2_FD_171474 | JGI IMG/M metagenome (GOLD analysis project Ga0224712, IMG submission 171474) | Corn rhizosphere microbial communities from Kellogg Biological Station, Michigan, USA - Diel MetaT C5pm-2 (Metagenome Metatranscriptome)... | ecosystem: Host-associated > Plants > Roots >...
AGAGGGCATTGCATCATGAGTTTTGCATTTATTCGCGAGGGCGACTCGACCTCGCATGGTGGTCGCGTGCTTGCGTGCTCGCCCGAGAACAAGTCAGACGGCGTCCCGCTCGCGCTCTTGGGCGACAAGGTGTCGTGTCTCAAGTGTGGCGGGATCTATCCGATCGTCGGGGTCAAGAACCTCGGCGTGACGTTCGACGGCCGGCCCGTCGCCTCCGAAGGCGATACGACCGCATGCGGGGCCACGCTCATCGCCTCGCAAAACAACACGACGGCTGAACCAACTAGCGGCGGTTCCATTGGCGGCGGGAAAAGCGTCGTTCCCGAAACGAACCCGCAAACGCCGCATCGGGGACGTTTCCAGGTGGTGGACGATGTAACACGCAAACCCATCGCGGGCCATCCCTACACCGTCACCTCAGCAGACGGTCAAAAGATCGAAGGCGTGACAGACGACAGCGGGTATACGGATTGGCTGGACAATTCCCAGGCATCATCGCTCATGTTTAACCAGTCGGGGACGGCCGGAGCGAGCAAGGGATGAGCGGTTACTCCGGCAGCTCGGCACTAGGCGGCATGAGTGGCGGCGACGGACAAACGACCGTCGTCGGCCTCAACAGCCGGTTGTCTGGCAAGGACGAGGAAGTGCTTTGCGGAGTCATGTGCCCGTGCAGTCGAATTGGGGTTGCGACGCGCCCAATGCGTGATGGCGCGCGAATCATGAGGCAGAAATGCGTTGAACAACGGTTGAATGCGATGAACGAATCATCTATTGCCCAGTTCGGAGCCCCGACGGAATATCGTCCGGAAGTTGCTTACGACATGAGTCCAAAGCCGCCAGCGCCACCGGTCCCGATCATGTCGGAGGACGATTCGTTAGCCCCGCACAATTCGATGGTACGTTGGATTATCGACAACTGGCCAGGCGGAATGAAAGGCTACCGCGCGGGGAAGGACGCTGGACTCGAACAAATTCGCCGTCCCGACGTCGTCATCGTGCAAGATCCTACACAGCCGCCCGTGCAGTCAAATATCAAGACCGTTGTCGAAATGAAGTTCGAAGATGAATATCGTGATCGGCAAAGGGACGCTTACGTGCGCATTGCCGGCGGCGATAAAAAGGTTGTGACATTGCGACCAGCGGATTGCGGATGCCGCAACGAAGATCCTGACGAGAAGGCCGCACAGTCAACGCAAACACAGTCCGACACGGAAGAAATCTTCGGCCTCGGCTCCGGCGGAGCGAATCAGGCGCTTCCTCCTCAGCCGCCGAACGGTCCCGCAGTGTTTCCCGGCTACGCGATTCCCTGAACATCATGACAAAAGACGAACTGGCAGCTTGGGCCAACGACCCGCGACGCCAAGATACATTGCCTTTCGGGCTGTTCGAGCCACCCTATCAAAAAGGGATCGTCGGTGCTGCCCTTGTGGTGCGGGGCGTGCTGTACTTCAAGAACGGCCACTCGGCTCCCGTGCGCCAGGCACTTGCGCAATGCTACGACCGCTACATGACGGTGATCGAGGCATACGAGGTAGCCTTGGCGCAAGTCGAAGGCCGCGAGCCGCCGAAAGCCGGCCCAATGCGATGGTTCTACGCGGAGGGAGAGAACCCGGTCGTGTTCGAGAAATCTGTCGGCTTTCCGGGCCTTGCAAAGCGACTTCCGAGTAGCGCGGCCCTCGTTTCGAGCTGCACCAGTGCCGACCATAAGCTCGCAACTGGATTTTACGACTTCTCGGTATTCTGCCTGGAGGACTGGGAGGCCGACGCTGGCCGCAGCCTCGATGTAATGACATTCAGCGTTCCGCGCGGCTTCCTTCAACGGTGCCCAGGGGCGTTCGAGAAGTTGTTCGCCGAGTTCGCAGCGTCACTTCCGACGGTTCATGGACACGCCGGCTACGCGGTCAACTTGCCTCCAATGGGCCGAGAACCGAACGAAGCAAGCGAATATTTTTGGGCGCGGCTGTACGGCCCCGGTCTCGACGTTGGCAGCCCGAGACGCACTTGCGTGCGTGGTCTTGTAGACCGGATCAAGACTGTCGATTGGCTGGTGGCAATCGATGCCGACCTGGCTGCCCGAGTGGGTTGGCCGAATGGCCCAATGCTCCCACCGGATTGGTTCAACAAAACGTCGCTTGCGGAAGGCCGGGTCGTCATTCAAGCGGGGGCCGAGCCGCAAACAGGCGTATCGATGGGCAAGGGTCAATCGCCAAGACCGCCAGCCGCATACGTGCTATTGAATCACGCGCTGCGGGCGATCGTTGCCGGCACTATCGACAGCCTGCAAGATGGCACGATCAAGAGTACGGCGCCGCTCCTAAATACAACAATTGCGAGCGAGGCGTGGTTGCAGCGCCTCCACGTGCCCGACGACGAACTCAACGGATACTGGGTCGAGTTGCACAAGACGCCAAAGCTACCCCCGTCATCGTGAACGCTACGCAACCTCGGCCGCTGGATCGTCTGCGCACAAAACCATCGCACCGCTATCACGATTCGCAACTGGAGCGCGCTCTAGGTCTTACTGCCGGTAGGTGGTGAGCACTTCGGGGTCCAGAGCCTCATCTGCATCCAGCGGGCACAGATGTGCCAGCTTATTCCGCAGGCGTGAGTATTTCTCTGCTACGCGTACGATGTCCGGCGGAAGCCGGTGCACTCTGGCCAGGTGTAGTAGCGGACCGATTTCGACGTCCATAAGATCGTCGATCGACTCTCCATTGACCTTTACCGGGAGTGGCAATCGCGCATCCTTCATTCGTTGCGCCAGACGTCGTCGTTTGATCTCTAAGGCTGGAAGAAGCTCAGACGCTTGAGCTGCCCAAAGCCGCATTGCCAGTTCGCCTTTCGCGTCTCCGTTTTTAGCCAGGGCCACCGCATGCTGAAGGTTTTCTCCATCGAAGTCAGCGAGCCCACCTTCTTCCCAGGGGATTCCCAATTGCTGCAACGCGGATACATTTCCTGCCGCAGCGAGTATTGCTGCCATTGGATCGAACAGGTCGCGCGGAGGTAGATCAAGCATGCGATCGATGAGGTCGAAGTCCCAGAGTGCGAGGCGCGTGATGATTCGCGCGATGAGCTTGGCCTTTGCGTCAGCACGCCTGCCCCTCCGGCGCCAAAACTGGATAACGTAGCTGAAGACATCCGCTTCGCCGACGACGCCATCCCATATCAGGGGGCTTAGCGCTGGTGCCTTGTTGGGAAGCTGAACCTTTGGGACGCCCGCTGTAATCACTAAAAGCTGGCTTCTCTCTATAGCGGCGAACGCCCGGCACGCGTTGGCGTAATCGTCCAAGAATCCACGCCATGCAGGCCATTGAGGTATCCCGACCCCGGTAACCAATATCACCTGCTTGGATTTAACATTCGCCAAGAGAGAAGCGACGCTTCGACGCGAAGACGGATGATCTTCTACCTCTAATGCGGCGTACAGTTCGTCGAGTGGCGGCAGGTCCGAGACTGTGAGAGGTCCATTGATTCGCCACTCGTCCGCAAGACGTTCTTCGAGCGCTACGGACAAGGCAGCATATCCGGGCAACGACGCGCCAACGACGACGTTGGCGCCTTCCCTAAGCGCCTCGATCACCTCAGCAATGAAGCCGGCTGGGCCGGGCAACGACCACCTGTCCATTAGCTCGCAGTGCTAAGAAGGAGTGCCTTTTCGGCAATTGGGTCGACCGTCCATAAGCTGGCCCCCTCCGATCGAGTCAGTCCCAATAGCTCTCCCCAGCGAAGACTGGCCCGCACTCGTTCGACTTGCATTTCACCAACCACCGCCAACTCGTTCACGTCAACCGGTTCGCCTAGGCGTGCCAGTAGGCTAATTGCCTGAATAGGTTCAGAAACATTGAGACCAAGTCGATCCTGCCACGATTCAGCCTGCTCTGAACTCGAGAACCAGCGGTCGTCCGCCGTAATCATTCGTTCCCGCAACACGCGTAGTTCCGTGCAGTCTCCGACTAGGTCCAATAGCAAAGCTGGCCAACAACCGGTCACTTGGCTAAGCCGCCGCCTGTCTTCGTGCTCGAGCTGTAGCTGGCGCTCCTCCAGCCAATGGCGCAAGAATTCATCCCGCCAATGCAGAAGCGACATCCATGGCGACTGAATGCTTTCGGAGCTGGTTTCATCACGAAGCAACCGCCAGAGCGTTGCGGGCTCTGCGACAAACACAAGGGAAGCAAACTTACTCGTGGACTTGAGGCGTTCGAGCCGTTGCCGTGCCTCGATGAGCCATAGATCGGTCCACGGCGTAGTGTCTGGGACGATGAACGCGGTGACAAAATCCTTCTCTCGCTCAGCCAGGGCCGCGCTTAGAGCATTGCCGAACGAGTGCCTATCATTGCAATTTGAAAGCACCACGGGCGCAGCCTCCTTGCCAAGGTAGTCTTGCAAGCTAGCCACCACATTGCCAATGCCTGCCGCATGCGTGCCCGTGACCACCGTGATGTTGTTTGCCCGCTGCAAGAGCCTGCTTAGCTGCTGATAGGTGAATGCGTTGCGCTCGGCTGCGGCCGGCAAACGTCGGAGCGGTGGCCGAAACGAAGCTGACTCAAATTCGACAGCAGGTTCCCGATCCTTGACAAGGACTGCTTCGATTTCCTCCCGATTACCAAGTAGGAGGAGGACGTTAGGATTACGCAGCACGTAACGCCCTGCATCCCGCCGGCGAAGCACTCCAAGGCCCACCATCTCGTCCAGAAGCACGCGAAAGTCAAGCTCACTAGTATCTCGAAAGCCCTCCGGCCACCAGTACATAGCACCCGACTGACGGATCGTCTGCCACGGCATGCCGTCGGTCTGCGAATAGCGGCTCCTCAACAAGTCCAAAGCCATCGCATATGCCACAACCTCATATCGGGGATCAAGCTGTAGCGTTAGGCGGAATTTGGCTCGAATCTCGTCGCGCAAGGCGTCGCTGGAGTACACCTGTTCGATATCACGGTCGGTAACGATGTAGCGCGGCCCATTCACCCGCTGCCGGCTGGCAATTTGGCTCAGCATGTGGCGAAGCAAGTGCGAGCAATAGAGCTGAATCAGGCTTGGGTAGTAGTTTGTTTGAGCCAGGATGCGAATTACCAGGGCACGGCTCTCGAACTCGAAGCCCGAAGCTGCCATGGGCCGACGGATCAACTCGGCTGCCTCGCGGACCTCGTCTCCTTCGCGAAGCGGTCCAATCTCGATTGGTTCGCCAAAGTGGGCCAGCGGATGGTTCGGGCGCTCGGTCATCCGAAGCACGTTGTGCAGGCCGGCGAACACCACCTTGAAACGCCTACCTGTCTCATCCATGAGTTGTTTGAGCCTTCGCGTGTTTTCGAAGTCGCTTCGCCCGTCCTGCTCAAAAAACCGGTCTGCTTCGTCCAGCAACAGCAGAACACGGCGATCTGAATCGGCAGTCAGGAATTCGCGAACGCCTCGAATGACTCCTTCCACGCCCTGCTTCTTACCGGGCACCGGCACGGCTATACGCACATCCAGCACGCCAAGCTCCCTGAGCTTTTCGTGCAAAGCGATCCACACCTCCGCCGCTGCCCGACTAACCCCGATCCCTTCGGCTCGCAAATCGATCCATTTCGCATAATGGCCTCTTTCTGGCGCATGGAACGATTGCTCCGCACGCTTCAGCAGAGCGGTTTTACCAAGCTGTCGGCCACCGTAGATGAAGCACCGACCGTTCGGTCCGCGTACCGCATCGAGCTCGGCTCCGCGGCCGTAAAACAATTCAGGTGGTACGAGTCCGGCTGTGGCGTCGTATGGCGACGAGAACGAAAAAGGAAGTGATGCGTCAAACCATGCACGCAGTCGTGACCCGGCGGCATGAAACAAGTATACGAGTAGGGTCTCGTCAAGAAGCGCGAAAGCCCGTCGCTTAGCCTTGGACATTCGGCTCAGATCCTTCCACTTTCGTTCCGTCATACGCCCGAAGTAGAGGAGGAGTGTCGGGCGACTGACCGTCGAGTCGCCAACCCATTGCAGCAATTCGTCTTCTGTAGGCCGCCCCCAAACGCAGACCACGCGATACTTCCCCCCTGCGGCCGAGCCGAACATTGGTAGTGGGCAGATATGTCGGTCTTCGACAGGTTGAACATCCAGCGACCATGCTTCGCGGCCAGCAACCTTTTCCGTGCGCGAAAGCGATTTGACGGTGAAGCCGAGGCCCGTCATCAACGGCTGCAGGCGAGACTGCTCTGCTCCCTGTTGCGCCTTTATGTCCGACCAAGCGCCGAACATTTTCGCCGCCTGTTCGCGTTGTGCACCGGCTACGTGTTGGACATCCATGCCAGGGACCATCAGCCCCTGGCGAAGCGCTTGTTCAATTGCATCTCGGCGTTGACCTCCGAGGAGCCACGACTCTATCGCTTGTAAGCCAGCGGGAAAGTATTTGTCGAACCCCTCCTGAGACTCCCCGTCCAGTTCGGTCGGCACAGGTCGCCCTTGAACAAGCCAGTGAACAAGTTCGTTAGCTGTTGCAATGTCGCCATCTCCCAGCGCTCGCTCGACGTCGTCAACCGTTGCTCGCATCTCTTCCGTGACGGCAACATCTCGCATCGCTTCTCGCACCTGCTGTGCACGCGCTTCGCGGGCTTGGTGAACCGTCGTCCGAATTTCTCGGATCTCACTCATGACCTTGTCAAAGCGCCGAACGTCGTCCAATTGGACTTCCCATAGGGCGAGTCGACTTTCGAACTGCCCGCGATCAGCGTCGACAAGATAGCCGTAGGCCGACCCGATCTCGACTGCCCGGCGGCATTCCGAGATGTCCCTCCGGAGTGCTTGCTTCCAGCGTTCACGGTCTTGACGAATCGGAATTGACTGCGACTCGATCATCCCTGCCTGAACCAACATTTCGGCGCCCAGTACGTCGCCACGCTCTAGCCGTGTACGCGCGGCGGCGTCCGCACCCAGCGGGTTTGACAACCAATAATTGAGCGAGTCGAGGGCAATCGCCGGCTGCGACTCACACGACCAGTCGTCCCTAAGCGGCAAATCGGCGATCAAAAGTAACGGCTGGCCGAGAACCTCCGCTGGGGACGGCTCCGAGGTTGGCAACTCAGCGGCTGCATCGAACAGCGAGAGCACACTGCGCATCGCGCGTAACGCCTGGGCCTGCCCGGCCTGAACGAGACCCCACGGGTCGTGCTCTGGCACCCTGAGCAGTTCGTCTTCGACCGCCGGTTGGCTCTCACGCAGGCTTGTGTGAACTCGTTCAAGAAGGTCGCGCATGCGATCCCCCTCCTGCCCCAGCAACTCCACTAGGTTCAGCCATTGACGCGGCAGCCTCAGCGCTTCTTCAATGTTTCGAAGCAGGTGATCGAGTGCGCCAGCGTGAATGTCGTCGCCTCGACGCCGCTTTAAGGTCTTTCGGTCCGTGTCGTGGATGAGTCGCAACACCTGCGCATGGTCAGACATTGCCGCCAATCGCTCGCGCACACGATCAACCTCGGTGATCCGATTGTGTAGTACCGGGGTCACCAAGGCGTCGATCTCTCCGCCCGCGTGCAACCAATGGCGCCAAACGCTCGTCGCCGCAGCGAATTTGATGGTGTAGGCCGGAGCTTGTACACGGAGCCAGTCTTCGGCCGCATGCTGCAGGGCCTGCAGGTCAGCCCGAATCGAAGCCTCGCTGCGAGCCTGGCGCAAGACGGCCGGTTCGATTCGAAACCCCATGAGCAGCGGACTGAGTTCACGCAACTGCTGCACGAGCGCATACAGCGCCGGGTAGTTTCCGTCTTGATGCAGATAGGCTGCCACCACCCCAGCACCGGTGCCTGGCGCAAGGATCATGGCTCGCATCGTTGCGGAGGCCAACAAAAGATTGATGGCCGTGCGCCAAGCTCGAGGCGTCTGTGCGGCAAAGACCTCAGGCTGCAGGCGCTCAAAGCGCGCGCTCAAGGCCGATTGCACTCCACCATCGGGCAGCATCAAAGCCCCTTCGAGTGCGACGGCTGCCAGCAGGTCGGGAGACGGGACCGTCAGACCTGGGTTCTCGTCACAGATCCAGCCTGCCGCATGGAAGGCCATCGACGCTTGGCCGCGAGACAACAATTGCCAAATGGGGCGACAAGCGTTTCCAGCTGCATCGTTGTACGGCTGATCATCATCGATCGACCGCTGATCGGCCGGCTGCAGAGAAGCGCCATCACCGCTGTAAGGCGGCTGTGGCTCTTGGGGTATCTCCTGCGATTGGAAGGCACTCGAGGCCGCCTCTATCACGGACGCCGGTTCCGTCGCTCCTAGCGCAGGCAGTATCTCCGCCCGCGCGGTAGTGTTCCCTTGGGGCTCCTCTCGCGAAGCTAGCGGCCGGGGCTCTGGCAATGGCTCCGCGTCATTCTGTTCCGTAGGCGGAGGTCGATCGCTGTCGCGGGCCACGACCGGAAACGTGTTGCCCTCAAGAAGCGAGCGGTAGTCGCATGCGTAGTCGAATGGCGCACCAAACGGGGAAGCTGCGTCAATCAGCTTCTCCTGCTTGGCTTGTTGCTCCGATTCGGCCTCTAGTTGCCACTTGAGAGCTTCTGCGCGCTTGCGTTTGCCTGCAGCCTGTTCGGCAAAGCCCTTCACCGCTTCGAGCATCGTGTTAGCGTCAGCCACCGCAGTTTGGCTGCGCTCGACTTCGCCCAGCGCGGTCACCAGATCTTCCGCAGCGACGTTGCTACGCTCGACCGCCGCTACGGCATCTCCTGCAAGCACTTCAATCTGTTCCCCCTCTGACCGTTCGCCCGCTGCGAGCTTCCACCGGGCCTCAATGTGAGAGATCAAGTCAGCGTCCAGCCAGTTGAATCCCTCGCGCACAGAAAGCGACCGCAGGTGATCCAACAACCCCTCGATGTGGGTGCTCAATTGTTGGGCCGCGGGCTGTTCTCGGTGTGGCAATGTCGCGCAAAGGCTCTCCACATCACGAACCAGTGCGGCAAGTTCGGCGACTGCCTCTTGGGTGGGGTGCTCCTTCAATTCGGCCGACAGGTCGTCGAGCCGGCGAAGGAACCTAGGCCATGCATCCGCATCCTGCACCATATCGCTCGTATTCAACTGGGTCCGTGCGCTGTCTTGGGCCGAATCGTCATCCCGATCCTTTTGAGCGGAAATGTCCTCTGGTCGCACGAGAAGCGATCCGAGCTCCGAGTCCAGGTCCGGGCAGACTCGCACTGCCTCTCTAATGAACCAGTCGGAAAATCCGACGGAAGACATGGCGAACGTAGCGCGCGCGATCGTCAAGCGCTTATCGGCATCCAATTCGTCCCAGCGATGCAGATCATCGACGATGCGAGGCCAGAGCATGAACAAGCCAAGGGGAGGCTTTGCGGCTTTAAACCGAGTAGCGAGCCCCTCCACATTTGCTTTGATCCGCGGCCACTCGGCGCAAGCATCTACCAACAGCTTCTCGTCGAGAGTCAGGGATAACCATCCGGGTTCGTAAGCTTTCAGTAACTGGATATCGACTGCCAACGTGTATGCGCGAGTTCCCAATGCGCCCTGGGGTTCCAGCATGCGCCTGACCGCAGACCAAAAGCTTCCAAAGCGTTCACCCGGATTTACGTAAAATGAGAGCACGTTTATCTCGGTCTTTGACACTTTGCCGGCCAGACGATCGCCTGGGTTTCGAATATCCCTGGCATTGCTCTGCATTTCACGCCTACGCCCCCTATTCAGGCCCGCTTGGCGCGTCATCAACGCGATCACGGCAAACGTTCGTCCCTCCAAGGCAAGTAGCGACATCGGAAGGCCATCGACGGGACGATGGAAATAGGATGCCTGATCGGATTGCATACGATGTTCTAATTAGTTGACTGTGCTTAAAAGAAGAACGCGCTGAACGCTAGCTGTCCCGGCGGTGGCGTGAATAACAATGAAGCCCTTCACCGGCTTCGCCCCCCCGTCAGCATTTTGCAATCTCGAAGGGCACCCCATCCTTCGCGATTTCATCGACGCGTCCTCGCCTCGGTCAGAGTTCCAAATAGGCATGGTACCGCATCATTGCAACAGAAGGTGGTCCGGCCATTAAGCTTGACCTGGCTTTGGCAAAAATGATTTTACGTCCGCCAAGTTCGCAATGACGAGTTGCCGCTCCCCCTTTCGGGGAGAGCCATTCACCTCAAAGTTGAGCGTTCGAAGGGTGTAGTAGAGCATCGCTTGGCGGCAAGTAATCGTTACCGCGCCATTCCTCATGCCATAGTCGATCTCAACGCCACGGCGCTGCTCGGGAGTTAGCGAAGCATCAGGCGTCAGGACGAGTTCGACGTTGGTATTCCATTCCCGATCTTCAACTGGATCGATAGGAGATGGTTTGGGTGTTCCTGGCGACAGGATGCGCCCGAACACGAAATCCCGAAAACCGCAGCGAAGGTGGCAGTAGGCACGAACATGCCAACGCACACCATCGTATCCGAACGCATGAGGGCTGATGTAGCGCGCCTGCTGCTCGTCACGGGCGATCGACTGGTAATGAATCTCAAGCATGGATCGCTCAGCAATGGCCCTCAACATGAGGGTCAGCGTCCTCGCCTCAATAGTTCTTGAGGGAAGAGGAACAGATGCCACGGGTGGGCGAAATGATAAGAAGGTCTGGTCACTGGACAGGATTTCTCGCTCTAGCGCGAGCAATTGCGAGAGGTACTGCCTAGGGCCGGTGGACTCGAAAATCGGCGTAAATCCAGCAGAGGCGATGTACGTGCGTGAGCTCGTGTCGTAGTGCAAGTTATCGGGAGCCAACTCGACGTACCGCGAAATGTCCGCGGATGCCTGCGGCACCGAGATCTTGAAGAACTCGGTTAGGTCTCGGCGATTGATCCGACCTTCCCACTGCAGGCGGAAGTCGACGAATTGCAGGCGACGCTCCTGACTCCACTTGATAGAACTCGATTCGCCGCCATCGCGCGACGACTTCGCCTCGGAGGAACCTATGGCGTTGGGAGTGGCGCTCGTTGCCCGATCCTCCCCCGCAACGTGAGAGGGAGACTTTACTTGGGAAGGCGAGCGGCGGGGCTTGGGAGGCGACATTCTGACCGTATAAAAAGTTGACGCGCATAGAAACTATGCGTATAGTAAATTTACTGGCAATCGCTGAGATCTGCAAGGTCTTCCGTGGGGTGTTCCACCCAAGCTGCGCGTGCGTCAGTCAGCCCTCCCTTTGCCTGCGGCCGGGGGCGCTGACATCAGGCATCGCTCGCAGGCTCATTCACTCAACGGAGAACCCTCCAAATGTCGATCGTAAAAAGCTTTGCCGTGGGAAACGGCGACATGTTTTACATCAAGCATAACAGTGACAATTTCACCATTATCGACTGCAATCTCAACGCGGAGACCGCCAGCGATCGCATCGCTGAACTGAAGCGTGAGTCCCAGGCGAGAGGAGTCACGCGCTTCATCTCGACTCACCCGGATCAAGATCACTTTGGCGGAATCGAACTCTTGGATAGCGAGATGCCGATCCGGAACTTCTATGTGGTTGACAACCAAGCCATCAAGGACGACGAGACGGAGTCGTTCAAGCACTATTGTTCGCTCCGGGACGACACGGCGAAGGCGTTCTACATTTACAAGGATTGCTCGCGCAAGTGGATGAACCTGTCGAGTGACCTCCGCGGTACCTCGGGGATCAGTATCCTCTGGCCGGACGTGAACAATCCCGACTTCAAAAGCGCTCTTGTCGCATGCAATGCAGGCGAGAGTTACAACAACGTGTCCGCCGTGATTCGGTACGCGGTTAAGGGCGGCGCGAGCTTCCTATGGCTGGGGGATCTTGAGACCGAGTTCATGGAAAAGATTACCGATCACATTAACCTGGAAAAGACGACCGTGGTCTTCGCCTCGCACCATGGGCGCGACTCCGGGAAGATCCCAGACTCGTGGCTTGAGAAGCTGGCGCCCCAGATCATAGTCATCGGCGAAGCACCCTCGCGGCACCTGAACTACTACACCGGTTACATGACGATCACTCAGAACAGTGCTGGCGACATCACGATGGAGTGCATTGACGACAAGGTCCATTTTTACGTGTCCAACCCCAACTACTGGCATAAGGGGTTGATCGACGAAGGCAGGAATACGTTTGAAAACTACGTCGGCAGCATCACGGTAGAGAGCGATTACACACCGGAAGAAAAGGCGGCATGAACGTGGTCGCGATCAACTGGACGCAGGTCGTCGACAAGATACTGGACCCGTATGAACTTAGGGCTCGCCTCTTCCCTGGGTTGCTCGTGCTCCTCCCTGCGATCACTTACCTTGCACTGCTGTACGGCACAAAGAATCCAATAGTCGTAGGGCTTACGAGTGTGCTGGCAGCATGTGGTGGGCCGTATTTCCTGTCCAACTTCGTTCGTACGTGGGGACTGCGCGCGCAAGAGCGCCTGTATCGTCGATGGGGAGGACCGCCCTCGACGTTGCTGCTTAGGCACCGCGATACCCACTTGCCGCTACAGACGAAGCTGCGCTACCACGAGCTTTCTGCATCCAGGCTGGGAATCGCCATGCCCAGCTCCGAAGAAGAGAAACATGATCCAGCAGAGGCGGACGAAGCCTATGCGGCGGCGGCCGACGCGCTGCGCCCCCTAACCAATGACCGCAAAGCCTTCCCGTTCGTCTTCAAGGAGTTGGTCGCCTATGGATTCAACAGGAATGCGTACGGTTCACGATGGGCGGGGTTTTGTGTCTCGGTATTGACGATAGCGGCGACGCTCGTGCATGCCGGTACTGTGCACTTGCAACGGCCTTACTGGAGCACCTCGGGCCTGACTCCTGCGGACATCGTCGTGTTGCTCTTGGCGGCCGGCTTTGCAGCCCTGTGGTGCATCCATTTTACCGCGGACACAGTGAAGGTCGCTGGCGTCTGCTATGCAAAGCGGCTCTGGGAAGCATTGGAGAAGTTGCCGAAGAAGCCCTCGCGCCCCCAAAACAAGCGCAGTCGGTTGACCGATAGCAGCGACACTACGGCTGCTCAGAAATAGATGTAGAACAACGAACTACCCCTTGAGTACTTCGGAATATTCCGGGATTGGGCTGGCCACGCACAAACTGAGCGTCATCCATTCATCCTCGCGAGTTTTAAACACCATG
>Ga0224712_10000112_pt1 | contig 13022 bp, 14 predicted proteins | sample DielMetaTC5pm2_FD_171474 | JGI IMG/M metagenome (GOLD analysis project Ga0224712, IMG submission 171474) | Corn rhizosphere microbial communities from Kellogg Biological Station, Michigan, USA - Diel MetaT C5pm-2 (Metagenome Metatranscriptome)... | ecosystem: Host-associated > Plants > Roots >...
CCCGTGTTGACCGAGTAGTCGATCAGCATCGCGAGGTACTGAATCGCCATCTGGTTAGTGAAACCGTACAGCGTGAGCTTCACCTGATCCTTCGCCAACTGTGAGGCCGACATTTCGACCAATTGCGCAGCAGGCGACGGGTTCCCCGGCCATTGATAGATCGGGAACGAGGGCGCATCCGTCAACTCGGGTTCAACGTGAGCCACGACATATGGCGGTACGATGTTGTCGGGTACGAGATACGACGGATAGACCTGGACGGTTGTCGCGCCGAATGTCGTTTGCGCCATCCAGATCGGCAGGCTGTTCGATACAATCGGGCCAACCGGCAAATCGGCCGCGCTTGCAACCAACTGCGAGGCAAGGGACGGATACACCGCGAAACCGCGGTAATGCCAAAGCTCGGCCTGTTGATAGTTGAATCCAGTTGCCGAAAACGCGACGCGCAGCGTCGTGCCATCCACCGGCCACGATCCAACCCACATCGTATTAGGCGCGATCGCATTCAACTCCGAGATCTCTTCCTCGGGCGTGAATACAAACTGATTCGCCGCCAGCGTTTGATCCTCTTCTTGCCGACGCTCGCTTAGAACGTGGAGCGAACCCTTGAACTGCTTGGTAGGACTGCTCGCAACCCAAAACACATAGCCATCGGCCGGGATCGTCGATTTCGTGTACTGCTGAAACGAAACCGTCTGATTGCTCGAGATGTCATCGACGCCAGCCGCGAGCGCCGTCGCCAGTTGCCCGGGTGCTGCGCTGGCTTCAGAGATCAGCGTCATTTGTCGTCACTCGTAGTCCAGGCTCGGAAGGAAGCCTGATAGAGGCCGGTGTCGACGAATGCCGGACGCGCCTTGTTCTTCTTCGCGTAGGGCGTCTTTTTGCGGTGATTCACGCCGACATCAGCAGCTTCAACCTTCTGTCTGCTCAGGTCTTGCCATTCGCGCGCATCGAGGTAGTCGCGGAATTTTTCTTCGATCTTGCCGTTGACGCTCATTCCCGAGATCAGGCGATCACCGAGTTTCGTATCGATGTCCTTGCCGAAAATGGCGACGGGCTTGCCCTGTGCCAAGGATTCAATCTCACCCGCCATCGCATCAGCTAGGAATTCTCCGATCTGATCCTCGTATATCTCGAGGAACGTGCGCATCACGTGGTATTCGTTCTCGAGATAGCCCGCGACCTCGCCGGTCGTCTTGCCGCCATCCGCATCGGTATAAGCCGCGTCGACAACCCCTAGCATCAGTTGCATTTAGCTGACCCCGACGATAGACGGCCCTGAGGCTTGGCTGTAATCCAGATATTCTCGACCCCAAGGCGTGAGCAGAAGATCGAGATCCCCCATCGTCAAGCCCTTGAGGAAGTCGGGCGTTACTAGCGTTTGCGAGGTTGCCTGATCCGCCGATGCGCCGATCGGACCCGCTTTAAAGGAGAGCAACTTGAATGCGGCTCTTTGATCGGCGAAGAATGTCTGCTCGGCTTGGTCCTGTCCAACCTTCAGCAGCTTGTGCATGCCGTAGTTGTAGACGGCCATCACGTACTCGATCGCTGGCATCCCCGGGGGCGGCGCGAGAGTGATCGCAACAGCCGCTCCGAACGCCCATGCGAGATATTGCGAATAGGTTGACGCGCTCGCAATCGAGACAGGCGCGGTCGGAGCGGGAGATACCGTTCCGCTCGTTCCCGTCCACGTCGCGATGTAAGTGTTGAGCCCATTCCCGACCAGCGCCATGCCGGCGGCCACCGTTCCCGTCGTGCTTGCCGCCGTCAGATTACCCAACGTATCGACGGTCACGGTCGTAAGCGTTCCGCTCGGCAAATCGGCCGAAGGAACACCCTGATTCAGCACGAAGGCAAAGAAGTCGCCGATATTCGGCGCGGTCGGATTCGTGAACATGGGTCAGTGGATCGTGACGACTTCGCCGTCTACGGACATGTAATCAGCGAGATCCAAAGCGGCGGGCAGGGCGGCGAAATACGGAACGCCGAGCGAAAGAGCGATCACACGCGGCGTAAAAGCCCAAACTGCGTGGCCTTTTGCGATGCAGATCTTCATGCCCTTGGCCATGAGCGCCTTGACTTCCTCGATGTGAGTCATCGTCGGCGCTTTAGTGGCTTCATTGAATGCCGCATCCACTGCGGCACGCGCTTCATCGGAGAGACGGACGGCTTTCATGTCAGATGTCCAGGCGCGCGCTTTCGGGTGCCGTCGCATCCACCGACACGCTCATCTTGATCTCGTTGCCGGTCGGCGTGCCGCGGGGATCCGATTCCTGCTCGACTTCGACCATCGTTACCTTTGCGAGACGCTTGCGCTTATCCTTCGGCGCACGATTGGCTTGATCCATTGCGAGGGCGCCGCGCTGCGCTTCGACGGCCGAGACGCGCTCTTGCGCCTCGACTCGAGCGGCGTGACCGGCTTCGATCTGCGTTTCGGTCGTGGGCTTGTCCAGGCTGTACATCCAGCCCGAAAAGTTCTCCATCCGGCCGTTCGTTTCGTGCGAGCGCTTGAACCCGGCATTCTCAAGTTGCCAGATGAAGTATTCGACGTGTTGCTGGGACCATTGATCGCCGATCGGCGCTTGCTGGCCCGAATGCACTTCGAGTTCGTAAATGCGATTCGATTCCGGCAGGCGGTATTGGAACTTGAGGCGTTGTTTGGTGCCGTTGGCAACGTAAATTCGGGTCATTTTCTTTCCCTAAAAAGAAGAACCGCCCGAAGGCGGATATCCCTTGAAATTGAACTCGCGCCAACCTGGCAAGGGAACCAGGCTTTCGGATGCGCAATCCTAGGCGCGAGGTAAGGCTTTAATACGGGACCGAGAGGATGTACAAGCCCGCGCCACGAACGTTCCAGCCACTCGAGATACGGTTCTCGTAGATCGTCGTGATCGCGCCATCCGGCGTGGGCGTCGGAATTTCGATCGGCGCAGCCATCGCGGCGTACATCACGTTCACCGCCTTCATAGCCGGCGAAACTTCGCCGAAAACGTTGGTGTTGATGCCCGGGATGTCGGGCACTTCGACTTCGGGGATCGTGAGGATAACGGCATCAGCACCCGCGGCACTCTTACCGATCAGCGTATCGTCGAAATACCACTGCAGATCGTCGCCGGCCTCTTGTATCTGAGCCTGCGCAACGTTCGCGGTCGTCTGCGTGCCGGCGCCGGGGCGTTGGTACGAGGTGACTTGAACGATGTTCGCGATTTGCGCTTGCAGGAAGATGCGCTGCGGGCTGATGACGACGATCTTGTTGTGGATCTTGCCGCCGCTCTGGAACATCGAGATCTTCAGCGAGACGATCTGATTGAGCAGCCATTGCGCCATCGCTCCGTTGTCGTACGTCGAGAACGTCGTCGCACCGTATGGATCGGGCGGCAACGTCACTTGGACGGCGTTCGGCGCGTTGAGCAGGCCTTCGCCCTTCGCCGGGTTGTAGCCGTACAGCAGCGCCGTGCGGTATTGCTGATAGTGACCTTGGCGGGCGGCCAGGGCTTGGGCAGCGGGCAGGCTGACGTTGTAGTTCGCCGCGGCGGCCGTGTCGTGACGGTCCCAAATCGAACGCGTACGCACGAGATACGTCGGCGTGCCGAACTGTTCGCCAACGAGCGAGGCGCTCGGCAGCATGTTCGACGGAGCGCCGGCAGCTTGCGCTTCGGTACGCAGATCGAGTGCGTTCACGTACACGTACAGATCATCGGGGCCGATCTTGACGCGCGGTTTGCCGCCCTGCAGGGCTTCGAATGCCCCCGACGCTTGCGCGTAGGTGACGATGAGGTCGGGCTCGGCGAAATGCGGGTTGATCCGGGCCCTTGCTGGAAACAAATTGGCCATTTATGCAGGCTCCAAAGTAGAATGGGAGACGATTTTTAGTTCAGCAAATCGAACACCACCGCTCCCAAATCACGGAGGTATCCAGATGGAAAAATGTTCTGTTGACGGCTGTTGCAGCGAAGTTCTAGCTAGGTCGTTATGCAATGCCCACTACAAAAAATTCAGAAGAACAGGAGCATTGAAAACGGTGATACGAACCCGCGGAGAGGGGTCTATTAACCCGGCCAATGGCCGCCATTACATGACTCACGATGGGAAGATGCGATTTACCCATGTGGTTATGGCGGAGAAGGCCCTTGGCAGACATCTCCCCAAGGGGGTGCAGGTTCACCATGTTGATGAAAATCGCCTAAACAACGATCCAAATAACTTGGTGATTTGCCCCGATCAGGCGTATCACGCGCTTCTTCACCAGCGAGCAGATGCGTTAGATGCCTGCGGTCACACTCACTGGAGGAAATGCAAATACTGCAAGCAGTGGGATGACCCGAAAAATCTGCGCATCTATGTCAGCAGCGTTTGCCACTTTCGCTGCGAGCAGGAATACAGACGTCAACGGAAAATCGAGAAGGCCAATCCTTAGATCTGGATGATGGCTGCGTTACCCGTCGTCCAGGAGACGGCCCCGGTACCCGAGTTGTAACTGACGATCTTGCTGTTCGAGTTGAGCGAGACGATCTTCGTCGTCGCCGGCAATGCGAAAGCGCCGCTCGTGCCCGATGCCGTCAGTTGGAACAGCGCCGGATCCCAGTACAGCGTTTGGTTGATCGCTCCGCCTTCGAGCGAGGCAACCAGGCTAGACAGCACTTGCACCGCGATACGTGCGTTCGTGCCGAAGCGGTAGTAGTTCACCGTCATGCCGGACATTGCCGTTTGCACGGAGTTGCCCGGGACGATGATCATGTTGCTGGCTTGGTCGAACACCGTCATGCCGGTGACGTTGCCAGCAGCCGACGCCAAAACGAGCGAATTGCCGAGTTGGTTTTTGTCGACCGTTGCGACGTCTTCGGTGACGAGCAAGCCGCCCCAAACCGGTTGCGTGACGCTCGAAGCGACGACGCCCGAGGCAAGCCACATGCGCGACGACGTATCGTCGAATGTGGTGCCTTGGACGTAGCCTTCGGTCGAGACTTGAAAGTTGTTCGACGGGCTCGTCGTCAACTGCGGATCGAAAGAGATGGCCATTTACGCAAGCTCCTTAGTGCTTTTGGCGGGGGTCGAGCAGGCGCACGCCATGACCCTGATGTTTGAAGTAGCCGAGCCATGCGTCCATATCGCCCGAGTACTCGGTGATCTGTCGGCCAGCTTCGTCGCTGCGGATGATCGGGATGAGCTTGCCGGCGGGCATGACTTCCGGGCTACGCGCGACGGCTTGAGCGTCCACACGGATCTGCTCTTCGACAGTATCGAACACGACGCCATCGAGCGAATCCAAGCGGATGCCCTTGAACTTGTCGCTGTGCTTCTGGAACTTCGACGCGAGGCGTTGGCGGTAGGCAATCGGGCTTTCGCCGTGAAGCGGAGCCGGCACGCTGTCGCCGAACATCTGCGCGACCGAATCCCAACGGGCTTGCGCGGCGCTGAGTTGGTCCCGGTCCGAAGCCGAGAGGGGCGTCGCGAGCGCTTGCAGCCGCGCATTCATGGCGTCGATCTGCTTCTTCATGTCGGCGTTGTCGGCACGAAGTTGGGAGTCGGCGCGCACCTTTTCTTCCGAATCCTTTCGCATTTGCTCTTCCTTCTTTTTGCGTTCGGCCTCTTCGGAATCCATGCGGGCCGTCTCTTCGGCGTCGCTGCGAGCCTGGGCTTCACGCGCAGCCTTGGCTTCGGCGGTTTCTTCGACAGCGCCAGCAGCCTCGGCAACCTTCAATTCGGAAGCAACCGAATCAGCAGGCGCAACGGGAACTGCGGGAGCGACCGGTGCCGCATCGCCGCCCTTGTTTTCAAGCGCGTCCATGCGAGCGCCCAATGCCGAGCAGGCTTCGTCGAAGCGCTTACCCAATGCATCCGCCCACGCCGGGACTTGTTCCGTCGTTTCGTCCATCTGTGTTTCTCCAGTGTTAATTCCGCTGGGCTCGCCGCCCTTATCCCAAACACCAACCGGGCATACCGCCAAGTGGTCGAGGAAAGAGGGTTTGCCTTCGATGAGAACCGTCTTGCCGTCGACTTCAACGGAGACGGCTGAGCCCGCGTCGCGGAAAATCACCGCGGGACTAGTCGAGTCGTGCGTCGTCAACATCAGTTGAGCGCCGTCCGAATCGAAGATCTTTGAAACCCCGCGGACCTCATCGCCCGCGATATAGGGATAGAAGATCGAGCCGATGTTTCGCTCTCGATACTCCTGGGTGTTGAGTAGTCCTTTTGCGTGCAGGAAGAGAACTGGCAGGCCGTTGCAGCGCTCGCGGAATTCTTCGGTCAGAAAGGTTTCAGGCGGTCGATAGACGTATTCGTCGAGCGCCTTGCGGTAGCTCGTGCCCGTGCCCGTGATGCGCAGATCGAAGAGCCATGCGCCTTCGTATTTCTGCGGAGAGAGCAGATAGCCAGCGGCCATCCGCTTTGCGATGTCGAGTTCGTTGCCGGTGACGAGTTCGATCGTTATAGCGACCGGCTCAAGCATTCCTTCTGGCAGTTCATTCGGTGCCGCCCATTGCCAAGCCGTATGCTCGTTGTTGAGCTTCGGCTCGAAGGGCTCTTTGACGTCTTGCAGGAAACAGGTGTATTCGCCCTCACCATTGGCAATCGGATTGCGGCGAACCGGCCAGCGGATGCCATCAGGGCAATCACCGATTTCCTCGATGCATTCGCGTACCGCTGCGGCCTCCGGCGTTTCGTTGCCTTCGGCATGACCGCCAGGCTGCTCCCATTCGCCCGTATCGCTGCGACGCACAAGCAGATAGCGCGGGCCCGGAGCGCGAAAGAGGATGCCGGCGCAATTGGCGGGCGTGGGCTCGGCGTCAGACCGACTCTTGCCCGCTTCCTTTTCTGCGATCGCGATCGCCTGATTCTCGGGATGTCCCGCGTGACGAAGTTCGGCAATGTTGGCGCTGATCGCCTCCTGCGACGAACCTTGTTCGAGAGGCATTCGATGTACCAAAAGAAAAAGCCATCGCGAAGGGTGGCTTTGTATGGGTGATGTAATTCGGCTAGGCGTTGCCGAGTGGAGCAGTCAGTCGAACGAACTCACCATTGACAAACCTGCCAAATGTGCTGCTGGCGCGGGCAATCTGTTCGTTGGTTAAAGCCGCGATCGCCATATATTGCCTCCGGCGAGCGTCATAAAACCTCGGGCTTACCTTCGCCAGATCTTCGCCATCCATATTGCGGGCCGCAAGGTGGTAGGAGGGCTTGCCATCAATGACGATCTCGAAGCAGTAAGCGAGACCATCGGGCAATCCATCGCTATCACCCTGGGCGCGAAAAATGTACGGTTTGCAGTTCTCAAGCTGGTTCATGTCGCCACCTTTCTCTTCAGTCGCGTTTGCTCAAGCAGGTCCTTGCCCTTGACGGTCAGCATCTCTTCGGGCAAGTCACGCAGGGCATATAGGGCAACAACAAAACATTGGCAAAACGGCTCTTGAGCTGCCGCCGTGATTTCGTCGTAATAACCAGAGGCGCCGGTCTTCACCAATCCCTGTTGCTTCGCCCAGCTATCGCGCACAAGGTAGATCTTCTGATCGCGTTCCTTGTGGTCCTCGCGATAGTCGTACCCGGCGCGCCTCCAATGGCTGCGCCACCGATACGCAATGACGCCGTTTTGCTGAGCGACGACCTCATTGATCGCGGCGACTAACTTGGCGCCTTGGTCGATCTGGCATCTGCGGGCTTCATACTTCACTTGCTGAATCGGCTTGGCGATGTGCTCTTTGACGTCGACCTTATCGACGACCTTGGAGCCTTGATCTGGAATCGACGTCATCCAGCCCGACGCGCGCCGCAGCATCTTCTCGACCGCTTCCTCGCGATTGAGCTTGATCAGGCTGACGCTTGCCCTAATGCGCCGGTCTAGCTCGTCGCGAGCGAATGGCTTCAGCCGCTCGATCGTGAACGTCGGCACGCCCGGGTGATACTTGAACATCGACGACTTGGAGAACGTGCGATTGAACACGGTCTGCATCGCTAACTGCATCCGGTTCTGAATTTCTTCGGGAGTCGGCAGATCGGCAATCGCGGCGAAGCGCAGCTTGCGCAGCCAGTCATCGAGCCGCGCCGGATCGTCGTAGCCGTTCTCTGTGATATCGCGCACCGCGGCGGTTAGGACGTCTTGGAAGACAGTCATAGGTGCGACGACTCAACGATAGGGCGCGGTTCTGACTCGGGTTCTGGCGGGACGTATGCGGCAATCGCATCCTCATCCAATTCGAGCGGGGCCGAGAACATCAACTTGCGCTCATTCAGAATAGAAGCCAGCCAGATAGCCGCCTTGGCCTTGTTCTCGGGATCGAGCATCGGACCCAGCACTTCGACGGCAGAAATCGCTGCCTTCGTGATGATGTCCTCGACCTTCACCTTTTCGCTATCAGGCTCGACAAGCAGATTCGGCCATGTCGCCGTGAATGCGTTCTTCCACTCGTAGAAGGCCGTCTCGTACGGGATGCTTTGAAAGTCGGCGTACTTGCGCTGCAGCGTCTTGTAGAACTCCGGGCTCCACGCCCGGCGCATCACGATCTGATCCATGAACCGATAGGCCGGGTTCATCTCGATCCGCATGCGGGCAATGAAGCGCGCGATGATCTTGGCGTCTTCCGAACCCTCGCCGAAGCCTTCCGTCAACGTTTCCTGATAGAGCATCGCGGCTGGCATCTTAGCCGCCGTGGCGATGTTCTTGATGCAGTTGTTGCGAGAGAATTCCGCAGCGTCGCGCAGATTCTTCAGGTCGACCGATTCGATACTTTCATCGATCCCGATCGAAATGACGTTACCCGTCTTCGCGCCCTTGAGCGATTGGCGTTTGAAGCCGAACCATTGGCGCGCGCGCTGATCGATGACCGAGCCCGGCGCTTTCATCTTCATCACTAACAGAGCAGCCTTTTCGGCCACCGCCTGATCAGTGATCATCGTTTGGATATAGGTCTTCAGCGGATAGAGCGCACGCTGATAGACCGAGCGGCCGACGAAACCGAAAGCGGAGTTCGTCCAATTGATGAAGATCGGCGACTCGTTGAGCGCAATCACGGCTCGCGACGAGTGGTATTCCTTTCCCGCAACAGCCAGATACCGCGGCTTCTGAAAGTCGGGTGCGTTCGGATTCTGGTTCAGCACCAGCGATCCGGCCGTATTCAGCGGATCCCAGGTGTTGAAGTACACCTCGAGTTCGTGCAGCTTGTCATAGGGTAGCGGTTCAGTCGTCGGAAAATCCACGCCGCTCAGTGTTCGAGCGCCGACGCCAAGCGATGCAATCCCATATACCCGCTTGAGCGTCATCAACCCCTTGATGATCTCATCGGCGCCCGTCATGCCGATCGCCATCCACTCGCGATTGAACGCTTCGATCAGGTCATCTTCGGGCACGCCATCAGCCCGGATCTTGATCTCGCGTTCCTGGCTCTGAGCCTCTTCGATCGGGGCTTCGGCCATCTTAGCGCCGAGCGGGTGACTCACATAGAGCTCTTTCGCCATTTCGTACGACGGCATCGCCCCCGGAACGATGTCATCGGCCATGAGAATCTGCATGAGCGATGACGGAATATTGGCGCCTGTTCCTACCGATGCGACGCCGCCGTCTGTGTTGAGATCGCTCATTTACCAGCCTTGTTGATGCCAAGGCTGGATGCCCGGCGATTAGTCCGTTTGATCGAAGCGTGGCTTCTGTGTGATGGCGCGTTCGGGCGTCCATCCCATTTGAAGGCGACAATGAATGAGCCCGCGCCGGAATCCGCGCCGATCCTCCCATTGCGCGACCGTCATCGTTTCGCCGTCATAGGTCAGCAAGCAACTGGAGCGCCGATTGTTGGCCTGCTCTTTCGCGGTCGCCCAACGTACATTCCCCGACTCGTAGTTGCCGTCATTATTCGGATAACGGTCCAGGGTCATGCCTTTCTGAGGAGGCAGCCCCATATCAGCATAGAAATTGTTGAACTCAAGCCATCGCTCGCAGACCTTGACGCCTCGGCCACCGTAATCTTTGTATGCCTTACATCCAGAATCATTGCAGCGTTGAAGCATGCTCATCCATGTGTTGTGGATGGATGTATGAGACATGCCGTGCTTTAGACTTGCTTGCTTCGCTCGATCTTTCTGTAGGCACCCGCATGACTCTGTGAGTCCTCGGCGCAAATTCTGCGCGACGACAAGTACATCTTCTCCGCAATCACATTTGCATGCGTAGTGCAATTTCTTCTGGGTTTTGCCTTGAACCTGCTTGCTTTCACCCGCGATCAATCTGCCGAATCTCTGTCCAGTAAGATCAATTCGATTTGGCGCGGCCGTGCCAGTAATGGTTCCTTTCGCCGTCACTTCAGACTCCTATCTTGTAAGAATCTTCAGTATAGCTCAATCAATCCATTACCATCCGTTCGAATCACCTAAAGATATTGCTACGCCGTAACAGAAAGTATCCAAAATGTCATATTGATGCGGCGTCTTCGATCCAGACCTGAAGCCGCAAACCTGCGACAAGAAATGGTTGCGAGTCTGGCCTTTGTATTCCGTCACTTTGTCGAAGGCGTGTTGCGAGATTTTCACGCTGCCGACGTGGACATGACCCATCACTGCGATAGCTCGCCCTTCCTTGCCTTGCGCCACGAGGTCGTTATCGATCGGATAAGCCGGCAATCCGCGGCGAGCCGCTTGCTGCAAGAGCACGATCCCGCTCGCCTTATCTTCGATCCACGTGCCGAAATTTCCTTCGCGCGCTTTCGTCATCGAGGAGAATTGCTCGAGCCGCTGATTGACAGAGGGCAGCCAGTCATCTAGGAACGCGGCCTCGATCTGGATCAGATCCCAATCGAGAATGATGAGCGGATGCCCGGCGATCTTGTTGCGCGCGTAATAGGTAACGGCCGTTCCGTCATGCTCCAAGCCATCCTTGAGCGCGGTATCCAGAACAGCAAAGACCTGATCGCAGCGCGTCGGATACTCGACCGGCTGGCCGTCGACCAACAGGCTTTCTTGGCTGAACAGGGTGCCTTCGAGCGGGCGCGGTAGCTGCTGATACAGCGCCGACCATGACCGCGTGTTCTTCTGAAACTGAGCCCAGTGCTTCTCGTCGAACCATTCCGGCCAGAGATATTCGCCTCGCTTGCGCCCGAGCGGATCGTTGTCGACCTCGCATTTAGCCTGCAGGCAAACGACTTCCCAGACATTCCCGTCGCGGCAGAGGATCGAGCCGCTTTCGCCCTTCCATGTCTCCGGCAGGATGCGGCCGGCGAGATCATTCTCGTTCCAACGAGTCTGGATCAGAACAATCCAGCCGCCCGGGATCAAACGGGTCTTGAGGGATTCCTCGTATTCGGCGAAGGTCGTCTCTTGGATGACCAACGAATCGGCTTGCTGCCGGTTCTTCACCGGGTCGTCGACGATCAAACCGTGGCAGCGATTGCCGGTGACGCCCGAAAGAATCCCGCCCGACAGGTATTCGCTGCCATTGGTCAGTGCGAACTCCTGCGCCGCCGACGAATCCGGCGCGATCTCGCAGCCGAAAATGCGCTTGAATCGCCTTTGCTTAATGATCGAGCGAGTGCGCCGGCCCATCTTTCGGGCCAAATCATCGCCATAGCTGGCAAGGATGATCTTCCGGCCGGGTTCCGCGCCCAGATAGCGAGCAGGGAAAACGACCGATGCATAGGTCGATTTTGCCGATCCAGGCGGCATGAAGAACATCGCCCGGCCGTGCCGTTTCTTGCTGATTCGGTCCATCGTCTCAAGAATCAGAAGATGATGCTGAGCCATCGTTGTTTCGATGGGCTTGAAGAACTCGGTGTCTGGATCGTCGGCCGCGGGTTTGCCAGGTATTTCAATGGCCTGGGCATAGGCCAGAACATCCTCTCTAGCCCTGCGGCGAATCCACAGCTCCTGCGCCGCTTGCTGCAATGTAGGCGGCGAGTTCGTCATCCGTCATGTCCTGAGCGCTCTTAGTTGTCGATACTTGGGCGTTCACTTCGAGCTTTTGCGCCTCGACCAAGCCATACGCCTCGCGCTCGAGTCCTACCAGAGTTTTCAGCGTGTCGCTCAACTTCTTCATGCCGTCGATGCGTCCGGCACTCGAAATCACCTTCTGATAAATGTCGTTGCGCCGGTCCTGGCCCTTCTCGTCATCCGATCTCAGCAATTCACCCAGTTGCTCGAAAAGGTCCAGATTTTCCGTCTGGGCCTCAAGCTCTCCGAGGAGCGCCATCGCGAGCGATCTCGACCGAGCAATGTCGCTGCGCTGGGTCAGCCTGACATGCGCCACGGTTGCGGCGCCAGCGTCGACAATATCGCGCTCCGAGTACGCGCCTTCAGTGCGTACCGCGTTGCGTACCTCTTCTTTGCGTACCAGCGCATCGGCCTTGGCTTTTACCTTTGCGGCAAGGTCCCGCGTCCAATCGTCACGCTTTGCGCGCTTGCGGATTGCGCCTTCGGTGATGCCGTGCTCTGCCGCTATCTCTCGAACCGACAGCACGCCGGCCCGGTAATCCGCCTCAATGCGCTCCCAGTCCGGCGCGGCTTTCTTTGGCTGCGCCATTTGTGTTTCTCAAGTGTTTGTGCCGCCCACCATGGCGGCAGCCGCGCCCCGAGGAGCGGGCGGAAAATGGTTGTCCGGGATGGATTCGAACCATCGACGCGCGGCTCTTCAGGCCGCCGCTCTACCGACTGAGCTACCAGACAATAAATGGTGGATGGCCTTGGATTCGAACCAAGAGGGCCGGAGCAACGGTTTTACAGGCCGCCCCACCTCCTTAACGGTCTACCCATCCGAAGCATGACCGGTGTTGTTTATGCGCCCGTTATCGGCGCCTGACAGAATCCGGCAACTGCCTATCCCGTCAATAGGACGCGTGGCTTGCGATCGTCTTGCCGTGCTCGTTCAGCACGTATGCATTGCCGGTCAGGCTAAACTCGCGCATCTTATCGGTCGCCGTGTCGCGGATGCGTGCGGGGCGTTGCGTGCGCTGTGTTTATTGCAGAAGCATCTTCACGAACTCCGGCTTGACGGTCAATTCTTCGCCGTCCTTGCGGATCGTGATGAATTCCGGCTTGCCTGTCGCCATCCA
>Ga0224712_10000113_pt1 | contig 13003 bp, 14 predicted proteins | sample DielMetaTC5pm2_FD_171474 | JGI IMG/M metagenome (GOLD analysis project Ga0224712, IMG submission 171474) | Corn rhizosphere microbial communities from Kellogg Biological Station, Michigan, USA - Diel MetaT C5pm-2 (Metagenome Metatranscriptome)... | ecosystem: Host-associated > Plants > Roots >...
CGTCGAGGTGGGAGGATCGGGAGGGGCAACGCCAGCTTGATTGCTCGCCTGGGCCACGCCCAATTGACAGCGCCCCACATCAGCGACAGCGGAGAAGGAGGTTGTCAGATGACAGGACCCATGGGAGAACTTGGCCGTATACGTCTCATGATAGTTGACGACCATGTGGTTTTGCGGCGCGGTGTCGTCGCCTCGCTGTCGGAGTTCGACGACATCGAGGTGGTGGCAGAGGCAAGCAGTGGGGAAGAGGCGCTGGCGCTGTGCCAGACGATTCCGGTGGATGTCGTGCTGATGGATCTGATGATGCCGCCAGGCATGAGCGGGGTGGAGGCGATTCAGGCGCTGCATGATATCTACCCCGATGTGCAGTTGATGGCCTTCACCAGTTATCGCGATGAGTCACTGGTCGAGGAGGCGCTACGAGCGGGAGCGATTAGCTATCTGCTGAAAGATGTATCGCCTGATGATCTGGCCAAGGCCATCCGGCTGGCGGGCCAGGGCATGCCCGTGCTCGCGCCCGCGGCAACACAATCCCTGGTGCACGCGCTGGCGCAGCGGCATCCCAAGCTGGGGTATGATTTGACCGACCGCGAGCGGCAGGTTCTCGCCCTGCTGACCGAAGGCCTCTCTAATCACGACATTGCCGAGCGCCTGGTCATCACGCCCGCCACAGTGAAGTTCCACACCCGAAGCATTCGCCACAAACTGGGCACCACCAGCCGAACCGAGACTGCCATTCTCGCCCTGCAGAACCATCTCATCTCGGTTGGCTAAGCGAGAGCAGTTCATCCGCGTCAGCGCCTGGGGCAAGGGGCCTGTGCCACGATGGCGCAGGCCTTTTAGTATGACGGCGCATTACCGCTCTAGTTGGGGTTGTACCTGTCCGCAGGGGGCATCTGCAACTAGCCTCCAATACACGCCCTACACCTGTGGTTCTCGCCCGATCTGTGCGATACACTCGAAGTCAGTATTGAAGAAGGCTGGGATTTCTGCTGGGCTGTGTTCATCACTACGCGCGACATCAGCCTCGTTTATCCAGACGCCACAGACCGAACAGCCCGCCCCGTGATTGCTCCGACCGCTGACGCAATGGGCGAGGCTCGCCGGACTCATCGGCCATTGGATACGTTGCCTGAGAGCCTACGTACAACAGAGTCGCCAGATGACTCAGGTGGGAGAAATCTGCATGGACACCAGCGCGCACCACGATGCCAGGTATTGGGAGCAGGAGATTGGGCGCCTCCATGCACGCATCGACGATTTCGAGGCACGTTTCGAGGCTGAGTATCATATCCTGCGCAGCATCGTCGATACGCAGATCGAGGAGCTGCGGGCGATGGTGCGAAAAGTCGAGGGCGATCTCGCGGCTGTCCGCCCAGATGCCTACGTGCAGCAAGTCGCCGACCAGGTGGCCGAGCTGAAGCTCAAGGGCGATCTGGCGTACGACCTGCTCCAGGAGCGGCTGGTCGCGGGCGCCTCGCCGCGGGATGATTCGGCGACTGATGTGGAGCCTCCGGCGTCATAGCCACTCGCCTCGCGGTGAGGCATATCCTACCCCTCGGGTGGGGGCGATAACTTGCTGTGGAAACGCCACCTGAGCACAGTGGCATAGCGAGGCGTCGCGGCTATACTCTGCTCACGTGCGCCGGATTCGGATACAGCCACATGCGGGCCTGGATCTTGCGCGTTGAGCGCGTTGAAGGGTCGGTATGATCCGCAGGGCGTTCCAGTGGGTTTGAGCGTTCAGCGATTGAAGAGGAGAGGTGGAGATGGGTACGCTACGAATCATGTCGCGGCGCGGTGATGATCGTGTCCAGTGGGACACCACTCGCGTGCTGGACGGTGAGCTAGACGCGGTAGCGGCTGTCCGCGAGGCCGAGCGCATCTTCGAGCAGCAGCGGGCGAAGGGGGCCACCGCGTTCAAAGTCACAAAAGGCGAGGCGGCCGTTCGCATCGATAAGTTCGACCCCGAGGCCGAGCAAATCATGATCGTCCCACGTGTGGTGGGAGGCTAGCAACCAGCCATATCAATCGTTTTGCTTGACACATACACCCCTAAAACGCCGCCGCTGGCTCAGCGTATCTCTATGCCCACCCTCATAGACACGTCTGGGCCGGTGGCCTTGCGGCTCCGGCTGACTCTGCTGTAATGGCGCACAGGCGAGTTCATGTAGGCGATCCCAAGGAACGCATGGCATAGGGGAGGGTATGGTTCCGGAGAATCGCTCTCAGCTCGATGCCGGGCAGGATTCTGGGCGCTCCGCCGGTGAGACTGGCGCGACTGGCGCGACTGGCGCCGATACTTCCACTGATGCGCCGCGCATCATCTTCGACGAGCGCCGACTTCCTGTCACACTGGCGCTGACGCTCGTGGTGGCCATGGCGCTGCCATTTTTGTCACCCGAGAAACTCAGCCTCGGTCCGAAATGGCTGCTCGTGATCCTGCTGGGGATCTTCCTGATCGCCACGCTGGTTGCTGGCCCTGACCTCGTGAAGGGCCGGGCAATCGTGCTGCGTGCGATGGTGATTGGCGTCGTGGTGGTGCTTGTGGTAAAGGACAGCTGGAGCACCGCCAATCTCCTCATCGACCTCATCAAGGGCGGCCCAGAAACGAACAATCCGACCCAGCTGCTGATCACGGGAGGGGTAGTCTGGGTCGCAAACAACATTGTGTTCGCCATGCTCTATTGGGAGCTCGATAGCGGCGGCCCGATAGAACGCGCCCGCCGTACGGTGCGCTATCCAGACCTGGCCTTCCCCGGCCAGCTGACCCCCGACATCGTGCCTCCAGGCTGGAAACCTGTTTTCATCGACTACCTGTATCTCGGCTTCACGAATGCGCTGGCGTTCAGCCCGACCGACGTCATGCCGCTTGCGCACTGGGCGAAGCTGACGATGGCGCTCCAGTCGTTCATCTCCGTCGCAATCCTCAGCCTGGTCGTCGCCAGGGCCGTCAACATCCTGACATAGCCCAGTGATCTGCCTCCATCACCGCAAGATGCGTAGGCCCGCACTCACCCATAGGCCGGGGAGACAGCACGCCGCTGGAGGAGCATACGACTAGCCGCCGAGACCGGCCACGCGGTCGGCGTCTGGGGCGGCGTCACGCGCTACGATGCAGCGGGGGCTACGGGCACATACAAACACAGTAGCCGTCAGTTTGCGTGTTCGTATCTCAGAGACACGGTATGAGCTGGCACAGGCTGACCAGGAAAGGACCAACCAGTCAATGACGAAGCCATTCAAGGGGACGATCAACGTCGATATCCGCGACTCGCAGCCCGATTGGGCGCCGTTCGAGCCACCCAAAGCGCCGGAGGGTGCGCCCAATGTCCTCTACATCGTGCTCGATGACGTTGGCTTCTCGGCTATTGGCTGCTATGGTGGGCCGGTCGAGACGCCCAACATCGACCGCATCGCGCAGAACGGGGTGCGCTACACCCAGTTTCACACGACAGCGCTGTGTTCCCCAACGCGCTCCTGCTTGCTCACCGGGCGCAACCACACTCGCAACAGCATGGCCTGCATCACCGAGGCGGCGGCGGGCTTCCCCAGCGCGAGTGGGACGATTCCCCCCGAGAACGGAATGGTCTCCGAGATTCTGGGAGAACAGGGCTGGAACACCTATATCGTTGGCAAGTGGCACCTCTGCCCGACCGACGAGATGAACCTTGCCTCCACCCGACGCAACTGGCCGACTGGGCGAGGCTTTGAGCGCTTCTATGGGTTCCTGGGGGCAGAGACCAACCAATGGTATCCTGAGTTGGTCTACGACAACCATCCGGTCGATCCACCGAAGTCGCCCGAGGAGGGCTATCATTTCACCGAGGATATTACCGACAAGGCGCTGGAGTTCATCCAGGATGCCAAAGCGGTGGCGCCGGAGAAGCCGTTCTTCCTCTACTATGCTCCGGGCGCCTGCCATGCGCCCCATCAGGCTCCGCGCGAGTGGATCGATAAGTATAAGGGCCGCTTCGATATGGGCTACGAAGCCATGCGGACACAGACCCTTGCCCGCCAGAAGGAGCTTGGCCTCATCTCGCAGGACACCGAGCTTCCGCCCCTCAACCCAATTGGAACGCCGCAGACGCGCACTGGCCCCGATGGCAAGCCATTCCCGGAAGTCGATTACACGCGCCCATGGGACTCGCTCTCGGACGATGAGAAGCGGCTCTTCGCACGGATGGCTGAGGTCTACGCCGGATTCCTTGCCCATGCCGACTACCACATCGGACGGCTGCTTAGTTATCTGGAGGAGACGAACCAGCTGGAGAATACGCTCATTGTGCTGGTCTCGGATAATGGGGCGAGCGGCGAGGGCGGCCCTAATGGCTCGGTCAATGAAAACAAGCTGTTCAATGGCATTCCTGATGACATCGAGGCCAACCTGGCGATGCTAGATGACCTGGGCAGCGAGAAGACGTACAATCACTATCCGAATGGCTGGGCGATGGCCTTCAACACGCCGTTCAAGATGTGGAAGCGCTACGAGTTCAATGGCGGCACCAGCGATCCGTGTATCGTGTCCTGGTCGAAGGGCATCAAGGCGAAGGGCGAGATCCGCGAGCAGTACCATCACGCGATAGATATTGTTCCCACCATCCTCGACGTACTCGGGGTCGCGGTGCCCGCGACGATCAAGGGGCATACGCAGAGCAAGTTCGATGGGGTGAGCATGCGCTACAGCTTTGAAGATGCCAAGGCGCAGACCAAACGGCTAGCCCAGTTCTACAGCATGCTTGGCTCGCGCGGCATCTGGCACGATGGCTGGAAGGCTGTGACGACACACCCCACGCTCAGCGGTTGGAGCCACTTCAGCGAGGACACCTGGGAACTCTACCACACCGATGTGGACCGCTCAGAGGTGCATAACCTGGCCAAGGAACAGCCCGGCAAACTGCAAGAACTGATCGGGATATGGTTCGCAGAGGCAGGGGCCAATGGCGCTTTCCCGCTCGATGACCGCTCGGCGCTTGAGATCCTCAATACGCCACGGCCACAGCTTGCCAAATCGCAGCAGCGCTACCGCTACTATCCCGACACCGCGATGGTGCCCGGAGTCCAGGCGGTCAATATTCGCAACCGCTCGTTCACGATTGGGGCGGTAGTCGATATTCCCGCTCCCGGCGCGCAGGGCGTACTCTTCGCTTGCGGCTCGCGGTTCGGCGGCTATGCGCTCTACATCAAAGACAATCGGCTGCGCTATGTCAACAATTTCGTTGGCATCGAGGAGCAGAAGATCGTTGCCGACGTGGATCTGCCGACCGGCAACAACCTGATCCTCTCGGCGTCGTTTGATAAGGATGGCGAGGTGGCGCCGGGCACCGCAACCGGCATCCTCTCGCTCTACATCGGCGACAAGAAGGTTGGCGAGGGGCGTATCAAGGTACAGCCTGGCGACTTCGGCATAGGAACCGGGGTGACAACTGGGCGGAGCGCGCGGCGGGTGGCCGACGACTATCCAGGCGAGCGCCCCTGGCGCTTCACCGGCGGCACGCTCAAGATGGTCGCGGTTGATGTGAGCGGCGAGCCCTATGTGGACCTCGAGCACGCAGCCGTCGCTATGATTGCTCGCGAGTAAGCGCTATGGAACGTAAGCGTAAAAGGGAGGGATTGTAGCAAGGCGCTATCAGCCGAAGCGCTTGAAGGGAGCGGGAAGCAGTGGCGACACCCGAGATCGCCATGGCCGGGCCGCTCCCTCTTGCTACGAGGAGACGACCTGGCATATGTGGGAAGCGTATCTCGCCGGGCTACGCCGGAAGCCGTAAGAGGATCAGAATATGCCAGCCAACGATATCTTTCATGAGTGGAATGAATTCGTGGTCGCGGCGCTTATTTTTCTCATACTCATCGGCGCTAGTGAGATTGGGTATCTTCTGGCTCGGCGCCGACGCGCAGGCAGGAAAAATGAGACTGCCGCCGACATGCACGAGCATCTGAATGAGATTCAGACGGCGATCTTTGCGGTGCTCGGACTGTTGCTCGCGTTCACATTCGCCATGGCGGTTTCGCGCTATGATGCGCGCAAGCAGGCGCTGGTGGACGAGACCAACGCGATTGGAACGGCCTACCTCCGCATCCAGCTGCTGCCGCCAGGGCAGCAGGCGGCAGCGGCGGCGGTCTTCCGCACGTATGTGGATGCCAGGTTAAGCTCGGCGCGACCTTACTGGTATCAGGATGTGAAGCTGAAAAACGAGACGAGCAAGCTGCAGCGGGTATTGTGGACGCAAGGCACAGATGCTGCGAACCAGGATCCACACGCCGTCACCACCGGGCTGTATCTCCAGTCCCTGAATGACATGTTCGATGCCCAGGATGCTCGGGACGCGGCCCGGCTGAACGAGCTTCCCACGAGCGCGATCTATCTGCTGCTCGCCATCTCTATCCTGTCGGTGGGGACGCTTGGCTATCGGGCGGGGCTGGGAGGCAGACGGTCGCTGGTTGGCGCGGTGCTGCTCGCGCTCGTCATCACGCTGATCATCGGGATCATTATCGAGTTGGACCAGCCCTATCAGGGATTCATCACCATCAGCCAGCAGAGCTTGATCGAGCTTAGACAAAGTATGGGGCCATAGTTTGGCTCACATTGGCTCAATCGCACGATAGCGAGACAGGCACATCCAGGCAAGCGTGTCATCTATCCCAGAACAGGAGCAGTATCATGAACAATGATCCTCATGCGAACGGCCACATTCCGTCATCATCTGTCTCGCCCACAGAGACGACCACAGCACGTTCTTCGAGCGACGAACGATTCGACACCGCCGCGGCGCTGCTGCGTCTGCTGGTCGGGGGCGCGCTCGTGGGGACGCGGGAGCTGCGGCTGCGGCTGGAGCAGTGGCAGCAGCAGCAGACTATACCGGACCCCGCCTCGGCTCAGGCGGCGGAGCCACGAACCATTTCCACATCCGATGCGCTACGCCACACGTTCATGGGGATGATGTTCGAGACAGAGTCGCGCATGCGGCGGCGATTCTCCATCATCGGGAGGCGTCTGGCGCGTGCCTCACAGGAGGCCAATCGCTTTTACACAACCGCCATGTCGGACATGCGCTATACCCCGCTCGATCCGCTGCGGGCGCGTGTCGAAGAGATGGTCTACCGCGCGACGATGACGATGGATCGGTGGGCGGATCGGGGACGGATGGAGGAGCAACAGAGCCGAGACATGGCGCAGGAGGCCGTGGTGAGTGTGATTGATGAAGTGCTCGACTATATGGCGCGAAATCCCGAGGTTCGCCAACTGATCGAGCAGCAGGGAATGAGCATGGCTGACTCCGCCGTAGGCGAGGTGCGCGAGCGGACGGCGACGGCAGATATGTGGATCGAGCGGATAGCGCGCAGTCTGCTACATCGCCCGGCAAGCGAGGAAACTGCGCAACCGGCGGCTATCGCACCGCCAGAGACGACAGGCACAGTGCCGGCGACGGTGGAGGCGGATACGCCCCCCACCCGGCGGTCGAGGTCGAGGTGATATCGCGATGGACAGGTTGGCAATTCAGACAACACACGCGCACACAACACACGCGCACGCGGGCTTCATCAGCCGCGCTATTGCCTTTGTGCTCGACATCGTCGTGATGAGCGTGGCCGTGGTGGCGGCGGTTGCGCTCTTGCAGGCGCTGCTGGGCTTCTTCACCCTGTATGGCCTGATCGGGGAACGAGTTGTCCAGTCCAGCCCGTTCCGCGATATCGTCGTCGTGGTGACCGCGCTCATCGGTGTCGGAGTCACCATCGGCTATCCGGTCGTCTTCTGGGTGTTGCTTGGCCAGACGCCGGGAAAGCTGCTCATGGGCGTGCGCATCGCGCGGACGAACGGCCAGCGGCTGACCATCGGGCGCGCGCTGCTGCGCTACCTGGGGTACTGGCTCTCGGCCATTCCGCTCGGTCTGGGCTTCTTCTGGGTGCTGGTGGACGATCAACGCCAGGGCTGGCACGACAAGCTCGCCGGCACGTATGTGATCTACGACTCGCGGTCCCCCCTCCCGCTCTCCTCTACATCCACACCCGCATCCACATCTACATCTACATCTTCATCTACATCTACATCCACATCCGCGCCGCGCTCTATGGCTGCGCGTCCTCCGATGTCTCAGGCGTCTCCGCTGCCTCCGGTGAGTCCGTCTGTGCCAGGCGCTGGAAGTCCGCGACCGACATCCGAAGATAAACGGCGCTAGAATCGGCATCGTCCACGTCTTCGATGGGGATGAAGTGCTGGTGTTTCAGGATATGCCCAGAGACTACCACGATACCGCGCAGCTTCCCCTCGTCCGTCACGCTCAACTCGTGGACATGGCCGACATGACTCCCGTCACCCGCCAGCACCTTGGTGCCCTTGGAGATGCCGAACTCGTTTTCGGAGAGGCTGCTTTGCTCCGTGACGACGCTGGAAGACATATCAACGTAGCCGATAAAGGGGCCGCTGCCAGGAGTCCACTCTTGCCCGACCGGGGTTGAGTCACCAAGGCCAGGTGTGGAGAGCGGCATCACCCCACGCCCGGCGCCACTGTAGTCCTCCGAGTCCGGCGAGGGGCTATTGGTGACGAACTTCTCGATAAAGTACTCTGGAAGCTGAAGGAACTGCTCTTCGGCGATGGCCAGATGGATCGTTTCATCGGCATCCACCCGCTCGACCTTGTTGATCGGCACGATCAAATCACTGCCCATCCACTGTGTATGCACCACGAACGAATCCAGCATCCCTTTGCTGGTATCCACGATCAGCTTGCTCACTTTGCCCGCCGTTTTCTCATCCTGCGTCAAGACATGGGCGCCTAGCTCGATATGCATAATCTGCCTCCTCAGCAATCGCTCTGCTGCTATCACTGTTGTGTCCCCAGTGCAGGATAGAGGCGCGGACTGGCCGTTGTCGCCGCGCGCAGTGGGTGTTTGTGGGGCGAGTCCACCGCCTGCCTTAAGAGCTAGTGCCGACCTTACCTGCGAGTGAGTGGTTGCCACTCATTCAGGTAGCGCAGTGGAAGCCCTCGCTCAGTGGCAAGGATATTACGTAGTGCGTTGCGTTGCGGGGCCGAAAGCGCGACAAGATAGCGTTCGCGCTCGCGGGTGAGCCACAGCCGCCGTTCGCGTTCCCAGCGCATCAGCTGGAGGTGCTGTAGGCGCTGCCGCCAGTGCGGGCCGATGACCAGCAGGACGGCGAGCGCGGGAACCACAAAGGCAACCAGCAAACCGAGACCCATGATGGCGAGCGCGAGCGTGAATCCTGTACCGGAGGGATGGTAGAGGGCCAGCCCAACGCCGAAAAGAGCCGCCCCGGCCAGCGCGCAGATCGGCACGAAAACGCCACGCCGCCGCTCCGCTCTCCGCACCTGGGCCGCGATATCCAGCGGCACGGGTGGTCGTGGCGGTGGGGCTGAGCGCGGACGAGGCTCAGGATACGTCGGAGAGAGGTTGGGCCAGTCAAGCTCCGCCCAGGACATGCCGACTGTCTCCCTCCGCGCATCCACTATGCATCACCCATCTCTAGACGATTGGCTGCTACTAGCCACCGCCATTGAACGTGGTGGCGAGGATCGCGGCAAAGGCGACCAGCGCCGCGCAGGTGAAGAACAACACGATGGCCGCCGGGAGCAGCACGACGGCGACCGACTTGCCAACAGTTAACCGCTGACTGGCGGCGATGGCAAAGACGGCCAGGACAATCTCGTAGATCCCCAGCGCGATGGACGCGATGCCACCCAGCACGGGCAGTAGCCCCAGCAGCGCGGTGACAGCCTGGATAGGCACATAGAAGAGCGCCATCGCATAGGACTGTTGCAGGAATGTGCCTGTGCCGCCGAAGATTTTGGCCACCAGAAACAGAATGGCGGCGCCAATGAAGAAGCCCAGCGGCACCCAGATGATCGTGAACCAGCTCACTCCTGCGGGGATATGCACTGTCGTCGTCGTTCCGTTGCCCTGGGGAATCGAGATGTTCTGGATGGTATACAGCGAGGCGATGGCCCCGGTGATCGCCGAAAGGATGCCCAGTGCAATCAGGCTGATCCAGATGTCACTCCAGTTCGCCGTGGGCAGCTCCTGGTTGAACGAGGCGACGCCTGGCTTCGTGGTGACGTTGACCCACTTTTGCCAGATGTGGCTCATCCCGGCGGGGACAGGCTGGCCCAGCGGCGCTGCGTAGGCCGCTCCATACGCGCCTGCGCCTCCCGCCGCGCCGCCATATGCTCCACTAGGAGGCGGAGGGTACGCGCCAGCGGGTCCATTGGGTCCACTCTGCCCGCCATATCCTCCGCCGTACGGTCCAGATGGGCCTGCTGGCGGGGGCGTGCCGTATGGCTCGTTGGGAGGCTGATACGTGCCGGGATTGGTAGGCTCATTGGTAGGCTCCTGGGGGGCGCCGCCATAGCCAGTGCTGGGCGTATCCTGTGATGGAGTTGGTGGCTGTTCCCGCGGGTCGCGCGGAAACTGATTGGGATCGTTTGTCATCGTCGTACCGCCTTTGCCTTGCAGACGCGCAGAGAAGACGCACGCTGGTCAACTGCCGGGCACTGCCTCGACAACCCGCAACACTCAGGCCATCTCGGCGCGCCTCGCCTTCATCCTTGGCTTGCTCTACGGGGTGCTGGACTACGATGTACGGTCGGCGAAGCGCGATCTTCTTCTCGCCGCTTCGCCGTGGGACATATCCCACAACTATCCGATAAACAGGCGCGTTCTCTACGCTCTGCCGTCCTACGCGAGATTCACGAAGATACCGCTGCCATACGGTATGGTCCCTATTATCCCTGCGTCATTACGCCGTCGTGCCATCATCGGGCACATGTCGGACATTGTATCACGGCGCATCCAGGCCTGCCGACGATAGCGCTGACCTGCGTGCAGGACCGGCATAGATGAAACCGGGTGCGCGAGATGAAGGCGCTCTTGCGGCGGTCGAAAACATCCTTGACGACCTTGCGCCCATTGTTCCCGCATTTGTCGCTCGATATCGTGCCTGAGTGTGAGTGGACCGGCGCCTACCGCCGGTAGTCCACAGTGAGCTGGCGGTCGCGGATGAAGCGCTCGACGGTGCGCCCCTCTGGCACCGTCACCAGGCGGGTATCGGTCTCGCGGCGCAGCACGAAGTTGAACGCGGTCGTGGAGTCATCGGGCACTGACCACAGGGGACGGGCGAAGATAGGCTGGACAATCTCCCAACCATCGGCCAGCGCTGTGCGTAGCTCGGTGAAACGCTGGCGGACGCCGCTGCCCGGCCGGGCTGTCTTCTCGGCCGCTGGCGCGGTAACATGTGTCACGGGCAGGCGCAGCACTGGCGCGGTGATCGCGCAGGCAACGGCTGTGGAGCGCGTGGAGGGCGTGGAGCGCGTGGCAGCGGGCGCACTGGCACGCGCCGCACGACGGCTACGCGCTTCGGCGAGGTCAATGACCGGCGCAGGCTCACGAACGCGCGCGGTAGATGTTCTCCTGGCCATTGTTCCAGCCTCCAGTTCTGCCTAGTTCTGCCTAGTTCTGCCTAGTTCTGCCTAGTTCTGCTCAGTTCCCCGCTTCGAGCTTTTCCGCCACCCGCAGCTTTGCGCTTCGGGCGCGTGGATTGGTCGCCGTCTCCGCCTCACTCGCCGTCAACGGGTGGCGCGTCACGATACGCAGCTGTGGCACGCGCCCGCAGACGCACTCTGGCAGTTCCGGCGGACAGACGCAGCCACGCTCCTCCTGCTGGAAGTACCGCTTGACGATGCGATCTTCGAGCGAGTGAAAGCTGATGACCGCTAGCCTCCCGCCGGGCCGCAGCAGTTCAATCGCTGCGGGCAGCGCCGCATCCAGGCTGGCCAGCTCATCGTTGACGGCGATACGCAGCGCCTGGAAGGTGCGCGTCGCCGGGTGAATCCCGCCGGGCCGCCCATGGACGACGCCCGCCACCAGCCGCGCCAACTCGCCCGTGCGCGTAATCGGCTGCCGTTCGCGCGCCTCACCGATGCGCCGCGCGATAGCCCTTGACCGCCGCTCCTCGCCGTAGCGCCAAAGCAGATCGGCCAGCTCGTCCTCCGGTAGCGTGTTCACCAGGTCAGCCGCCGAAATGCCGCGCGTCGTATCGAAGCGCATATCGAGCGGTGCGTCATGGGAGAAGCTGAAGCCGCGCTCGCGGTCGGCAAGCTGATCGGATGAGAGGCCGAGGTCGAGCAGGATACCGTCAATGGGGGTAAATCCCGCCGCCGTTGCCAGTTCGCCCATCCGCGCAAAGTTGCCGTGGACGAGCACGAGTCGTTCATCGGCAATGGCCTCGGGCAGCAGCGCCCGCGCGCGTTCCAGCGCCAGCGGATCGGCGTCTATCGCCAGCACCCTGCCGTCGGGCGCGGAGGCGTCGAGCAGCAGACGGGTATGCCCCGCGCCGCCGAGCGTACCGTCGAGATAGCAGCCACCGGCATGTGGCTGGAGCGCGGACAGCGTCTCGTCCGGCATCACCGGCTTGTGGACCGTTGACGCCGTCACTGACGCGCTTCCGCGCTCTTCTGCTGTCATCGCTGGCTGTGCTCGTGTCGTAGTCATGCTCCCTGGTCTTACCACTCGTTAGAAGGGCAGTTGCAGAATCGTCAGGTCTTCCTGCTCCATCTCGTCGTTGTAGCGCTCCCACTCGGTGGGGCTCCAGATCTCGAAATGGTCGTGTACCCCAACTACGACCGCCTCGCCGTTCAACCCGGCGTACTGGCGGAACTTCGCGGGGATAATGATGCGCCCCTGCGCGTCCATCTCGCATGCGTCGGATGTGCTGAAGAAGCGGTGCATCAGCATTCGGCGTATCTTCGGGTTCGGATTGGAGGCCGCCAGCTCGCTGCCCTTCTGCTCCCAGGCGTCCAGTTGATAGACGTAGAGGCACTGCTCCACCCCGCGTGACAACGCGACCCCGCCCTCGATCTGCGGACGGAAGCGCGCCGGGACGGCCAGTCGCCCTTTGGCGTCAATCTTGTACTGGAACTCGCCTAAAAACACCACGACCTCCGCTGGTGGGTGGCAAATGGTGGGAATGCCCTTCACGCTTCCACACTTTGCC
>Ga0224712_10000116_pt1 | contig 12905 bp, 6 predicted proteins | sample DielMetaTC5pm2_FD_171474 | JGI IMG/M metagenome (GOLD analysis project Ga0224712, IMG submission 171474) | Corn rhizosphere microbial communities from Kellogg Biological Station, Michigan, USA - Diel MetaT C5pm-2 (Metagenome Metatranscriptome)... | ecosystem: Host-associated > Plants > Roots >...
ACCGCGGCTCTCACCGCGGCTCTCACCGCGGCTCTCACCGCGGCTCTCACCGCGGCTCACAGCGTAATCGTGCGCACCAGATTTGCACGCCCATCAAGCGTTGTGCTACTCATGCCGGGCAGATTTACATGTCTCCCACGATTCTTGTCAGGGCGGCCGTCACTGCGACGTCCGACGATTAATTTGATCTGCGCGTTTGTATCGTTGGCTTGACGAAATCATCGAGATCCTCCACGGGAGTGGCGCTTGCTCTCCCGACGTAAACGGCGCGCACTGGTGTGTAGACTTCCTCCCGCCTACGCTTGGCACGATTGAGCACCACGCCGAGAAGCCGAGCGTTGGCGCGTTCCAGAGCCTCCAAGGCGGTCAAGGCCTTACCCACGCGCGCCTTGGAGGCGTCTACCACCAGAATCGTGCCGTCGGCGTTCTCGGCCAATATCGACGCATCCGCGACAGTTGAAGCTGGCGATGAGTCCATTACCACCACGTCAGCCAGCCCAGGCGCCAGTCTTTTGGACCCAGGCGCCGATCTTGTTGTGGAAAGGACATGGTCGGGGAGCTGGCGCATTCGCTCAGAGCCAAGTAGCTCCGTGGGGTTGGGAGGTGTTGGGCCAGCCGTCAGCACAAGAAGGTTGGGCAAGTCCGGTACCGTGGCAAACGGAATGGCTGGCTCTCGATCCTGGGTATCTCCTTCCAAGTATTGAGAGAGCCCGGTCGTATTTTGTAAACCGAGGAAGGTATGGATAGCCGGGTTGCGCAGATCGGCGTCGACAACAAGTACCCGCTTGCCAACGTGGGCAAGTGCAATGCCGACGTTGATGGCCATCGTCGTTCGCCCATCGCCGCGTGTTGGGCTGGTGACAAGAATGGTACCGAGCGGCTTGTCGACGCTGGAGAAACTCGGTAATTTGCGTAGGATACGCAGGCCCTCTATGAGGCGTGAATCCCTCTTCAAAGTGGTGGGGCTTGCAGGCGATCTTCTGCGCCGCCATCTCAAGGAGGCTGGGCGCTTTTCCGCACTGGCGTCTTCGATACTTGTGATGGTAGCAAGTCCGAGCGACTCCTGGACATCATCGGCTGAACGGATACGATCGTCAACCACTTCGAGCAAGACAACGATACCAATTGCCAGCGCGAGCGCGATGGCAGCGGCATCAACGCTGTCGAGGAGAGGATTTGGATGATCGGGTGTGACTGGCGGGGTAGCAGGTTGGAACAGACGGATGGTGTTGCTACTATTGAGATATTGAACGACCAACTGGCCGCTCGCGTTTTGTTCAGCGGCTCGAGTCGCCTGCGCGGCGTTGAGTTGATTCTGAAGCGTCTGCAGGTCCGAACTTGAGCCATCCTTACTCTGCAGGTCGGAAATCTGGCGATTAAGGCTGTCGATTTCGGCCGTTGTCTGTTCCAGTTGCTGATTGATCTGCTGTTGCGCATGAGCGAGCTCGCTTCGGCTTGTCTCCTGCTCCACTGCAATAAATGCGCGCGCGACAGCGTTCGCCAGCATTGCAGCACGTGTCCTGCTCGGATCATCCACCTGAATCTGTATGACCGGCGCTCCGGTGAGCGCAGAAACATGTAGCTTAGCAGCCAAGTCAGCAGCGGAGACGCCAGAGGTCCCGTTGGCGGCCTGTTGTAACACTACCGGTTGGGGAATCAGTCCCTCGTAGATCGTCACCAACTGATTGCTGGCGAGCAAATCACTGTAGTTGTCTTGACCTGCAGCGCGCTGGTCTATGACCAAAAGGGCAGTCGCGCGGTACACTGGCCGCTGTAGCCTTGTGAAGGCGTATTCGCCGAGTGCGGCAAGCGCTACACATGTTGCCACGAACCAGAGCCACTTCCAGATGATCGCAAGGTACCCGCGTAAGTCACGGTTCCTTCGTACATGGCCTGTAGCCATAGACTATCCCTTCCATCTTGTTCTGCCCCCCTGATTCGCTGCCAAGCGCGGCATGCTCAGTACCTTGCTCTCGTCCGCGTCGCAGCCGCCGCACGCCCACGTTCAATAGGCGTGGCAATGACACTAGGCGACAAAAGGCGTGGCGATGACGCTGCTGGGATAGTCCGCTCGCGGCGGACCAGTTGCCGGAATGCTGTCATTGCCGCCTGTCTTGACCGGTCGCCTGCGCCTGGATCAGACACTCCTTCAAATGCTCGGCCAATACGTGTACATGCTCAGTCCTGCAAGTCAGATGGTCGCCAGGGATGCGGTGGAGCGCCATCCGCGCCGCTTTGGCTGCAATGCGCCACCCCATTTTCCGGCTTGGCCCATAGAGCAGATCCTCCTGACTCCAGAAGAGTGTGACCTGTCCGGGATATGGGCGCGGCACATAATTCGCTGCCATCCACGAGAAGACATCGAGGTAATCTTCCCGCGGGCGCCCCAGCGCGTCCCCAACATACCCGCCTTGCCTGGATCGTTGGACGAGCGGCCGCGCGAGAGAAACGCCTCTTCTCAACTCAGCGCTCCCCAGGCGCGCGAGGTAGCCCACGTTCCCCCTAGGCAGCCGATAGAATGCGGAACGCAGCGCACGCAACGCATAATTGGAGACCCGCAGCGTACGGATATACCAATCTAGCTGCTTACCCTGTCCCAGTCCTACCAAGTCGCCAACAGACCCAACGAGGGTGCGAATGCGCCGCTCGAGCGGGTTGACGAAGGCCGTCTCCATCAGAGCTAGCAGACCCACCGTCTGCCCTTGGGCATAGAGTTGTTGGGCCATTTCGTATGCCACAAGCGCACCGTTGCACCATCCGCCAAGGAAATACGGACCCTCCGGCTGCAAGGAGCGAACCATGGCAACATGGGCGGCCGCGAAGGACTCTAATGTCGGCGCTAGTCGATCGTTCAACAGCCCAGGTTGCAGCAAGTGCAACGGTTGGTCAGGGCTCAGAGCCCGCGCCAAGTTCAGGCACCACAGCGGATCGCCACCGCGATAGTCTCCATGTAAGAAGAAGAACGGTGACTTCGCGCTGACCTCCTGATACTTGACCAGAGGTGGGCGCACGGCTGTGTCCGACTGTTGCCCGATCACCTGAGCCAAGCTCTCTATGGTGGCTCCGGCATGGAATGTGGTGAGAGGGATCTTCTTGCCAAAGGCCTGCTCGATCCGCTCGACAAGGCGAGCAGCAAGCAAGGAATGGCCTCCCAGATCGAAGAAATCATCCGTGACCCGGATAGGCCGTGCATCCAAGAGTTCTTCCCAAATCTGAATCAATTGACGGTGTATGGGTAGTGTCGCCTCCGTGGCGTCTCCCCGTGACGTCTCATAAACCCGTGTTGGTGCGGGCAACACTTGCCGGTCCACCTTGCCGTTGGGCGTGAGTGGCAACGCCTCCAATGGCACTAAGGCAGTCGGTATCATGTAGTCGGGCAAATGCGCTTTGAGAAAGCGGCGGACCTCGGCGGCCGCGAACTCCTGGCCCGCGTGCGCAACGAGATAGGCCACCAACCGCTTGTCGCCGGGCGCATCTTCGCGGGCGACCACCACCGCTGCCGCGATCGTCGGATGCGTCTGCAAGACTGCCTCGACTTCCCCAAGCTCAATGCGGAAGCCACGGACCTTCACTTGATGGTCGAGCCGCCCCAAACACTCTAGAGCGCCATTTGGGCGATATCTCACCAAATCACCTGTCTTGTAGAGCCGCGCCTCGGGTATACTGCTAAAGGGATGTGGGATAAACTTCTCGGCGGTCAGTTCGGGGCGGTTGAGATACCCACGTGCCAGGCCATCGCCGCCGATGTAGAGCTCGCCTGGCACGCCGACAGGGACAGGTTGCAGGCGGGCATCGAGCACGTAGACCTGTGTGTTGGCGATGGGACGACCGATGGAGATCCAACCCTCGGTCTCGACCTTGCAAATCGTCGACCAGATGGTGGTTTCGGTAGGGCCATACATATTCCAGAGTGTGGCGCATTTCGGCAGCAGCTGCTTGGCCAGTTCGACTGAGAGCGCCTCGCCGCCGCAGAGTATCTTCAATTGAGGGCTTCCACGCCAACCTGCCGCCAGGAGCAGGCGCCATGTCGCTGGTGTGGCCTGCATTACCGTAGCACGTGAGCGGTCCAATGCATCCGCCAATTCTTGCCCGTTCGCAGCGACTTCATGACTGACCACGATGACGCGCGCGCCCACAATCAGCGGGACGAAGAGTTCGAGGGCAGCAATATCGAAGCAGAGTGTGGTGACGCTGAGCAACGTATCCTCCTTGCTCAGACCCGGTTCCCGCCGCATCGCTGTCACGAAGTTGACCACCCCACGGTGAAGTACTTGCACGCCCTTAGGCCGACCAGTAGAGCCTGAGGTGTAGATGACGTAGACAATGTTGTCGGGCCGCACCTCACTCACGAGGTCGTCGGTCGATGCGTCGAGCAGCTCGCCATCAGGCCTATCAAGACAAATGACCTGGATGCTGTAGTCTCGCAGGCGCGTGGTCAGTCGCTCTTGCGTGATAAGCACCGAGGCGTGCGAGTCGGCCAGCATGAAGGCAAGGCGCTCAGGCGGATACGTAGGATCGAGCGGCACATAAGCGCCGCCTGCCTTGAGGATGCCGAGCAGCCCCACCACCATCTCAAGCGAGCGCTCCAGGCATAGCCCCACCAGTACATCTGGACCCACACCCAGCCGCCGGAGGCGATGCGCCAGTTGGTTGGCCCGACGGTTGAGCTCGGCGTATGTTAGGTGCTGCTCCCTGCAGACTACCGCAACAGCATCGGGCGTCCGCTCTACCTGGGCCTCAAAAAGCTGGTGCAGGCACTGATCGCTTGAATACTTGGCCTGCGTGGCATTCCACTCGACCAGCAGTTGATGACGCTCGCATTCGTTCAGCAGCGGCGCCTCGAAGATATTTTGTTCTGGATCAGCCACGAGACTCTCCAGCAGCGTCTGCCAATGTCCCGCCATCCGGGCTATAGTTAACGCGTCGAATAGATCAGTGCTGTACTCGAATTGCCCCACCAAGCCTTCTGGTTGCTCTTCAAGTTCGAGGGACAGATCGACGTGCGCGGCCCCTGTAGCGATTCCCCCGTGGCTTAACCTCCAGCCGGAGGAGAGGATGGGTGGGGGTGGCTCCAGCGTCAGCATTACCTGGAAGAAGGAGCTACGGCCGGGACGCAACTCCCGTATGACCAGCGGGAAAGGCGCCCCTGCGTGCGCCATGGCGCTTGCGGTTACCTCTCGTGTCCGTCCGAGCAACTCCCGAAATGTCGGAGTACCCGACAGGTCAGTGCGAAGGACCACTGTGTTAAGAAAGCAGCCGAGTAGGTCGCGGGTCTCTGGGCACATCCGATTCGTCACGCTTGTACCGACCAGGATGTCTTCCTGGTCGGTATGGCGGCGCAGTAAGATGCTGAACGCCGCCAGCAGTGTCACGAACAGCGTGACGCCCTCCTGCTGGCTCAGTGACGCAAGACCCGCAGTGAGCTCTTGGGAGAGTTCAAATCGCAGCACTGCGCCACGCGCGGTCCTGACGGGGGGGGTGGGATGATCGGCAGGCAACGCCAGATGCGCGGGAGCACCTGCAAGCTGCCGCTTCCAGTAGGCGAGTTGGTCAGCGAGCGTATCTTCACGTAGATGTTCGCGCTGCCAGAGCGCGTAATCGGAGTACTGGATGGGCAGCTCTGGCAGCGGCGAGGGCGTCCCGGTTGTGAAAGCCTCATAGAGGGCGCGCAATTCTGGGAGGAACACCTGTGACAGCCTCACCCGATCGCAGATCGCCTGGTGTAGGGTCAGGTACAATCGGTGCTCGGTGTCACCCAGCTGCGCCAGAGTGGCACTGACCAGAGGCCCAGTTGCCAGGTCAAATGGTCGCCGCGCCGCTTCTGTCACCAGCCCAGTGACAGCTGCCTCGCGAGCAAATGTGGGTAGGTCTCGGACGTCCAACTTGAGCATGCTCATTGGCGCGGGCGGGTGGACGAGCTGGACAGGCTGCCCATCCACAATCGGAAAGCTGGTGCGCCAGGCCTCGTGCCGCCGTACGATCTCACTGAGGCCTGTCTCGAGCGAAGCCACGTCGAGCTGCCCGGGCAGGGATACGGTCACACATCTATTATAGGCCGGAGCATTGGGCACCAACTGGTCGAGGAGCCATATGTGCTGCTGCTCAAAGGACAGAGACGCCAGTTCTTCCATGCCCCCCCCCCTTACGAAGGCGTCGCCACTTGCAGCGTGCCTGAACTGCCCAGGCACATGTGGATCGAACAGAGTACTGTACCGCAGTGGGCGGTCAGGTGTTTCAAGTGCGGAATCCAGTCCGTTCACTCCCGCAGCCTCCATCGCTGATATGTTGACAGCTGTTCAGCATCTGCATGCCTCCTACTCGGGGATGGGCGAGCGGCGTCAGGACGACGGCCTCGCCATTGCCAAGTTCACTTGACTCAGGCAAGCGTGCAAATGTGCAGCTAGCTCATGGACATGGTCGGTCCTGCAGGTGGTGAGTGTGCCCCTGATAACGCGGACCTCAGCCCCTTGTGCCACCCTACACCATTCCCGGACTACCTTAACGCGGCGATCAAACTCCCCTCTGGACCAAAGGAGGGCAGCCGTCCCGACATGCGGATAGATGCGGTAATTCGCAGCCATCCACGTATAGATCTCCAAATAGTCGTCGCGCGGCCGTTTAATCCGTACCTCGTAACGTTCGCCTTTAGCCCCAAACAACCGTGCAGACCGGTGCAGCCAGGAGAGCCCTTTCCTCAGCCCTGCGGTTGCTGAACGTGCAATACCTTGAGGATGGATGTGCTGCGCCCGCCGCAGGCTGCGATAGAGATAGCGGAGACCTTCCCGGGCATGGAAGTATCTCTGCCTCAGGCCCAGGAACCAGTCAAGCTGAATATCTGCGCCGAATCGCATGTAAGGGCCAAGCCAGCCAATGAGTGAACGAAGCAGCCTGGTACTTTTAGGGATAAGCGGAGGCTCCATCAGCACAAGCAGGTCGACCGCCTGCCCTTCCGCACGAAGCTGCCGGGCCATCTCATAGCTTAGAAGGGCGCCACCACACCAGCCTCCGATAAGATAAGGACCTTCTGGCTGAACCGTGCGCACCCACTTCAGGTGAGCAGCTGCATGTTCCTCGAATGAAGGTGCGACCAAGCTCTCAAGTTTCTCAGGCTCAAGTGCGTAAAATGGTTGATCTGGACCCAGATCCTCTGCCATTGTCAAGCACCAGAGCGGATGATCTCGATAGTCGCCATGTAAGAAGAAGAAAGGCCGTCTGGACCCACTTGTGTGAAAGGCAAGCAGCGGCGATATAGGGCGTACTATTTCCTTATCTGACTGCTGCCTGAGCGCTTGCGCCACCTGCGTGGTATTTCTCCCGTTCAGATACTGCTCGAGGAGGGCGCGCTTGGCAGCCGAGAGTTGTGGGGTATCTTGCATCACTTGCCCCTCATTTCCTTAGTCAAGCCACACTGCCCATGATTGGCTCTCCCTGAAAGCACTTGCAGCCGAGCGGGATGCATGGGCACATGGGATCAGCTCGTATCATGCTCACCGCTTCTGTGTCGGTGTAACACGAGGCTCCTTCCATGGGAGAGTTAGCCGATGCCTTCATTCTGCAAACTGCTCTCGCTTGGCGCTGTGGCGTGCATAGTACGGCGGTTCCAATCGACCGCTGCATCCAGCTGCAACTCTGAGACCCGCTGTGTGGGATCGGTAACAATTCTCTCGAGCAGTGACACCCACTGCTCGACCATTCGCGCGATGGTTTGCGGATCAAACAAATCGGTGCTGTACTCAAAGCGACCGATGAGGCCTTGCGGCCGGTCATCGAGTTCGAGGTACAGGTCATACTTAGATGTCTCAGTGTCAATATCCATCTGCGTCAGCGTCCACCCCGATTGGAGGACTGGCAACGGAGGCTCGAGTGTCAGCATCACTTGGAAGAGCGGGGGCATGCTCGTCGGATTCTGCTTGACCCGCAGAGCATCGAGCACATGATCGAACGGAACATCCTCGTGACATAATGCATCAAGGGTTGCTTTCCGCACCTGCGCAACCACCTCTCTAAAGCTTGGATTATCTGTGAGAGAAGTGCGCACCGCGACAGTGTGAAGGAAGTAGCCCATCAGTCCCTGTACCTCCGGACGTGTGCGACCAGAGGTGCGCGTGCCTACCACGATATCGTCCTGCCCCGAATAGCCGTAGAGCAATGTGATGAAGGCGGCAAGCATGGTCATGAACAGCGTGCAGCTCTCCTGCTGGCTTAGAGCCTTGAGAGCGCAGGTGAGTTCCCAAGAGAGCGCGAATGGATACATCGCTCCGTGGTAGGAGTTGACAGTCGGGCGCGCATGATCCGCAGGCAATGCAAGAGAAGCGGGCGCATCAGCGAGTTGCCGTTTCCAGTAAGAGAGCTGGCTAGCGAATGCGTCGCCCCCTGGATGTTCGCGCTGCCAGTGCGCGTAGTCGGCGTATTGGATCGGCGCCTCCGGGAGCGGAGACGGCCGCCCTGAGGAGTAGGCTTCATAAAGCGCGTGCAACTCTGGCAGGAATACGCGATAGAGGCTAACGCCATCGAAGATCAGGTAATGGAGCGTAAGGTACAACCGGTGCTCGAAGTCACCCAGGCGTACGAGAGTGGCGCGCACTAGCGGTCCATTGGCAAGGTCGAAGGGTTTGCGGGCCTCCGCCGCTGCCACCTGTGTCGCTGTGGTCTCACGCTCAGCTTCAGGCAAGCCATGCAAGTCCACCAACGGCAGATTGATTGGTCCTGCCGCGTGGATCAGTTGGACCGTTTGTCCATTGACCACGGGGAAGCTAGTGCGCCAGGCCTCGTGCCGCCTGATGATCTCGCTAAAGCTCCGTTCAAGTGTGGCCCGATCAAGCTGCCCTGGCAGATGCAGCGTCACGCACTCGGTATACACCGGGACGTTGCGCAACGCATGAGCGAGTGGCCACAACTGCTCTTGCTCGAGGGACAGTGGCGCAAGGATTCCCGGAGACCGCCGACAGATAGTCCTCGCAGGGGCCGCAGTCTGCGGCGGAGCTCCTCGCAGGTATCTTTCGAGTAGCATCCGCTGAGCGTTTGTCGACTCTGGGTTATCCAGCATCCAGTTCCGTCCCTTCGTCCAACTACTGCTACATGAGCTTACAGTCGAGCCCGGACAATGCGACGCTCCGGGCAACTCAGATCACCGACTACGGTGCAGCGTCCTTAGAATGCAACCGGCAATGCCGTCAGTCCCCGATAGCATAAGTTCTCTTGCCACTCGGGCTGCTCCAGCTGCAGCCCCAGACCTGGCATCCGTTGGAAGAGCGTCTCGAAGGCGACTTGCGCTTCGATCCGGGCGAGCGGTGCACCGAAACAGAAGTGGCTGGCCCACCCGAATGCCATGTGGCGGTTGTCTTGGCGATGGATATCGAACTGATCTGGGTCAGTAAAGCGCTCCGGATCTCGATTGGCGGCGCCCAGCACCGCAATGACGGCCTCGCGCTTATGGATCCGTTTGCCCCCAAGCTCCAGTTCTTCTGTTGTCATGCGCGCGGTGTGCTGGATGGGACTCTCGAACCGCAGCATTTCCTCTATGGCCGACAGGATGAGGGACGGATCGCTTCGAAGCTCCCGAAGTTGATCTGGATGCTGTAGCAAGGTCAGCAATCCGTTGCCGATCAAGCTGGTCGTCGTCTCCTGGCCGCCAACCATCGTCATGATAGTGTTAGCGATGACCTCGTCATCGGTCAGTCGATCGCCCTCCTGCTCCACACCCAGGAACGCACTGATGAGGTCGTTGCGCGGACGATCCTTGTGCTCATGCACTGCTATGCCGAAATATTGGAACATCTCTTCGACGCTGCGGCGCACGCGCGGGGCCCGATCCGGGTTGTGCTGGAAGTTGCCGAGCATGGTGGCGAAGTCCGCCGACCACGCCTTCAACTGCTCGCGGTCCGACGTCGATATGCCTAAGAGCTCCTCTGTGACGATGGCAGGCAAGGGCACTGCAAGATCGGCGATCACATCCATACGTCCCTGCCCCTGCACCTGGTCCAGCAAGCTATCCACGATGTCTTGAATATGGGCACGCAGATTTTCAATTCTGCGCGGTGTGAAGGCTCTGGCTGCTAACCCGCGAATCCGACCGTGGTCAGGTGGGTCCATGAAGAGCATCTGACGCACCATGACCTGCGCGATCGGGACGAGCGCATCCAGACCCAGCGCCGCCAGATCGTCGGGTGTCGGCGTGCGCCGTGCTGAAAAATGCCGCTCAGACAGCACGGCGAGCACGTCCGCGTAGCGTGTGACAACCCACGCTTTCAGGAATGGGTCCCAGTGGACGGGTGACTCAGTGCGCAGCCGATGGTAGAGTGGGTAGGGATTGGCCAGAACATGGGGATCGAGCAGTCGGTAGAGACCCAGAGCCGAGTCTGCCTTGCCCACCGTGGTCGTGTTCACCGTCATTCTTCTTCCTCCATAGGTGAGATGCCCTTGGTAGGCCCATGCGCTTACCGTACACTTACGCCAGTAGGCGCTGGATTTCGTCGTCGCTCATCGCGTCGAGCTTGGTCAGGATGAGGCGCTCGACCACAAGAGACAACTCCGCGATGGTAGGGGACTCAAACAGGGTGTGGAGGGAAAGCTCGACACCCAACGTGTCGGCTATACGTACAATGACCTGCGTACCCAACAACGAGTGGCCGCCAAGCAGGAAGAAGTTGTCATCGATTCCCACTTGCTTGAGTCCCAGAGTAGTCGCCACAATTTCGGCGATTCGTTCCTCAATCGGCGTGCGCGGTGTAGCGAGTACAGCATCGCGGAGCATGTTTTTTACATCCGGTGTGGGAAGAGCGCCACGGTCAATCTTGCCATTGGGTGTCAGCGGGAGTGCGTCCAGTTTCACGAAGACCATTGGAATCATGTAGTCTGGCAGACGTGTGCGCAGATGTTCCTGTAACACGGTCACATTGGGCTGAGAGCCAGATGTAGGGACGATGTACGCCACCAGACTCTTGTCTCCCGCGGACTCCTCTGTCGCCATTGCCACGACGACGCTTGCATCGATCGCTGGATGGCTATTCAGCACAGAGACAATCTCATCGGGCTCGATGCGGTACCCGCGGATCTTGATCTGGGTATCGGCACGTCCCAGGAACGCAATCTGGCCGTCCACGAGGAAGCGTGCCAGGTCACCTGTCCGGTATAACTGCGCACCAGGTTCGTCACTGAAGGGATGTCGAATAAATCGTTCAGTGGTGAGGTCAGGGCGATGGAGATAGCCACGGGATAGACTCGCGCCGCCAATGTAGAGCTCGCCGATCTCGCCAATAGGAACCCGGTGTAACTGCTCGTCCAGGATGTAGATCTGCGTATTCGCGATGGGACGCCCGATTGATGGCAGCGCATCGGGTTGCATCGTTGGCAGCACGGGTCCCGAAGTGGTCACGACGGTATTCTCAGTCGGACCGTAATTGTTCACCAGTGTGAAGGGCAAGTCAGGCGGCGGGTAGTGGTGAAGTGTATCGGCCCCGGTCAGCAAATAACGCAGCGCCGTCTGCCTAGGCCAGTCGAGCGCCATGACGGCCTCCGCCAAGGCGGTAGGGAGGAAGGTGATCGTGATCTGCTGTTTCAGCAACCAATCGCGCAATCGAACAGGCGCGACGCGGGTATCCTCATCAGGCAGACATACACTGGCGCCGATAGTAAGATAAGGCCACAGTTCCCAGACAGCGGCGTCGAAGGCCGGGCCGGCAAGCTGAGTCGCGCGATCGGCTGCCGTGACCGCAAACGCCTGCTGGTGCCAGAAGATGAGATTCAGCAAGCTCTCGTGAGTGATTTGCACCCCCTTCGGCTGGCCCGTCGAGCCAGAAGTATAGATGACGTAGGCAAGATCCGCAGCGGTAGCGACTGGCATTGGGTCGCCCATGCTCTGCGCCGCAAGTAGCGCTGCATCGGTGTCGAGACACACAACCTTGGCATTATGCGCGGGCAAGCGCTCGAGCTGGCTTTGCTGCGTCACAAGAACGCGCGACTGGGTATCCTCCAGCATGAAGGCGAGGCGCAGTGGCGGGTAGCTGGTATCCAGAGGCACATAGGCTCCTCCGGCCTTCAATACTCCCAGCAGAGCCACCACCATGTCCAACGACCGCTCCATACATACGGCAACAAGTATGTCAGGACCGACACCGAGTGCTCGTAAGTAGTGGGCGAGCTGGTTAGCGCGTCGATTCACCTCTCGATAGGTGAGCATCCTATCGTCAGCTACGAGCGCGACTGCGTCAGGCTGAGTCGCTGCCCGCTGCGCAACAAGTTGGGGAACGCAGTCGTCTCGACGATAGGGGTGTTGAGTGGCGTTCCAAGCGGCGAGTTGCCTCTCCTCAATCTTCCTCAACAGCGACGTGCCCATCTGGAGCCTCTCGCTTGTTGCTGCTGTTGCAACCAATGGGCCAGAGCTCATGGGGTCACTAGCGTGCTCCGAGGCACTTCCATCTAATTCATGCCCGACCATGTAGTTATACTCCTTGGCTCTTGCTGAGAGTGCATTACGGAGCGGCGGCCTCTGTTCGGTTCTCCACAACAGTCCGAGTGCAGGAATGACGTATCGACTCGCTCGCGAGCCCTGTCAGGCCAAAACCGTTAACGTCTAAAGGTCGTGCAGCCTATGACCTCAGCTGCAATGCCCAAGGTTGAGCGGCAGCTCGCGTCGCGGGCTACGCGACTTTTGGATAGACACGTGTGCTCGACCGCGTAGCTGGAGGGTCGACATTGTGCCGGCAACTCGCCTCGCACCCGCGAGATCTGCAACGCCTCTGTACAGAGGCGCTCATCACCCGCTCCACATTTCCAGCCCATCCTCGCGCATGCAGCAGTAATCGGGATCATTGCCGTGCTTTGGATGCACTTAAAATACGACCACAAGGTAAATGGAACATCACAAGAGCGTGATTCTAACGTCACAAACGGATCACGTACGCGGG
>Ga0224712_10000117_pt1 | contig 12804 bp, 5 predicted proteins | sample DielMetaTC5pm2_FD_171474 | JGI IMG/M metagenome (GOLD analysis project Ga0224712, IMG submission 171474) | Corn rhizosphere microbial communities from Kellogg Biological Station, Michigan, USA - Diel MetaT C5pm-2 (Metagenome Metatranscriptome)... | ecosystem: Host-associated > Plants > Roots >...
GTAGTCAGCGTGACCAGGGCAGTCGACGTGCGCGTAGTGGCGCTTCTCGGTCTCATACTCCAGGTGGGCGATCGAGATGGTGATACCACGCTCGCGCTCCTCAGGAGCTTTGTCGATCTGGTCGAATGCTGTATATTTAGCAAGCTGAGCAGCAGATAGCACTTTGGTGATAGCTGCAGTCAGGGTCGTCTTGCCATGGTCAATGTGTCCAATGGTGCCAATGTTCACATGCGGCTTTGTCCGCTCGAACTTTTTCTTAGCCATTTCAATCCCTCTTAATTATTTCTCATCCTGCGAACACGCAGGACACATCGTTAAAATACTTTTACCCGGTCGGCCTGTTCCCTGAATTCGGCACCGAGCATTTAAAGTACATTAAAAATGTTTGTGCTAAAGCTTTACATACTTCTTCACATCCAGACGGCACATAGCGCCGGCCACAAAGCAGCACGCTCTGAATGCATTCAGAAGTTTTGATGACAGGAGGTGATGGGAGGGAAAATATCTTCCCAGTTTTACCTATCTCAGTTCAGGTCGAAGGGCACTTTGTGTAAGTGCCCTTCTTTGATCATCGTTATCGCTTAGCGAGCTGAACGCTTGGCGATGATTTCATCCGACAGATTCTTTGGCACTGGCTCGTAGTGCGAGAATTCCATCGTGTATGCAGCGCGCCCGCTGGTCATAGAACGGAGGTCGTTCACGTAGCCGAACATTTCGGAAAGAGGAACATGACCCCGCACCACACTCGTCGCCCCACGGGATTCCATTCCCTGGATGATGCCTCGGCGGCGGTTGAGGTCGCCAATTACATCTCCATAGAATTCTTCGGAAGTCGTGACTTCGACTTTCGCAATCGGCTCAAGGATAATTGGGTCGGCCTTGGCTACCGCGTTTTTGATACCAATCGAACCGGCGGTCTTAAAGGCCATTTCACTTGAGTCTACGTCGTGGTATGAACCGTCATACAGCGTAACTTTGACGTCAATCATTGGGAAGCCAGCGATGATGCCGTTTTCCAATGTCTCGCGGACACCGTTTTCAACTGGTTTGATGTATTCTCTAGGAACTACACCACCAACAACAGCGTTGACGAACTCAAAGCCTTTGCCAGTTTCGTTTGGCTCAACTCGCAGCCACACATCACCGTACTGACCATGTCCACCAGTCTGACGAACATGCTTACCCTGTGCCTGTGCCTGCTTCGAGATGGTCTCACGGTAGGCCACCTGCGGACGACCAACATTCGCCTCAACTTTGAATTCGCGGAAGAGACGATCAGTGATAACGTCCAGGTGCAACTCACCCATACCAGCAATAATGGTCTGACCACTCTCTTCGTCCGTATGGACGCGGAAGGTCGGATCTTCTTCAGCCAGCTTACCAAGGGCAATGCCCATTTTTTCCTGGTCCGCGCGAGTCTTTGGCTCTACAGCCAGCTCGATCACCGGTTCTGGGAACTGAATCGCCTCCAGAATGATCGGCTTCTGTGGATCGCTGAGCGTGTCACCGGTAAAGGTGTTACGCAGACCAACGGCCGCACAGATATCACCAGCGCGAATCTCATCGATATCTTCGCGGTGATTAGCATGCATACGCAGCAAACGACCAATGCGCTCGGTTTTTCCCTTGGTACTGTTTTCCATCGAGCCGCCCTTAGTCATTGTACCAGAATAGACACGCAGATAGGAAAGTCTACCGACAAATGGGTCAGAGACGATCTTAAAGACCAGCGCGCTAAATGGTGCTTCGTCCGAAACCTCGCGAGTAATCTCCTCTTCGGTGTCGGGATCGATGCCGGTTGGAATTTCAATGTCTAATGGAGAAGGCAAGAAAGCAACTACTGCGTCAAGCATAGCTTGAACGCCCTTGTTTTTCAAGGAGCTACCACACAAAACGGGCACAAGTTTGTTCGCGATGGTGGCTTTGCGCAGGGCTGCAATCAGCTCTTCTTTGGTAATCTCTTCACCCTCAAGGTATTTCAGGGTCAACTCTTCGTCGGTCTCTGCGATGGTCTCAACCAGCTTCTCGCGATGCTGCTCAAAGGAGGACTGGAGGTCCGCAGGGATCTCAACGTGCTTCGAGGTTGTGCCCAGGTCATCGGTGTAGACGATGGCCTTCTGCTCCAAAAGATCGATGTATCCTTTGAATTCAGACTCAATGCCAATCGGGATCTGAATCGGAAGTGCATGTTTCGTTAAGCGATCACCGATCATGTCCACACAGCGCCAGAAATCAGCGCCGGTGCGGTCCAGCTTGTTCACAAAGCACATCCGCGGAACATTATACTTGTCGGCCTGGCGCCATACAGTCTCGGACTGCGGCTCTACGCCCGCGACGCCGTCGAAGACTACGACACCACCGTCGAGCACGCGCAGTGAGCGCTCAACTTCAGCCGTAAAGTCTACGTGGCCTGGGGTATCAATGATATTGACGCGATGGTCCTGCCAGAAACAGGTGGTAGCAGCCGAGGTAATCGTGATGCCACGCTCTTGCTCCTGCGCCATCCAGTCCATTGTCGCAGCCCCTTCATGCACCTCACCAATACGGTGGATCTTCTTGGTGTAGAACAGAATACGCTCGGTGGTGGTCGTTTTACCAGCGTCAATATGAGCGATGATACCAATATTTCGTGTTTTCGCGAGTGGATATTCTCTTGCCATGATGTGTTTTTACCAGCGATAATGAGCGAAGGCTTTATTGGACTCCGCCATCTTGTGGGTCTCCTCACGTTTCTTAATGGTTGCCCCCTGACCCGCAGCTGCATCCATTAACTCGTTAGCCAGCTTCTCTGACATCGAGCGACCATTGCGTGAACGGGAAGCTTTGATCAGCCAGCGCATGGCCAGGGCGTTTCCGCGATCTTTCCGTACATCAATCGGCACCTGATATGTCGAGCCACCTACACGACGAGGCTTAACCTCGATGCTGGGTGTGGCATTTCTCAAAGCTTGCTCGAACACCTCGATGGGAGGACGTTTCTGCTTGGCTTCAATGGCTTCAAACGCATCATAAATGATACGCTCGGCAAGACTACGCTTGCCATCAATCATCATCTTGTTAACGAAGCGGGCTACATTTCGACTCTTGTACTTGGCATCTGGTACATCCGGTCTTCGCACCACTCTCTTACGTCTTGGCATGTTCTGCCTCCTCAGTGTGTCTTTCGGATCTGCTTGCTTCTCGTCAATCTTACCCCCACCGCTGGGGACCATCATATATGATCTCTGGTTTTCGCGTTTTCCCTTAGGTTCTGGCGGAAGACTGCTTCCATCAAACATACTTGACTAGCACAGTAACCATACTACTGATGTGCTTCGAACTCCCATCCCTGTGTGGGTACCTAACGGACACCAGAAAAGGCGTCGATTCGATCCTGGACGCGAGCGCCTTGATCTTCTTCGAACGCCTACACGCGGGTGCCTTTCCACATCTTCAGATAGCTACTATCCTTCGAGTCCGTTGTCGTTATTCTCGCCGCCGGATCGAAGTGACTGAACCAGGAGAACACCCGACTATCATCGCAATACGACGGGTACCTTCGCCTTACTTCGGCTGTATACCCGTCTACAATGACGTGTGATTTACCGACCTTTGCAGTATCCTCATCCCGCTGAAAATAGGGTCGCGCCATTCTGTGCGCGCGACTGACCTTTGCATCGGGCCTTAGCGGGCGGGCGATATGCGGTATTCCTCACCATCCCCCGCAATTAACTACTGCTTGTCTTACCTTTTGCCCTTTGTTGGAGCGGCTGCCTGTCCGGGTTTCGGACGCTTGGCCCCATACTTGGAGCGACCACGACGGCGCTTTGAGACGCCTTCGCTATCCAGTGTGCCGCGTACAATATGATAGCGGACACTTGGCAGGTCTTTTACGCGACCGCCACGGATGAGCACTACGGAGTGCTCCTGTAAGTTATGCCCCTCACCAGGAATGTATGCCGTAACTTCCATCTGGTTTGAAAGACGAACGCGGGCAATTTTACGCATTGCCGAATTCGGCTTCTTGGGGGTCATCGTACGTACCTGGGTGCAGACGCCACGCTTCTGAGGCGACCCACGCAGGCGGGAGGTCCTGTTCTTCAGCGCGTTGTACGAATACAGCAACGCGGGGGCCTTCACCTTTTTCTGTTTGTTCGAACGGCCCTTTCGGACCAATTGATTAATCGTCGGCAAGGAACAATCCTCCCTGTCCTTATTGTTCTAAGTGTACGCGGATAGAAACTCTATCCGCGTTATCTCTATCACACATATGCGATTGCATATATTATCACTCATCGTCCTCACTGTCAAGTGTCAGGCCAAGTGGGGCACTCGCTCCGACTGGAGTACCGGCAATGGCACCTGCGACAACGGGGGTCGCCGCCACGCGCGCTGCTGCCGCGGCTTGCTGGCGTGCGATCTGATCACGGCGGCGCTGGGCGATGCCCGATCCAGCCGGGATCAACTTACCAATGATGACATTTTCTTTCAAACCAATCAGGTGGTCGGTCTGCGCTTCGATCGCGGCTTCGGTCAGCACACGAGTCGTCTCCTGGAAGGAGGCGGCCGCCAGGAAGCTGTCGGTGTTCAGTGATGCCTTGGTAACACCAAGCAGAACGGTCGAGGCTTTGGCGGGCTCACCACCCTCAGCCAGGACGCGGGCATTGGTATCAGCATACACGAAACGGTCCACCAGATCGTTCGGAAGCATGTCTGTGTCACCGGGCTCATCGACTTTGACGCGACGCAGCATCTGTCGCACGATGACCTCGATGTGTTTATCATGGATGTATACACCGGTGTTACGGTAGACGCGCTGCACCTCTTTGGTGAGATACAACTGGACCGCCTCACGTCCCTGGATGCGCAAGACATCCTGTGGGTCGCGCTGGCCAGAAGTGATCGGGGTTCCCGCTTGAATCTTCTGTCCATCGGTGACGGCGATGGTGCGCGAAGCTGGCACAGGATAGCTGCGCTCTTCCCGCTCTTCAAAGCGGATCGAGATGCCATCTTCGTTCAAGATGACTTCGCCATCAGTCCTTGCCATGACCGGCACTGGCTCACCGCCGTTATCATCGGCGATAAGAGCAATGATCTGGTCCTTCTGCACATGATCGTGCTCGTTAACGACGATCTTTACATCGGTGTCTTTCGGCACCAGGTATTCATCGAAGAAGATGTTGGTTGAAACGATCCGCACTGTACGCACGCCTGTGGACTCGTCTTTGGCAATCTCTACCACACCGTCGATCTCGCTGATCTCAGCCTTATCCTTCGGGACACGGGCTTCGAAGAGCTCTTCAACACGTGGCAGACCCTGGGTGATATCACCCTGCGCGCCCGCGATACCACCAGTGTGGAAGGTACGCATGGTTAGCTGTGTTCCAGGCTCACCAATGGATTGCGCGGCGACGATACCAACGGCGGCTCCAATACGAGCCAGGGCGTTGGCGGCCAGGTCACGTCCATAACACGTGCGACAGATGCCGCGCCGTGCCAGACAGTTGAGGGCCGAACGTACGCGTACGGCTTTAATACCAGCATCAACGATTTCAGTTACGTCGTCATCAGTGAGCTCTTCTCCAGGCTCCAGATGTGGCAGCTCCGGTATCTCTTCGGCCAGCACACGTCCAAGTAGACGGCCGCGCGAGTTCTCCAGGGCCATATCCTTTGAATCGAACTCGGTGATCAAGATACCCTCTGTTGTTCCACAATCCTCTTCGGTGACGATGACGTCCTGAGCCACGTCGATCAAACGACGAGTCAGGTAACCGGATTCCGCTGTTCTCAAGGCGGTGTCAGCCAGACCTTTGCGGGCTCCATGGGTACTGATAAAGTACTCCAATACGCTCAGACCTTCGCGGAAGTTACCTCGTACAGGAATGTCCATAATACGTCCTGATGGGCTGGCCATCAGTCCGCGCATACCGGACAACTGACGAATCTGCTGGAACTTCGCTTTGGTCGCTCCAGATTCCGCGATGGTATAGATGGAACCAAATGGATCGAGGACCGAACGCACCATTTTCTGGACGTTGTCGGTGGCTTCGTTCCAGGTCGCGATCGTTTGCTGGTATTTCTCGTTCTCGGTGATGAGACCATCATGGAACTGCTCTTCCAGCTCGGCGATCTTGATGTCGGCTTTGGCCAGCTCTTCAGACTTACCAGTCGGTACTTTGACGTCACTGATAGCGAAGGTGGCGCCGGCTTTGGTTGCATAGTAGAAACCAAGGCGCTTGATTTCGTCCGCCAGGTCCGTGGTTTTGGCGCGTCCATATTCTTTGAAGCATTCGCCGATAACCTGTTTCAAGTTCTCCTTCTTCATGACGTAGTTCTTGAAACGCAGGCGCTCAGGCAGAGCTTCATTGAAGATGATACGTCCAATCGTGGTCGTGACTGGCTTGTTCATCGAGTGTATGGTGACCGCAGATGGAGGCGGCTGATCATAGACGTCGATCTCACCCATACGGACTTTGATCGGAGCCTGCAGATCAATCACACCATGCTGGAAGGCCAGCAGGGCTTCACTGGCGTCAGTAAAGACGCGGCCCTCGCCCTTTTTGTTGGGGCGCTCCTGTGTCAGGTAGAAACAACCCAGCACCATATCCTGGCTAGCGCCAATCGATGGCTCACCGTGGGCCGGTGACAGCAGGTTGCGGGTCGACATCATAAATTGACGGGCTTCGTCCTGCGCTTTCTCAGACAAAGGTACGTGCACGGCCATCTGGTCACCGTCGAAGTCGGCGTTAAAGGCCGAACAGACGAGCGGATGCAGCTGGATCGCGCTACCCTCAACGAGAACAGCTTCAAAGGCCTGAATACCAAGCCTGTGCAGCGTTGGCGCACGGTTCAACAGCACCGGATGGTTTTTGATCACCTCTTCCAGTACGTCCCAGACCTCTGGTTTGACGCGCTCAACAAAGCGTTTGGCACTCTTGATGTTGTGGGCGAAGTTTTGCTCCACCAGCTTGCGCATGACAAATGGCTTGAAGAGCTCCAATGCCATACGTTTTGGCAGACCGCACTGATTCAACTTCAAGTCAGGTCCAACCACAATAACCGAACGGCCAGAGTAGTCAACACGTTTACCGAGCAGATTCTGACGGAAACGTCCCTGCTTACCTTTGAGCATGTCGGAGAGGCTCTTCAACTTGTGGTTACCAGAGCCAGCCACGGCACGACCACGGCGACCATTATCGATCAGAGCATCACAGGCCTCTTGCAGCATGCGTTTCTCGTTGCGAATAATGATCTCAGGCGCACCTAGCTCGAGCAAGCGTTTGAGACGATTGTTACGGTTAATCACACGACGATAGAGATCGTTGAGATCCGAAGTGGCGAAACGACCACCATCCAGCTGCACCATCGGACGCAGGTCCGGGGGAAGCACTGGCAGGACAGTCATGATCATCCACTCAGGCGAGGTGTTCGATTTGCGGAACGCCTCAACCACTTTCAGGCGCTTGGTGGCCTTCTTGCGGCGCTGCCCAACGGTATTGCCGATCTCATGGCGCAGGTCATTGGCCAGTTTTTCCAGGTCAATGCCGGCGATCAATTCGCGCACAGCTTCTGCGCCCATACCTGCACGGAAGACATCGCTGAAGTTGTCTTTGAGCTCACGATAGCGATTCTCCTGCAGCAGGTCCATCTTTTTCAGACCCTCGAGGTCGCGGCGCAGCTGCTCGATGCGCTGGCGCGTCTCGTTGCGCTCTCGCTCAAGTTGCGATTGCGCGGAGTCGATCTGACCCTGGAATTCAATGTTCAGGCGGTCGGCCTCGCGTTTGCCTTCCGACTGGGCACCCTCCAGCTCGCGCCGTGCCTGCTCAGCGATGGCGTTGCGAGCGGACTCGGCCACACGCTCCAGCACATCCAGGTGCTTGGAGGCCACGGTCTCACCCTGCTTGACGATAATCTGGTCGGTGGGCTCGAAGAAGATATCCTCTTCGGCCGCTTTGCCCATAGTTTCACGCAGCAGGCTTAACGTCTCACTCTCAGCGCGGCGAGCCTCTTCGAGGTCGTGCTCACGACGCTGCTCGACTTCCTGGCGATCAGTCTGGGAGAAGCGCAGATCGTTGTCTTCCAGGGCGCTATCGCGCTGGGTACGCAGATCATTAATGCGTTCGACAATCTTTTCATCCAGATTCTGTTCGAGGCCAGCCATCTCTTCGTCCAGACGCATCAGTTCGCGCTGGCGCGCCTCTTCATCCACATTGGTAACCACGTACAGCGCGAAGTACAGAACGCGCTCGAGGTTACGCGGCGAGAGATCCAGCAGCAGACCAATACGGCTTGGGGTACCTTTGAAGTACCAGATATGGCTTACAGGTGACGCCAATTCAATATGGCCCATGCGCTCGCGGCGCACTTTTGAACGGGCAACTTCGACACCGCACTTATCACAGACGATGCCTTTGAAGCGTACCCTTTTATATTTACCGCAGTAACATTCCCAGTCCTTGGTGGGTCCAAAGATGCGTTCGCAGAACAAACCATCTTTTTCTGGCTTCAGTGTACGGTAGTTAATTGTCTCCGGTTTCGTGACCTCGCCATAGCTCCAGCTGCGAATCTGCTCCGGGCTGGCAAGGCTGATACGGATAGCGTTAAAATCATTTACTTCGAGCATGCTACCTCTCCTGGGATAGGGGCTAGCGACAGGCCAATCGACCTGTCGCTCCGCATTCCTTTTTCACACAAAACCTTTTGCTTTCAACACTGGCGTGTTGATTGCCCCTATATTATTGGTCTCCCTCGAAACCGGATAGGTTGATACCCAGTTCCGGCATTACATCGTTCGAGGTGTCTTCGACGAATTGGATCTTTTGCTCGTCTTCGTTGAGCACCTCTACATTAATGCCCAGGCTCTGCAATTCTTTTACGAGCACTTTGAAGGATTCTGGAACGCCAGGCTCCATGATGTTTTCACCCTTCACAATGGCTTCGTAGGTTTTGACACGACCAACAACGTCGTCGGATTTGACCGTCAGGATCTCCTGGAGGATGTGCGCCGCGCCATAGGCTTCCAGCGCCCACACTTCCATTTCACCAAAACGCTGTCCTCCGAACTGTGCCTTACCACCCAGCGGCTGCTGCGTGATCAGACTGTATGGACCAGTCGAACGGGCGTGTACTTTATCTTCCACCAGGTGGGCCAGCTTCAACATGTAGTTGTAGCCGACTGTGATGGGATGATCAAATGGCTCTCCGGTACGTCCATCATAGAGCTGGACCTTCCCGGTTTCGGGCAACCCTGCCCGACGCAAGAACTCTTCTATATCTTCCTCGGTCGCGCCGTCGAAGACTGGCGTGGCTATCTTAAAGCCCAGCGCTTCCGCGGCCCAGCCCAGGTGGGTCTCCATAATCTGACCGATGTTCATACGGTGCGGGACACCCAATGGGTTCAGGATGATGTCGACTGGTGTACCATCAGGCAGGAACGGCATGTCCTCGATCGGCAACACGCGGGAAATTACGCCCTTATTGCCGTGGCGGCCAGCCATCTTGTCGCCCGCACCGATCTTGCGCTTCTGCGCGATGCTGACACGGACCAGCTGGTTGACGCCCGGAGGCAGTTCATCACCGGCCTCGCGTGAGAAGACCTTGACTTCGACGATCTTGCCGCGCTCACCATGGGGCACGCGCAGCGAGGTGTCTTTGACTTCACGGGCCTTTTCACCGAAGATGGCGCGCAGCAGTTTCTCTTCCGCCGTCAGCTCGGTCTCGCCCTTTGGCGTGATCTTGCCCACCAGGATATCCTGCGGTCCGACTTCGGCACCGACATAGATGATGCCGCGCTCATCCAGGTTGCGCAGGCCTTCTTCGCCCACGTTCGGAATATCGCGCGTAATCTCTTCGGGTCCCAGTTTGGTATCGCGGGCGTCGATCTCATACTTCTCGATGTGGATCGAGGTGAAGAGATCTTCGTGCACGATGCGCTCGCTGATCAGAATGGCGTCCTCGAAGTTGCCACCCTCCCAGCTCATGAACGCCACGAGGATGTTTTGTCCTAAGGCCAGCTCTCCATCCTGGGTCGAGGTGTTATCGGCAATCACCTGGCCCGCGTTGACATAGTCACCTTTTTTCACAATCGGTCGTTGGTTAATACAGGTCCCTGCATTTGAACGCACAAACTTGCGCAGACGATAGCTAGAGATCTCTCCCTGCTCGTCCATGATCTCAATGCGACGCGCGGTCGAAGTGATCACTTCACCGTTCGCACGACTGACGAGAACCTGGCCGGAGTCGATAGCGATCTGGCGCTCAATACCGGTGCCACAAATGGGCGACTGCGGTCGCAGCAGCGGCACCGCCTGACGCTGCATATTGGCACCCATCAGCGCTCGGTTGACGTCGTCATGCTCCAGGAAGGGGATCAGGGCCGTAGCCACCGACACCGTCTGGCGCGGCGAGACATCCATATAGTCGATATTGTCGGAGTTCTCCATGAAGAACTCACCCTGATAGCGGGCCAGGACACGGTCCTCTTCGAACTCATTGTTATCGGAGAGCACGGCGTTGGCCTGCGCGATCCAGAAGTTCTCTTCGTCATCGGCGGTGTGGTAGTCCACCACGTCGGTCACGAAGGGCTTCACGCGGACCTGGGCCTCGCCCAGCAGGTTCGACAATTTCTCGAATAACGCCTCGTCGATGCGCACCCGCTCACGCGCCGGGATCAAGACGGCGCCATCACTGTCGGTAACAGCTTCGCGCTCACGTCCAAAGACGCCGCGAAACTCGCGCCCGATCAGGTTGAGATCGTTGGCTTTCAGGCGTTTATAGACTTTACGGTAGGGTGTTTCGATAAACCCATACGGGTTGATCTGCGCATACGTTGCCAGGTTGCCGATCAGACCAATGTTCGGACCTTCCGGCGTCTCAATAGGACAGATGCGACCGTAGTGCGATTCGTGGACGTCACGCACATCAAAGCCAGCGCGCTCACGCGAGAGACCACCAGGACCCAGCGCCGAGAGGCGGCGTTTGTGGCCGATCTCCGCCAGAGCATTCGTCTGGTCCATGAACTGTGAAAGCTGGCTCCCACCAAAGAACTCTTTCATCGCCGCCACCACCGGGCGGATGTTGATCAGCGCGTTGGGGGTGGCCTGTCCCGGCTCTTGAATGCTCATGCGCTCTTTGACGACACGCTCCATACGCAGCAAGCCCACGCGGAACTGCGTCTGGATCAGCTCACCCACGCAGCGTACGCGACGGTTGCCCAGATGGTCGATGTCATCCTTGCGGCCACGCCCATTGTTCAATGAGACCAGGCGGCGAATGATATTGACCAGGTCGTCCTGCGTCAGGATACGCTGGCTCTGCGGGATCGCCAGGTCCAGCTTGCGGTTAAGCTTGTAGCGACCGACACTACCCAGATCATAGCGGCGCGGATTAAAAAAGAGATTTTTGACCAGCGATCGCGCGTTATCTAGCGTCGCTGGATCGCCAGGGCGCAGCTTCTTGTAGAGTTCAAGCAGCGCCTCGTCTTCTTTTTTCACCGGGTCGCGATCCAGGGTAGCCTGAATATAGCGCACAACGGGATCGTTATCGACGCCGGCGAAGGCGTCCAGGATCCCCTGGTCGGTCGAGAGATCGACATCTTCGGTATGCCACTGATCTTTGGCCAGGCTGGAAATCGCCCGCAGCAGGGTAGTTACCGGAAGCTTACGTTTACGGTCAATCTTGACGGTTAAGAGATTTTTATTGCTGGTTTCAAACTCCAACCAGGCACCACGGCCAGGAATGAGTTTGGCGGCATACAGCTTTTTACCGGTGGTTGCATCCTCATCTACTGTGAAGTAGACACCAGGAGAACGCACCAGCTGGCTGACCACCACGCGCTCGGCACCATTAATAATGAATGTACCATCTGTCGTCATCAAGGGGAAATCACCCATGAAGACATCTTTCTCGATGATTTCACCAGTCTCTTTATTAATCAGGCGCGCCTTGACATTCAAAGGTGCAGCAAACGTGGCGTCACGATCGCGGCATTCGTCCTCAGAATACTTTGGCTTGCCAAATGGTTCAGGTGGTACAATAAATTCTAAACTCAGGTTTTTGCCGGTAAAGTCTTCAATCGGAGAAATTTCTTCGAAAAGCTCGCGCAAACCCTCTTTCTTAAACCACTCAAAGGAGTCAAGTTGAATTTGAATCAGGCCAGGCATAGGCCGTATGTCTGGAATACGTGCAAAGGAAACACGCTCGGGAAGCGCAACGGCCCTTGTGCTTACTGCCATACTTGGTATTCTCCTCTCACCTAATCGCCCATAGAGGAAATTGAGAGACACGACAATACGCACCTCTCAGTGCAACGGAAAACGGAAAAAAAACAGATAAATGCTTTGTGATAATGCCTGTGTTGTGAAACGGTCTATGACAATAAAAGTAACCGCTTGCGCACGCAATGAGCGGTTACTCCTATACATATATTTTTAAATGATTGTTTGCCGATCGCCCACACAACTATCCCCTCCAGTGGAGATAAACAAGCTAGCTGTTAAGATGCACAAACACAGGTGTAAGATAAGATATCCGAAACAGCAAAAAACACCACATTGTACCCTCTACCCGAAAACCTGCTACCTTTCAGAACAAAGCTCATGAAAGTGGGCTGAAGGTTCGACTGCATGTGGTTTATGATAATATCCTCACGTTTTTTGGGGAGCGATGTGTCGTTTCGTAATGTGTCTCGTCTCTCGGTTACATCGTTACCTGTGTTATGAATCAGCTATAACACTACTGTTACTAGTATACATACACTGGCAAGTGATAATTATACGTCTTCGGATAATGTATGTCAATACTTTTTGGGGGCACTTCTGGAAGAAC
>Ga0224712_10000119_pt1 | contig 12710 bp, 12 predicted proteins | sample DielMetaTC5pm2_FD_171474 | JGI IMG/M metagenome (GOLD analysis project Ga0224712, IMG submission 171474) | Corn rhizosphere microbial communities from Kellogg Biological Station, Michigan, USA - Diel MetaT C5pm-2 (Metagenome Metatranscriptome)... | ecosystem: Host-associated > Plants > Roots >...
CCGGTCTTCGTCGCGGACTACGTGCTGTGGGGATACGGCACCGGCGCGATCATGGCCGTGCCCGCGCACGATCAGCGCGACTTCGAGTTCGCCCGCGCCTTCGACCTGCCGATGCGGATCGTCGTCGAGCCGCCGGCCGGAACGCCCGAGCTGATCGAGGACTGGGCCGCGGCGTTCGACTCGTACGACGCCGTGTCCGTGAACTCGGCCAACGACGAGGTCTCGCTGGACGGGATGGTCGTCCCGGAGGCGAAGAAGCGGATCATCTCCTGGCTGGAGGCCAAGGGCCACGGCACCGGCACGGTCACCTACCGGCTGCGCGACTGGCTGTTCTCCCGGCAGCGCTACTGGGGCGAGCCGTTCCCGATCGTGTACGACGTGGACGACCCGATGCACGCGATCGCGCTGCCCGACTCGATGCTGCCGCTGGAACTGCCCGAGATCGACGACTACGCCCCGCAGGCGCTGGACCCGAACGACGCCGCCTCCGAGCCCGCGCCGCCGCTGGCCCGCGCCGCCGAGTGGGTCGAGGTCGAGCTGGACCTGGGCGAGGCCGGCGGGAACCGGGGCCCGCGGCGGTACCGGCGCGAGACCAACACCATGCCGCAGTGGGCCGGCTCCTGCTGGTACCCGCTGCGCTACCTGGACCCGACCAACGAGGACCGCTTCGTCGGCGTCGGGGTCGAGGAGTACTGGATGGGCCCGCGCGACGCCAAGGACGTCGGCGGCGTGGACCTGTACGTCGGGGGCGCCGAGCATGCGGTGCTGCACCTGCTGTACTCGCGCTTCTGGCACAAGGTGCTGTTCGACCTGGGCCACGTCAGCTCGGCCGAGCCGTTCCGCAAGCTGTTCAACCAGGGCTACATCCAGGCTTACGCGTACACCGACGAGCGCGGCGTGTACGTGCCCGCCGAAGAGGTCGTCGAGACCGATGGCGTGTACTACCACCAGGGCAAGAAGGTGAACCGCGAGTACGGCAAGATGGGCAAGTCGCTGAAGAACTCGGTCACCCCCGACGAGTTCTGCGACACCTACGGCGCCGACACCCTGCGCGTCTACGAGATGTCGATGGGACCGCTGGAGGTCTCGCGGCCCTGGGAGACCAAGGCCGTCGCCGGATCCTTCCGCTTCCTGCAGCGGGTCTGGCGCAACATCGTCGACGAGGAGACCGGGCACGTCACTGTGGTCGATGCGGAGCCCGACGTCCCGACCCTGCGCGCGCTGCACACGGCGATCGAGGGCGTGCGCGAGGACCTGGACAACCTGCGCTTCAACACGGCCATCGCGAAGCTGATCGTGCTGAACAACCACCTGACCAAGCTGCCCGCAGTGCCGCGCGCGGTGGCGAAGGACCTGGTCGTGCTGACGGCCCCGTTCGCCCCGCACCTGGCCGAGGAGCTGTGGGAGCGCCTGGGCCACGAGGGCACGGTCGCCTACACGCCCTTCCCGGTCGCCGACCCGCAGTACCTGGTCTCCGAAGAGGTGACCTGCGTGATCCAGGTGGCCGGCAAGCTGCGCGACAAGGTACAGGTCTCCCCGGACATCAGCGAGGACGAACTGCGCGACCTGGCCCTGAAGTCAGAGGGCGTCCAGCGAGCCCTGGACGGCCGCGGCGTACGCACCGTCATCATCCGCGCCCCGAAACTGGTGAACGTAGTCCCCGCCTAACACCCCCACCTCTCTCCATGCCGATCCCTCCCGCCGTCACCTCACCGAGGGTCGACCGTCATCCGGGCCAATTACAATCGCCCGGATGACGGTCACGGTGACGGACTGGGGCACGGTCGTGCAGTGGCTCGCGTACGGCCTGTTCGCGGTCGGAAGCGCGGCGCTCGCGGTGATCGACGCGCGCACGAAGCTGCTGCCCAACCGCATCGTGTTCCCGCTCTACGGCATCGGCCTCGTGGGCCTGCTCCTCGCCGCCGCCCTGGACCACAAATGGGGCGACCTGTACGTGGCCCTGGCCGCGATGGCCGTCCTCTACGGCCTGTTCGCGATCCCCTGGCTGTTCGGCGGCACCGGCTTCGGCGATGTCAAACTCGCCGGCGTGATCGGCCTCTACCTAGGCTGGCTGGGCATCTCCGTCGTCTTCGCCGGCCTGATCTTCGCCACCGTCAGCTCAGGCCTCGTCGCGATCGGCCTCAGCCTCTGGCGCGCCGCCCGGCACAAGCCCTGGCGCGGCCAAGAGGTCGCCTACGGCCCCTACCTCCTGTTCGGCACCTGGGCCGCCATCCTAGTCAGCCTTCTGCGATAGCCCGGCCCAAGCCGGCCGAGGCGCCCGAGCCGCCCCTCACGGCTGCTGCCCGCCCACGATCGCCTGAACCTCCTGCACCGGCACGTTCTGCGGGTTCGCCGCAACGGTCACGTTCACAGGGAAGCCCCCTGCGTTGGGGTTCTCCACCCATCTGTACGTCCAGGTGATGCTCGCGGTGAGCTGATATGAAGTTCCGGCCGGCGTGGCCTTCGTGTAGTAGAACGCGCAGGAGTCGTTGTCGGGGCTGCCGAAAGACCCATCGACGATCGGACATTTGATCTCTGTGGCCGGATCGCCGTGCATGGTCTTCGCCGGCCCGCCCGGGTCGATCACGAGCTCGCTCGGCGTCGCGACGACCGTGGAGGTCATCATGCCGGCGATCTCGGCCTGCGCCTCGAGCTCGACGAACGTTCCCACCGGCTGGGTCGAGAAGACACGCGTCGAGAGGTTGACGGTCTGAAGCACCCCGGGGTTCACCCCGAAGGTCAGCGCGGGTGGCACGACTTCGGCCGCGGCGTACTCCGCCAGGATCGTCGGGGTCACCGGGTTGGGGCGGTTGACCGGCGCACCGGCGGCGATCCACACCCACGGGTTGTCCATGCTGAGCCCGTCGGCGGCCATCTGGGAGGGGAAGACAGAGGGCCAGGTGAGGTCGTCGGTCCGGCAGCCGACACCCCAGAACATTCCAGCCTCACCGTCGTGATATGGCGGCTGCGTGCTGCTGTAGTACGTCTCAAGCTGCTGAACATATGACGGACCGAAGGGCATCTGGCTGTCGAGGAATGACTTCAGCCCACCACTCGAGTATTGAGGTTCGAGCCAGCACACGGGCGGCGTCCAGTTGACGAATGACGGCGCGCGCGCGGGAGGGGCGCCCGAGTAGGTCTTGATCATCGTGCAGACCACGAACGTCTGACCCAGGTTCGCGATGCTGTTGACCGAGGCGCTCCCGTTGCATGTGACGCCCGCGGAGGCGGACGGCGCCGATGCGACGGCTCCGCCGGTGGCGACGAGGACCAGGACCAGCGCCGTGGAAAGCCTCCTGCTCAGGTGCATGCCCTACCCCCGACCTGGGTGGAAAGGTAGTTGATGACGAGATTCCCCTTGGCGTCCTTCCCGAAGGAGACGCCCCACTGTCGCAGTGCATTGCTTCCAGTCGGCGCGTTGCCCTGTCGTGCGTCGCCCTGAACGGTCACCGGAACGGCCTTCGTGTCGTCCTCGCAGAAGGCGACGCCGAAGAAGCCGTTCGTCTGGGACGGCGTCACCTTGAAAAAGGTCACCGTCCCGGAGGGCCGGGTCTTCTTGCCGATCAACTGCGTCAGAAGCTCAGTGATCTGCAGGTCCGCCTGTTGGGTCACCAGTGTGTGGACCAAGGGATCTTGAACGCTGCCGCGCGCGAGGGCTTCTTCGTAGGCGTAGACCATGGCCTTCGCGTCGGCTGTGACGGCGAGCAGCTTCGGGTCGGTCGTGGTCGGCGGCTCGAAGTTGATGGTCAGGTCGGCGGGGATCGATGCGGAGGCGTCGGGGGAGGGGGACGGAGTGGGGGATGGCGACGCCGCGACCGCGTGGGTGACCGGGAGGGCCGCTGGCGGCTGGGAGGCGCTGTTGCCGCATGCGGCGAGGAGCGCGGCCGAGGCGCCCAGGGCGACCGCGGAGAGCAGAGCATTGCGACGAACCATGGATTTCCGTCCCCAAGACTCCCGGGGTGAGGTGACCCAGGGGTCTGAAGTTGCAACACCGCACCGACAGGGTAGGACGGCACCGGATCGTAGTCGTCCGGTTGCGGACCGGGTAGTCGTAGAAGTCGGAATTAACCAAATCTTTGTGGGATCGGGTGGCTTGATCTGGCATCACCTTGCCAAGCTGGGGCGGTATTGAAGGATCTTGAGGGCCTGGGTCTGTTCGATAGCGTTACCACGCGGGTACTATCAGCATCCGATCCGGGCCTGAAGCCGCCCTCATGAACATAACTTGACTGGCCGGGGGGCCTGAGCACCGTGAAAAGCATCGACAACGGCATCCCGCCGAGCGGCGGAGGGTGGAAACCCTCCTCCGGCCCGGTCGTCGCCGGCCGCCTCGCGCCGCCGCCCGCCGCAGGCGCCGGCGGTCCATCGTCAGGGCTCGGACCAGGTCCGGCTCCAGCGAGCGTGCGCCCGCCGTCCGCTCCGCGCGAGCGGCGTCCCGCGCTGGTCGCCCTCGGCCTGCTGCTCGTCTTGGTCGGCGTGCTCGCGTCGGTCTACCTGCAGCAGCGCGCCGGGGACAAGGTCGGCGTGGTCGAGATCACCAAACGCGTGCCGCAGGGCTCGCAGGTGTCGGCGGCCTCCATCACCGAGGTCATGGTCGCGGTCGATCCCGGTATCAGCTACGTGACATGGGCGCAGCGCGGCCTGCTGTCGCGGTACACCGCGGAGGCCGACCTGATGCCCGGCACGCTGCTGGTCGGGCAGATGCTCACCACCGGGGTGCCGCTTCCACAGGGCTCTGAGATCGTTACGGTCTCGCTCAAGGACGGCGAATACCCGATGGGCGTGCAGGAGGGCGACACGGTGACGGCGTACTTCGTCTCCAACAAGAACGCGGCGACGACCGGGCAGGAGTTCCTCGCCAACGGCTTCACCAGCACGCCGATCGCCTCGGCCGTCAAGGTCTCCGCGATCGGCAGCCCCACCAGCTCGGGCAACCTGGACGTCTCCCTCGTGCTGTCCCAGCAGGGGGCGATCGCCCTCGCGCAGGCGGCGTCCGGCGGCAACCTCGTGCTCGTCTTCGACAAGCACACCGAGTAGCGCGGAAAGCTGATCATGGCGCTGATAATCGTCGCGGGGGACAAGGGATCGCCCGGGGTCACGACGAGCGCGGTGGCCCTGGCCGCCGCCTGGCCGCGGCGCGCGGTGGTCGCCGAGTGCGACCCGCACGGCGGCGACCTGGTCTACCGGCTGGCCGCGGAGCACGGCGGCCCGCTCGACCCGAACACCGGGCTGCTCTCGCTCGCCCTCGCGGCCCGGCACGGCTTCGAGACCCACAACCTGCCGCAGCACCTCCAGCGGGTGCACGGCGGCATGGACGTGCTGCTCGGCCTCGGCACGGCGGAGCAGGCCGCTGCGATGGCCCCGCTCTGGCAGCGCCTCGGCCGCGCCTTCGACCAGTTCGCCGATCTCCGGTACGGCGAGACCCGCTACGGCGGCGACGTGATCGCCGACTGCGGCCGGGTCGGACCGGATTCCCCGACACTCGAGATGATGCGGTTCGCGGCCATGGTGCTGCTGATCGCGCGGGCCGACGCCGAGCAGATCGCCCACGTCCGAGACCGTGTCAATGGCCTGTCGCAGAAGCTGCACGGCAGTCAGGGATCGACTACGTCCGTGGCGCGCCCGCCGATCGGGGTGGTGCTGATCGCACCGCCGCGCGACGCGAAACGGGTCGCGTCCCAGGTCGGCGAGCTGCTTGCGGCCACCGCCGGCGGCGCGGAGGTGCTCGGCGTGCTGGCCGACGACCCGGACGGCGCGGCCGCGCTCAACGGCCGGGGCCGCGCCCGGATCGACCGCTCGCTGCTGATCCGCTCCGCCCGCGACGTCGCCACCTCGGTCACCCGCCGGTACGGGCTGATCAGGCAGGGCTCGCAGCAGTATCAGGATTCTGAACAGGGCGGCCCGCAGGGTCGCGGCGGGGGCGGCCAGGGCCAGGGCGCCGGCCGCGGGCAGGGCCAGGCGGTGGGGGTCTGATGGACCACCTTCTCGTCAAGCGCCTGCGCCAGGAGGTCGGCGACCGGATCGCCGAGCAGCGCCGCCTGGACCAGCTCTCCGGCCTGCCCTCGATGACGGGGGAGGATGAGCGCCAGTACGCCCGCGCGGTGATCGCCCAGGTGCTGCACGAGCACGCGCGCAACGAGGTGACCGTCGGGCACGCCCCGCCGAGCGCCGAGGAGGAGGAGGCGCTCGCCGCCGGCATCCACGCCGCGCTGTTCGGTGTCGGCCGGCTCCAGCCGCTGCTCGATGACCAGGAGATCGAGAACATCGACATCAACGGCTGCGACCGGGTCTTCCTGTCGTACGCCGACGGCCGTGAGGTGCTGGGCGAGCCGGTCGCCGAGAGCGACGAGGAACTCACGGAGCTGGTCCAGATCCTCGGCGCCTACTCGGGCCTGTCCTCGCGCCCCTTCGACTCCGCGAACCCGCAGCTCGACCTGCGGCTGCCGGACGGCTCCCGGCTGTCCGCGGTCATGGACGTCACCCGCCGCCCCGCGGTCTCGATCCGCCGTGCCCGCCTCGGTAAGGTCTTCCTGTCGGACCTGGTCGGCAACGGCACGCTGCTGCCGGAGCTCGGCTCGTTCCTGTCCGCCGCGGTCGGCGCCCGCAAGAATCTGATGATCGCGGGGTCGACGAACGCCGGCAAGACCACGCTGCTGCGCGCGATGGCCAACGAGATCCCGGCCCAGGAGCGCCTGATCACCGTCGAGCGGGCGCTGGAGCTGGGGCTGGAGCAGTTCCCTGAGCTACACCCCAACGTGGTCGCCCTCGAGGAGCGGCTGCCGAACTCGGAGGGCCTCGGCTACATCTCCATGGCCGAGCTCGTGCGCCGCTCGCTGCGCATGAACCCCTCCCGGGTCATCGTCGGCGAGGTGCTCGGCGACGAGATCGTCACCATGCTCAACGCGATGTCGCAGGGCAATGACGGCTCGCTGTCCACCATCCACGCGAACTCGTCGATCGAGGTGTTCAACCGCATCTCGACCTATGCGCTCCAGGCGGGCGAGCGGCTGCCGATCGAGGCCTCGCACATGCTCATCGCCGGCGCCATCGACTTCGTGGTCTTCATCGAGAAACGAAACGACTACGTGCGCGGCGGCTCGCTGCGCCGGTACGTCTCCTCGGTTCGCGAGGTCAACGGCGTGGACGGGCGGGTGCTCTCCTCCGAGGTGTTCGCCCCCGGACTCGACGGCCGCGCCGTGCCGCGCGCCCCGCTCGGGTGTCTCGACGAACTCGTCGCCCACGGATACGTCCCCAGCGGACTGTGGACCTAGGGGGCCCGGGAATGAGGGTGCGGACATGAACCCGGCCGAGCTGTTCACCCAGGGCACCGCCGAAGCGATCCTGGTCGGCCTCGTCGCGGGGCTCGGGCTCGCGGTGCTGATCGCCGGCCTGGTCGGATTCCCGCGCAGGCCCAAGGATCCGACCCGGCCCGACGCCGCCGACCTGCTGCGCACGTACGGCCAGCGCATCGTGATCGCGCTCGTCGTCGGCCTCGTCGTCGGTCTGGCGAGCCAGTGGCCGGTGCTCGGCCTCGGCGCGATCGTGCTGGTCTTCTTCTGGAACCAGCTGTTCGGCGGCGCCGGAGCCGAGAAGCTGGCGATGCGCCGGGTCGAGGCGCTCGCGATGTGGACCGAGTCGCTGCGCGACACGATCGCCGGTGCGGTCGGCCTCGAGCAGGCGATCCCGGCGACGACCCGCGGGGCGGACCCGGTGCTCCAGACGCCCCTGAACGCCATGCTCGACCGGCTGCGCGGCCGGACGCCGCTCGCCGAGGCGCTGCAGATGTTCGCCGACGACCTCAACGACTCGTCCGCCGACCTCGTCATCGCGGCTCTGATCCTCAACTCCAAGCTGCGCGGCCCGGGCCTGCGCGACGTGCTGACCGCGCTCGGCCGCTCCGCCCGCGAAGAGGTCGACATGCGCCAGCGGGTCATCGCCCAGCGGGCCGGGACACGCCGCTCGGTGCAGATCGTCGTCGCCGTCATCGTCGTGTTCGTCTTACTGATGGCGATCTTCAACCGCAAGTTCGTGCGGCCCTACGGCACGCCGCTGGGCGAACTCGTGCTCACCGTCGTCCTGGTGCTGTTCGGCCTCGGCTTCTGGTGGCTGCGCCGGCTCGCCAAGATCGACCCGCCGAAGCGCTTCCTGGTCCGGCACGTCATCGCCGATGTGCCGCCGGCCCAGCAGCGATGGCAACAGCCCGTGCAGCCGCCGCAGCCCATGCGCCCGGCCCCCGAAGGCATGGCCCCGCCGCGGAGAGGCGGCCCCTGATGTGGACTGAGATCTTCCTCGGCGCGTCCTGCGGATTCGGCCTCTTCGTTATCATCTGGGCTCTGATTCCACATCGGAGCGGCGCGACCGCGCAGGTCGCCCGGATCGACGCGCTGCGCGCGCTCGGCCAGTTCGGCGCGACGTCCGCACCGGAGGCCTTCCGGGACCGCCTCGGCCTGCGGATCGCCGAGTTCTACGCCCGCCAGGGCTGGGAGATGCGCTCGATCCGCTCGGATCTGGCCGTCCTGGAGCGCTCCTGGCAGCGGCTCCTGGTGACGAAGCTGGCGCTCGGCGCGTTCGGCTTCCTGATCGGGCCGTTGCTGTTCGGCGCCGCGATCCTGTTGCGGGTGCACCTCACCCCGATCGTCCCGCTGTGGCTCGGGCTGGCACTGGCAGGGCTCTTCTTCATGCTGCCGGATCTCGAGGTGCGCCGGGACGCCGCCGCCAAGCGCGAGGACATGCGCCGCGTCGTCGCCGCGTATCTGGATCTGGTCTCGATGAACCTGGCCGGCGGCCGCGGACTGCCTGAGGCGCTGATGTCCGCAGCCGAGGTGGGCGACGGCTGGGCGCTGCGCCGGATCCGCGACTGCCTCGTCGACGCGCGGCTGTCCGGTGTGGCCCAGTGGACCGCGCTCGGCCGGCTCGGCACCGACCTTGGAATCAAGGAGCTGACAGACCTCGGCGCGGCGCTGACGCTGGTCGCCGACGACGGCGCGAAGGTGCGCTCCTCGCTCGCCTCCCGGGCCGAGACGATGCGGCACCGCGAGCTGGCCGACATGGAGGGCAAGGCGGGCGCCCGTTCGCAGAACATGCTCGTGGCGCAGCTGCTGCTCTGCGCCGGGTTCATGATCTTCATCCTGTACCCAGCCGCGACCCAGATCTTCCAGATGAAGTGACCGGGCGCGGTACATCCCATAGGAGGGAACTGCGATGCGCACACTGATCAGCGGCGCGGCGGTCCAGTACGCGTGGGTGAGTTTCCGCGCGCGCCTGGCCAAGGCCCGCTCGGGCGAGCTCGAGCGCGGAGCCTCGGCGGTGGAATGGGTGGTGATCTCGATGATCGCCATCGGCCTCATCATCGGGGCCGGCCTCATCATCGCCACCGCGGTGAACGACAAGGCGACGTCCGTGAGCGACTGCATCAAGGGCTCGAAATCGACCAACACTGCGAACTGCTGATCCCATGAGGCACGGGGGCGCTCGAAGCCGAATTCGAAAGCGCCGAGGCGCCGAAAGCGGCGTCTCGGCGATCGAGTTCGTCATGCTGTTCCCGCTGGCCTTCTTCCTGATCCTGCTGACCGTCCAGTTCGCGCTCTACATGTTCTCCCGGCACGTGGCGATCGCGGCGGCCCAGGAAGGTGCGCGCGTGGCGAGGGCCGAGGAGGCCACGAACGGCCGGTGGCAGCAGGACGCGTCCGCGAAAGCAGTGGTCTGGGTCACCCGGCTCGGACCCAGCCTCGCGATGCCGGATCCGCCGCAGGCCGATCTCGCCGACACCGTGGACGGGGTGCAGAACGTCTCGGTCACGGTCACCGTGTCGGTGCCCTCGATCCTCCCGTTCATGGGGGCGTTCGCGGTGACCGAGCAAAGTACCGGGCCGATCGAGCAGTTCGTGCCGGACCAGTAAGCAGGCGCCGGCATCCGGATGTCCGAGAAGGGGAGGGGAGGTGTGATGAGGCGCAGACGACGCTTGCGCTCGCGCGAGGCGGGCATCTCAGTCATCGAGGTCGTCATGCTCACCCCGCTGGTGATCGGCTTCGTCATGCTGATCGTCTGCTTCGGCATCCTGGTCGACGCGCGGGCGAACATCCAGGGCGCGGCCCGCGACGCGGCGCGCAGCGGTTCGCTGGAACGCGACTCGAATTCGGCGCTCGATGCTGCGAAGAAAGCAGCCACCGCCGACGGCATGGACGGCACTTGCAACGAGGGCTGGTCCATCGCCGAGGTGGATCCGAACACCGGCGCGACGACGACCGCGTTCGCTCCCGGCGACCTGTACACCGTGCAGATCACGTGCAACGTCTCGCTCGGCGGCGTGAACTGGTTCGACTTGCCCACCAAGACTTTCGTGATCGAGGCGACGGCCCCGCTGGACATCTTCCGGAGGTCGACGCAGTGAGACTCCGGATACCGACTTCCCGGATCCCCAGACCTCGGATGCCGAGGCTTCGTATCGGCGTGCGACGCGACCAACGCGGCTCGTTCACCCTGATCGTCGTCTTCTGGACGCTGACGACGATGGTGCTGGCCGGGCTCGTGGTGGACGGCGCGCTGGCGATCACCGAGCGGCAGCGCATCGGGGACATCGCCGAGCAGGCCGCACGCGCGGCAGCCGACGACCTGAACCCGGACTCACTGCGAAACGGCGTGTACCAACTGGCCGCCGATTACCCCGCCAGGTGCTCGGCCGTGGCCATCGCATCAGGCCTCGAAGCATCTGCGGTTACCAAATGCGTCCAGACGGGAACAATCACCCTGCAGGGAGGGCAGGTGGTGCCCGTCGTCGAGGTCGACATGACGTTCACGTACTCGCCGATCCTGCTGAGCCTGTTCTTCACCACCGACTTCACCGCGAACGCGAGCGCCACCGCCTATCCCCAACCCGGGTTCTGACCCCGGCCGTCGAGAGCGAGGTACGCCATGGCACCCCCCTCGGGCGCGCCGACTCGGTCGGCGCCCGGCGCGCAGGCCGAGCAGTGGGCCCCGCGCCCGCAGCGGATCAAGCACCATCGCACCGTGGGCGACGTGGTGAAGGGGCTCGGCGCCCTGCTCGCGCTCGTCGCGCTGATCGGGGTGATCCCGTTCGCGCTGATCCGCTACATCGGCTGGCCGCTGCCACACCACATGCCGGACGCGGAATTCTTCAAGCAGGCGATCACGCCGGACGTCCTGCTCAAGGCCCTCGCGGTGATCGTGTGGGTGGCCTGGGCCCAGTTCGTGGCCTGCGTCGTGGTCGAGTTCGCGGCCGCGCGCCGGGGCGTGGGGCTGCCGGCCCGGGTGCCCGCCGCGGGCCCGAGCCAGTTCCTGGCCCGGCAGCTGATCGCCGCGCTGCTCATGATCACGGCGTCGGCGGCTTCCTTCGTGCCCGATCTTGCCCACCTCCACGCGCAGGCCGGACCCCCCGCCCTGCGCAACCCGATCACCGGGACAGCGGGCGCATTTCCGGGCGCCGGCAACGGATCAGGCAACGGCTCAGGCAGCGGGCCGACCGGAGCCGGGCACGGCCGGACCTCGGCCGCGTTCCTGAGCCCTGTCAACGCACGCGGCCTCCATCCCCAGAGCGGAAACGGAACGGGAGGCGGTGCGGGCTCCAGCGCGGACGCCAACGCGAGCGCGGGCACCGGGGTGAACCTCCCGACCGTGCGCGGTGAATCAGGGCTGCGTCTCGCCGACGATTCGTTCAGCCTGGTGCCGGATTCGGGTGGCTCGTCGAACATGGCCATCGCATCCACGAGCACGAAGCTCTACCGGGTTCAGCCGCCGCACGGCCGCCATCACGACTCGCTGTGGGAGATCGCGCAGCGGCATCTCGGCGACGGCCGCAGGTACAAGGAGATCTACGAGCTCAACAAGGACCGGGTGCAGCCGGACGGCAGCAAGCTGACGATCGCCTCGCTGATCCGCCCTGGGTGGATTCTGACCATGCCGGCCGACGCGACCGGTGGGGACCTGGTCACGGAGCCCGCGCCCCAAGCTCTGCCCGGCGGTGGCGGTTCGACGCCCGCGCCGACACCCACCCCGACGCAGCCGGGGCCGCGCATCCACGTGCCCTTGCCGCCCGAGGACACCGCGCCCCCGACGCAATCGCCGTCGCCGTCCCCGTCGCAGACTCCTTCGACAGCACCGTCGACGGCACCCCCGACGACCGCACCTCCCACGACGACGCCGTCAGCCTCGCCGTCCGCAGGACCGTCGCAGTCCCCTTCGCCGTCCCCTTCCGCGTCGCCGACGGATCCCGAGTCCTTCTCGCCAGCGCCGAGCGACCCGTCGACGACCTCTCATTCGGCTCCCGCGCCAGACCCGTCTCCCTCGGAGACGACGGCGCCCATGGCCCCGATCAATCCGAACGGTCCGGCCGCGCTGACGCCGGTGCCCTCGTTCGCGCCGCCGCCGCTCCCGAACCCCTGGGTGCCGCCGGCGGACACGTCGCAGCCGGTCGTGACCGTGCAGTCGGCGGACGAGATCGCCGAGATCGCGTCGGCTGCCGCGGAACGGGCGCATCTGGAGATCGAGTCGACCGGGTTCGGATCCGCCGCCGAGACCGAGGCCGAGGTCGAGGTCGAGGTCGCGACCGTCGCCGATTCCGAGAGCGGCACGTTCGCCGATTCAGCCCCGGCCGCAGCGCTGGCCGCAGTGCCGGCACCGGCACTACCCGCGGCGTCCGCACCGGCCCTCGAGCTCGAAGCTGCGTCGGCGCCGATCACGGCCCCGGCGACCGC
>Ga0224712_10000124_pt1 | contig 12512 bp, 25 predicted proteins | sample DielMetaTC5pm2_FD_171474 | JGI IMG/M metagenome (GOLD analysis project Ga0224712, IMG submission 171474) | Corn rhizosphere microbial communities from Kellogg Biological Station, Michigan, USA - Diel MetaT C5pm-2 (Metagenome Metatranscriptome)... | ecosystem: Host-associated > Plants > Roots >...
CCCACCCGCCGATGATCATGAAAGACGCGCCGACGAGACGAAGCGGGGAGCGCCCCGTACCAGAGCACTCCCCGCTTGTCAAGCGACACGCCGCGCGAACTACAGAGGGCGATGCCCCGTGTCTTCCGGCTCCGCCGTCCGGTCCTGTCCGGACTGCGAGTCGTCGAACTCCGAGAACGCCGCCTCGTAGACGCTCCGAGGCACCGCGCCGACCGCCGCGCCCGACGAGTTCACGAGCACGTAGTCGCCTGCCGGAACGGTCACATCAGCGCCGTTGAGACGAAACGTCTCACCCGATGACTGACGTACCGAATGGTCAGCGTTCAAACGAACGCCCATTTGTACCGCCTCCTCTCATACCGACCGGACTGTCCGGCCGATTCCCGCGTCTCGCCTACGCGGAAAGTTTGGTGCCCCTAGTTAGCTGTAACCTCGGCGCGCCGAGACTGCATCACAGCGTTTCCGTTTCGTCCAACCGCCCTGCGCGCCGTACGGCGTCGTGAGGTTGGGGCTGTGCACACTCACGTAAATGGCCTGCCCTCACTCATGGAGGGAGATCAGTGAATGCCGAGCGCGACGTACGTACGCGGCCCGACTACCCCGTCTACGCTCAGATGGTGAGCGCGCTGGAATCGTTCGACTTCGGCCGCCGTGTTCGGCCCGTAAAAGCTGTCGAAAGCGTTCGGCGTGAATCCTGCCGCGTGCAAACGCTCCTGAACGAGCCGCACGTCGGAGCCGTGAAGCATCGGCTTCTGAAAGCGCAATACGCGCCGAGCGGAAACGACGTGACCTGGCCCGTACAACGTCAGGTAGGTATGCGCCGCTCCGTGCGTCCCCCACACGGACGCGTCTACTGCCGTGCAAACGGCGTGACCGTCACTGCCGCGCTTGAACGCGTCGAGAATGCGTGCGTAGTGTCCGTTCTTCATCGTGGTCACGGTCGCGCGGATACCGTCGAGTTCGGAACGGTAGTTCATGACGTGGTACTTCCCGCCCGGACCAAACGAGTTGTACGGCGACGCTCCCGGCTCGTCTTGCGTCGTGTTGAACGGATTCCACTGTGCGCGGCCACCTTCCGCGCGCTGCCACGCGTGACACGCTCGCAAGTTCTCCATGGTGATCGGCGCGCCGGTGTCCGCGAGAACTCGCCTGTAAAACTCGTCCGAAACCTGCATGTCGTCCTCCTACTGCTGTTGGGCTGAGACGTGAACTTGCACGACAGTTGCCGACGCTGGCGCTCCTACTACGTGCACAAGAGCGGTCGCGCCGGTACTACTGACACCTGTAAGCCGGACTCCCGCTCCGACAGTGGTTCCCGTTCCGTCGATGATGGATATTTCGCATTGCGGCGTGGCGGTAAACAGGTTCTTCGGCCACGTAAACGCCTGCGAACCGTTGGTCCCGGCAGCGGGAATCGTTACGTTCACGCCGATGGAGTCCGTGACTTTCGCCTGGTTCGGGGCGCGAACAGCGGAGTCCGAGACGATGTCGCCTTGCGAGACGATGCCGTTCGCTGGCTGAGACGCGACAGGTGTTCCGACTTGAAGTGTCTTCGTTGTCATGAGCCCGGCAGCGGTGAGACGCGCAATAATGTTGTTGCTTATGTCCTTCCACTTCGTCAGGTCCCCGATCTGCCCGGTCGCCCCTTGTAGAGTGAGTACGTCCTTACTCGCGTTGTTCGCGAGGTTCTGAAGAAGCGAGTAGCCGCTAACGTAGAAGAAGTGCCCGCCTGTGCTCCCTCCTGGTATGGAGACAAAGAACTCGGATACCGCGTCGTCCGCTGCTCCCTGCCCGGATACGAGGTTCCAGTACGGATGAGTCTGTCCGAAGTCCGCTCCGAAGAACGTCATGGCGTACGGGTTCGCCAATGGCGACATGCGGAACGGGTTCACTTCTCCGACGAGTCCTGAGTATGCCCGTAGCTCGTTGGAGTTCGCGAGAGGAGGCGATACGAGTTCCCACCGTGCGCCCGCCGCCGCCGTCCGAATCAGCAAGCCGGTGATGGTTCCCTTGTAAGCGTTGAACCCATTGATCGGGTCCAACGACGCGAGCACCGTAACGCCGTCCGGTCCGTAGAGAGTTTGCGAGCCGTCCTGCGCGAAGTGCATATGACCCCCGCCGGGGGTCCCTACGTCAAACGTAGATGGGAATGCAGGTTGCGGAAACGACATGCTAATACGCCACCCTTCCGGGAAGTGTGCGAGTTCCCTCGACTGTCATGGTGACTATCGTTCCGGGGACTCCGGACGACCACTTGCCGGTAAGAGTCTCGCCTGAATGTAGATCGTAGACGGTATCCGACTGTATCTGTGGACGCGTGTCATTTGCGAATGAATCCGACGTGACGACGCCGTTACGAAGAAGTGTCCCGACCATGCTTGCGCACGTCATAGTCGTGGCGACGATATGCCACTTCTCTCCTGGCTTTGCAGGACCGAGAGCTACGGTCGCATTGCCGGACGCGTCAACTGTTGCGCTTCCGGATTCCAGAAGCGCAAGCGTCGTCACAATGGGAGTGGTCACAGGCGATGCGTCTCCAACTTGTGTTCCGTCTGGTCGGAGTGAATGGGAAGCGTCACTTCCCACTCCTCCACGACGGCGACTATTGCATCGTTTGCGGCTGCGGGGTCAAGTACGGCCCACACGTCGTCAGTCGTGGTGAGATCGAGTGTGTCCCCGTAGTCCATCGGGAACATGGTCTGAGGGGCGGCGGAGGGATTCGGCGAGTCGTCCCACGTAATCCAGACGCGCCCGGTTGCAGCGGCGTTCGCTCCGGTCTTGTTCTTGACGACAAGGCGAGCCTTCGTCCGATTCGCTCGCGCCTGTAGCACGCGAACCGCTTGCGTCTGTCCCGCGTTGAGTTGGTTCGCGAGTTGAACCCAGACGTTAGACGCCGACCCTCGACGCCGAACCTGTGTCGGCTGTTCGGTCGAGACGATACGTACCGGAATCGGCTCCTGCTCGTGGAGGTCGCGTTGTGGCACGACAGGAACCGTGGCGGTGGGGTCGCCGGGGAACGTGACGAGAGGGTCCGTGATCGGGTAGTCGTCGTTCAGGTTAGCGGCGACGACTCCCTGTTCCGTGACGAGAGGGTCCGGGCCGGGCCACTCGCCGTCCGTCTGGAAAGGATTGTGCGGAGTGGTCATACCGGATTCCCTCCTGAGAATGCGTGATGAGTAAGCGTGTATTCGTAGATGGCGACAAGGAAAAGCACCATCCCGAGTGAGACGAGAAGCGGATACGGTTCGCCGACAATAGCCGACGAGATCGCACCGATACCCAGCACGACGACGGTTCCGGCGAGTTCTCCCATCCGCACATCCGCCGCGAACTCTCGGTCAGCCCGAGGGTCCTTCCGACGAATCTCCGTGAGCGGCGGTAGGAATTCATTCCACGCCGCGAGTCCGGTAGTGATGCCGATGAGAGTGGGAGCAACTGCGCTCTCCGGAATGTTCACGCTGCCTCCGCGACCTTAGATGCGACCTTGACGACGGACCCCGCGTTGACGGAAGGACGCGAGAGGATGATGAGAGCTAGGAACAAGATGAACGTGCCTCCCATGACGTACGCTGCTCGCATCCAATTGTGCGGGTTAGTGATGAAGAAGAAGAACTTCGTGAGTCCTTCCAACCCTTGTAGTGCGTCACCGGGTAGCCCGAGTAGCCCGCCGAGTGCCCCGCCGCCGCCCTTCCCGGTGATACTGCCACCTAGCCCGCCGAGAAGCGGCGCGGCAGGTCCGAGAATGATTCCGCCGAGATCGCCCCATCCGAACCCGGCATTCGTTACGACGGCATGACCCGACGCGGGAGCAGTGTACCGGCGTGCTGCGATGAACCGACCGAGCGGTATCACCTTCACTACGTCCCCGGTATGCGGAGCCTCCACACACTTACCGTTCCCGAGGTACATCCAGACGTGCCCCGGCTCCGGGAACAGGAGATCACCGGGCGCAATGTCGCGCGGGGAGACAGCTTGCCCGCCGACAATCTGAGAGTACGTGACACGCGGGACGGACACTCCCGCACTCGAATACGCCGCGTAGATCAGTCCGGAACAGTCGTACGCATCCGGTCCCGTAGCACCCCACCGATACGGCTTGCCGACTTGCGCGAGCGCGAACGCGATAGCACGATCAGCAGCATTGGACTCGACAGCTACAGCGGTGCTCATATGAACGAGCCTCCCCCGCCGCTGATAGGAGGTGACGGAACCGGGCCGGGGTCGGAGTACGTCGCCCCGTTCACTCCGCCGCCAACAAGAGGAGTCGGCATCCCTGGCACAGTGAACGGTCCCGGTGCTTCCGTCGCGGACTTACCCGCGTCCGCTCCCTTGCTACCCCCTGCCGGGTTCTTCCCTTGTGCGAGGTCCTTTGCGATCTGAAGCGGGTTCCGGTCCTTGACGCCTGCATAGATGAACAAGAACCCAACGCCCATGAGAAACATGGGAAGTGCCGGTGCGCGACTCGTAGCCATTAGCCGACCGCCTTTGCGACATTGCCGAACAGGGGAGCCGCGTTGAGTGCTGCTGCTACGAGCATGAGGAGAGCTAGTCCTTGCGCAATGTCGGGAGCGAAGTCGCCGAGTATCGCGATGCCGAATCCGGCGAAGCCGATGCCCATTGCCGTCTTGAATCCCAGCGACTTACCTTCCGCCCACTGAGAGACAATGACGATACCGCCCGCGAGTACGACGATGCCGTTTGTGTTCATGCTACAGCCGCCATTTCAGCTACGCTCCGGACGGTACTCCGGGTAGATGGTGGAAGGAAACGCCACAACGCGAGGAGAAGCAGCATCCCTCCGAGTAGGAACATGCCGACACGTAGCCAGAAGTGCGGCGAGAACACGTCGAAGACAGACGGCAAGCCGAGCGACGGGACTCCGAACACGACAGGTTGCGCGCTTACTGTAGCCGCACTAACTGCCCGTCCGGTGAACAGACGGTAGCGTCCGTTATTGTACGACGACCAAGGACGCCAGGACCCTCCGTTGTCTTTCCACAACGCGTACGCCATACGTGCATTCGCGTTCGGGTCCCGCCAATCCCCCGACGAGAGGAGCGAGCCATGAATGCTGTTGATCTGCATGAGTCCGTAGTCTGTCGTACCGTCCGAGTTTACGTGCGTCTCGTCCGTCCTCCCTCCGCTCTCCGCAAGCGCGACCGCTACGCCGGTCGGAATCTCGGACGCGGGGAAACCCGCCGCGCTGAGACACGCTGCGATCTGAGACGGAGAGAGGACGGACACGACGTGTACCTAGTTGCCGTTCCCGTTGTTGAGGAACTGACGCGCAAGGAGCCCGCCCATACCGCCGCCTTGCTGCATCCCGGCAACCGCCGTCTCCATGCCGCGTACGAAGCCGACGATCTCTTGAAGCATCCGGTACACGTTCACGAGCAACGCGTCCCGCTCCTCCTGAGTCATGCTAGCGACAATGTCGAGCGTGTCGCCCGTCAAGACAATGTCGCTACGTCGCGGCACGTCCACCGTGGGAGCGTCCGCGTTCGGTCCTGTACCCATGTTCCGTGTCCTCCGTTGTTCGGTCAGTACGGAATGACGAGACGCCATCCGACCTGAATCCTGTTCGGGTTCTTGATGATGCTCCGGTTAGCGTTGTAAATCTTCGGCCATAGTGCTCCGTTTCTGTAGTAGTGCTGCGCGATCTTCCACAACGTGTCCCCGCGCTGCACAGTGTAATAGCGCGGCGGACGCGATGTAGGACGGCGGACGATGGGAGGGGGAATCGCCTTCCGTGGAGGAGACGCTTGCGTAGGTGGCGGAGGCGGAGTTGTTGGAGGGACGCGCGTTGGAGGCGTGCCGACATTCCCGCCGATCTGCTCCGGAGGGGGACCCTCCAAAGAGAGCGCGATGGAGATAACCGCCCACTCCGACGTAGATAGCAGCTGTCCCGTGATGTAGTGACGTAACGCCGAGTCCACGAGCGTTGGAGAGTAGCCACGAGCGATCAAATCCTGTTCCGCCTTGTACGCCCACTCCTCATTCGTCGCAGGACTCGACGGAGCGTTCTGCTCGTTCGGCAGAGGAGACGTGCCGCTCACCCATCCGCCCGGACCCGAGCCAACGTCGCCCGCACCGGAAGTCGCACCGCCGTTTGCACTTCCATTCAGCGTCGGGTCCGAAGTCGTCGCCGTGCTCGCCGTCGCAGCAGAACGCGACTTCGTATAGAAGAAGAAGCCGACCGTTCCGACTCCGACGACAATCCAGACCTTCGGCGGAAGCTTCGCCGCGCTAGCTACGGGTCCGTCGGTCACAGCCGGTAACTCCCTCCGCGAGAAGGTACAGAGGTCAGGTCCGGCGACACGTACTCGACAGTCGCAACGTCTGGCGTCACGTTCTGCGGTACGTCCATGTTTCGCGCATCACGCGGCGGAGGTTCCATCCGGTATGTGTTCCGGAACCGTCGCGCGGGTTGCATTCCGCCGAGTTCGTACGTGCGGTGCTCGTCTGCCATGCTGAAGTGCATCCCGTTCAACGCACGACGCGACCGCATGATGCCGAGTGGAACCGCGATGAAACGCCATCCGCTCGGAGAACGTGACGGCGGGGTCGGGACACTGTGATGCCGGTATGGGTTATCCGTCGCGGTGACGACGTGTTCGGTTGTCGGCCAACCCTGCGGGTCGTTGTTCTGCTGGTTGTCCCGATGCCGTCTCCGTTCGCTCTCCGAGTTCTTCGCGAACGGGTCGTTACCTGGCTTGTCTCCGTACCACGTCTCCGCCGGTTCATCCGTGGGAGCGCGATCATCGAAGAACCTGCCGTCTTCTCGCCCGTTGTCAGCGCGCGGTGCCCACTGACCGTAAGGCGCGATGTAGGGTGCCGTACCCTGCGGCGGTTCCGCGTACCCACCCGGTCCCACGCCAGAGAGCAACGTCTGAGGCGGGACCGGAGGCTCCGGAGCAGGGTTCCGACCGAGGAACCGCTGAAGGATGGCGTTCATTGGTCAGTGTCCCATCGCTGCCTTGATCGAGCCCGAGAACGCGTCCCCGAAGGACTTGATCACCGCTGCTGAGTTCTTGTTGGACACAATCGTCGTCACAAGAGCAACGGTAATGATCGCGCCAAGGACGTTGAAAGCCTTGTCGGCGTTCACGTCATAGTCCCTTCTGCCGTTGAGTGAGTGCGAGGTTCCCCGCCGTCGTTACTGTACGGAGGACGTGACAGCAACGACGGCGGGGGGTCTTCGTCCGACAAGTGCGAGACAAGCAGTCCGTCGAGAAAATCGCGGATAGCTTCTTCTGCAACCACGCGCCGAAGTTCATCCGGCGACACGCTCGCTTGAATAGCGCGCCGTATTTTCTCCTCCAACGCGCCGTTAGTCTGCTCTTGCACAGTGTCGAGTTTCTTTCCGTTGACCTTTCCGCTCCGGCGCGCGAGGTAGCCGAACACCGCTGCGCCGAAACTGAACGCGGCGGTAGTCGCCTGTCCCCAATCACCGGAGATCATCCGTCCTTCCTTTACGGAGTAGTAGCGGGCACGGTCGTACGAGCGGGCAACGTCGCACCCGCCCCGCCACTTGCTCCGACGAGAGCAATACCCGATAGAACATCGGGGATTGTGTGACCCGTCGCGGCAAGGACGATGATGCCGACGACCGCGAGAGCCGCAAGCGCGACGAGCGCGAGCGGTTCCGAACGTGGCATCATGTCACGCAGCGGCGCGAGCGGATGAGTTCTTCCGCCCCGCGAGCATCGACGTGATGAACGGGAAGATGAACAACGCGAAGATCACTCCCGCGATGAATCCCGTCCAACTGAAGTTGTCGAACATTCCGGGTTCCTTTCCTGTTGAGTCGAGACGGCGGGAGCCGACTACGAAACGGAGACGCTTACGCCACGGAATCCGCGACGAAGCGCAATGAGCACGAGCAGCGCGAGCAGTACGAACGCTCCCGCTACGTGCGGAGTGGAATCCTGCATGTGTCTGTCCTCCTGTCAGACGTAGTTTACGCGAGGAGAACGTCCGGCCTAGAGCCAGACGTTCCCGGCGACGGACACGTCGTTCGTGAGGACGTACAGGGTCCCGGCGACTCCCCATTGTCCGCCGATCTCCAACCGCGTGCTTCCGAGAGTCGGGAGCCAGAGGTCCCGGTTCTCGAAGCCGACCTGTCCCTTGAACTCGTGGCAGAAGTCGTACGGGAACACGCCGGGGTCGAGACTGTCCGCCGTGTTGCTCGCGAGCGCGCCGCCACCCTGCGCGACGTTGGAGTACCCGTACCGCTCGTAGATCGTGTGCTGCCACTGCTGACGGTAGATCGACGCGTCGAGAGGTCGCGTGTCCCAATAGAGCGTCGCCGGGTCCGGCCACTGCGTGTCCGCCGTTCCGCGCGTGCCGTCCGACGTAGCGCGGTAGACGAAGATGAGGTTCCGGAGGTAGTTGCCCATCCGCGTCAGGCGAATGTTGAGGTTGCCCGCGTTTACCGGGAACTGCTGAACCGACCAATACTGCGTCGTGTTCATTGCGGGCGGAGTCGTCTGGTTCGGCGCTCCGTCGCTCGCGGTTTCCGGCTGGTCCCACTCCTCCGCGAGAACGCGGATGCGAACAGTCGGCGGAGTGGTGAGAGTCCCACCGAACACGGTGCCGACTGCCGCGAGGGTCATACGGAGAACGAACGTCGCCGCTGCGTTCTGGTTGGGGAGCGAGCCGAGAGCGTCCCGGTTGTCGATCTCCAACGGAATCCGCATGATGAACGTGAAGTTCATGTTCGACCCGACCGCGACCGTGTACGCGGGTCCCCGGCGCGGGTCGTTGCAGTAGCGGTATCCGCCGTACTTGTTCGCGAGGTAGCAGTCGTACCCGCTGTTGAACTGAACGATGGTCGCGCCGTTCGGCTCCTGAACGATCACGTTCTGAAGCACGTTGAACGGCCCGTCTTCGTTCAGCGTGACGGACGTGCCCGCGCCACCCGTCGCAGTGACGTAGAGCAGGAGCGAGCGGAGGTATCCGTACGCGGGGATGGGGAATGCCCCGAGGTCTTGCGTGGCTGTGGTGAGCGCGCGGGAAACGTCGATACCCGCCGACTCACGGTGCTCCTGCGAAGCGCGAATGAACGGCGTCACGGCAACCGCTGCTTGCCCCGCCTGCCTGCCGTCCGTGGTCTGTCGCGTTCCGCCAGCAGTACCCGCGCCCGGTGTGAGCGTTGCTGCGGTTACCATTGCGGTCCTTCCGTTGTCGTGTCTGTTGGGTTGTTGCGCTTGCCTTACTGCTCCCACGTATCAGTAGATGTACGCGAGAGCCTTTCCGATTGGTCCGTCGTGTTGCCACGCGGCGAGTGATCGGAGTAGGAAACCCGCGATGATGAGATACGCAAGGAACTCCAAGAACCCGATCACTCCGAAGTCGATTCTCATGCTGCCCTCCTCTCCGGACTCGGTGCCGTTGTTCGGATGAGCATTCCGTCTCGCGTGTTCACGTACAGAACCTCGTGACGGTCGAGGCGAGCGACCGTCGATCGGATGAGATTCGCCGAGAGCCACGAGATACCGGAAATGCGCTTTAGGTTCCGCTCGTCGTTATCGCGGAAGAAGAACAGGTGCGTACTCTGGTCGTAGACTTCCAGCGGCACGAACGCCGGACGCTGTGTAGCTACGACAAGAGAGATTCGGAGGGAACGCGACTGCTGAAGGAAGACGCGGACGACGCGCTCCATCTTCAGCATGTGAATCCACCACCACAATTCGTCCAGATACACGCACCAGCAACCATCCCGATAGATGCGCGCCATTGCGCGACGAAAGACGCGGTGTTGCTTTACGAGCATCTTGTGCTCAATGTCGTCCGAGTTCTTGACGCGTAGTCCCTTTGCGCTCACGTCGGGCCAGAGAAGCCGCTTCGGGTGGACCGTTGGGTCCAGGTTCTCCCACTCGCGAATCTTCACGAAACCCTGTCCGACAAGATGCTCTAGCGTGTCGTCACGCGGCTTCGTTCCGGTCACGATCACGAACTTGCGAAGCGGCAGGATGGCGAGAGCTAACGTAGTCTTCCCGCTGTCCGTTGGACCGATAATGCCGATGTGTTCGGACTGTGCCCACTTGAAATGTTCCGCAAGGAACTCCTCCCACGTTACACGCGGAATGTCGGTCACGTCACCGCGACCCGTCGCGCGACGTAACGTAGGGAGGAGTTCTGCGGTCATGCGGCGGGGGACTGTCCGTCTGCGGACTCGGCGCGTTGCTGCATGTTCGCAGCGCGTCCGATGAGATCGCGTATCTGCGGTCCTCCGTGGTGGAGAGCTACGCCAACGATGATCGGAAGGTTTGCCGCGATGACTCCTCCCCACGCTCCCGTCTTCACGAGTCCTTCCAACACGCGACGTACGGAGTCGTTCTGCTTCGCGAGTTCGTCCCACGCGCGAGCACACTGCGAAGCGTTCGACACGATCTCCTGAGCACAGATCATGTCGAACGGCGCGAGCCCGATTCCGACCGTTACGTAGAACTTCTCCAACGACTTCTGAAGGTCCGTCGCTCGTCCGATGGTCGGCACGTCGAGGGTCGGCGGAGGAGTAGGCCCGTCAGTAGGCGGAGTAGTGCTGCGCGTCGTCTTCCGCCGCGTTGTCCGGCGAGTTCTGTCGCCGTTGTCAAGCGAGTCAGGTTCCGGAGTGATAGGTCCCATGCCAGGCACGGGGTCCGGCGCGTCTACCACCACGGACGCCACCACCAATGAGTAGACGCGGGAGTCTCGTCCGCTTCCGGCTCCGTCGTCTCCTGCTCTACTAGCTCGTGTACCTGCTCCGCGTGACCTTCCTGCGCGCCCCGAATCGCTTCCGCAATCCGACCGGGCAACGCGTCGATTGCCGCGAGAACTTCCGCGTTACTCGACACGGCGATTACCGCTGCATCGGACGCGACTTCTGCTGACACTTCGGCGTCGTCGGCCACCTCCGCCGCTTCTTCCGCCGCTTGCTCCGCTTCGTTAGCCGCTTCGTCTGCGCGCTCGGCTGCGTCGTCGGCGTGCTCCGCTTCCGCTTCCGCGCGGTCGGCGTGCACTTCCGTCGCTTCGCTTCCCGCTTCGTCGGGCGCGTCGTCTGTCACGACGACTACCGCTTCTGGCGTCACGTTGTTGTCCTCCGGTTCTCTACATCTGTTGAGTCTCCGACAGCAGCATGAGAGGATGAGCGGACGGGCGGAGCCGACCGGAGGGAGAGACTACGCATCCGTCCACTCATCCTCTCAACCGCTAGACCGGAGGTCATGCAGTCATGGTATCGAGCAAGCCCACGGACGCACAGTCCGACTCTCGCACTCCCGTACGGACGAACTCGGCGGGGGAACTCGCGTTCGATCTCGACACGCTCGCGAGCATCACGTCAGCCGAAGACGTTCAGAAGCTATTCGAGAGTGCGGGACTCGCACTCACGTCCGCGTCCGATCTCGGCGACGGCTTCGCGCTCACGGAGAAGGACCGTCTCGTCGGAACGCCGTTCATCGCGTTGCAGTGGAAAGAGCACATGGGGGACTTCGGTCCCTTCGTCGCGGTCCACGTCGTCACGCGTGACGCGGTGGACGGGCAGTCGAAATTCGTCTTCGTGGACGGCTCGTCCGGCATCCGCGAACAACTCGCGTACTTGCAGGACAAGACGAAGCGGAACGGCGGACTTGTCTGCAACAAGGGACTCCGCACGTCGGAGTACCTATTCTGCGAGACGTGCAAGGGCGCGGTGAAGCAGCCGCACGAGCACCAGACGAAGCCCGCGACGACGTACTACATCGACACGTCGGCGTAGTTCCCGTACGACACAACGGAGGACACCCCGCGTCACACGACGACGCGGGGTGTCCTCCCGGCGTAGGGGAACGGAGATCGCGTCGTGTCATGGTGGGAAGACAACGACAATCTTTGGCACGTCTACGAGTCGGCTATCGGTGACCCGACTACGGAGGACATAGAAGCACTCGGTAACTGGACGGGTGTTTCATCGGACGAAATCAAAGAGTTGTTCGCAATGGCGTTCGTGGACGAAGAAGTCGCGCCGGAAGATCGCGAGGAGGCTCGCGATCTATGGTGGGACCTCATGTCCGATCTCGGTTACGACGTATCCGAGTTCGATTGGGACGCGTGGCGCGAGTGGTACGACTCGCAATGACCGGAGGACACAATGACTCACTCTGCCGACGTGGCGGTATCTCTCGTCACGCTAGCTGAACATGGCGTCTTGACGCCGGATGAACGTGACAACCTACTAGACCACGCATGGAGCGGGCTAGGACCGGAAGCGCGCATAGCCTTTCGTCGGCTCGTTGCTCACGGGAACAAGCTAGAGCGCATCGGCACGCGGCGTTGAGCGGCGAGGCATACGGGCTCAATGACTGGAGACTAGAGTCAGAGATTCCGGTCGGTCTGTTGACTGACATTGTCGCGGCGCTACCGAAACTCGCGCACGCCGTCAACTACGCTGAGTCGGGCGATACGTCACCACAGAAAGCCGCGTGGGAGTGTTACTACATACTCCGCGACGTATTCAACAAACATCTAGAACAGTGAACATCACGGTAGAG
>Ga0224712_10000125_pt1 | contig 12481 bp, 8 predicted proteins | sample DielMetaTC5pm2_FD_171474 | JGI IMG/M metagenome (GOLD analysis project Ga0224712, IMG submission 171474) | Corn rhizosphere microbial communities from Kellogg Biological Station, Michigan, USA - Diel MetaT C5pm-2 (Metagenome Metatranscriptome)... | ecosystem: Host-associated > Plants > Roots >...
CGGCGACCGACTCGGGCAGGCGTGTGCCGCGCAGGCTCTGCTGTTGCGGGGCGTCGCCGCCACCGCCGCCGCTCGACGGCTGCGACGTGCTGATGATCCGCATGCTGAGCGCCACGGTGACGCTGCCCTGGTTCCACGTCAGCGAGAACGTGCCGTCGGGGTTGCGCGTGCGCTTGGCCGAATTGATCAGCTTTTCGAGCCCGTAGCGGCCCGGCTCGTTGACGAGTTCGATCGTCCGGCCGTCGAACGACGTGGCCGTCAGCGTGGCCCCGGGGGAGCCCTGCGGGTTCGGCCAGACGAAGTTCGTCCATTGCGGCGGCGTATTGCGGTAACGCAATTGCTGACCGTCGATGGCGATCGTGTACTCGGTCGTGCCTTGGCCCGGCTGCGGCAGAATCTGGAACACCGTTTGCGGTTCGGCCGCCGCGCCGCCGCTCGCCGCTGCCGCGCCGGAGAGCGGGGCGACCCAGCGGGCGAAGCCGCTCGTGAACTCGGGCGAGAGCACGATGCCCATGCCGCCCCAAGTGCGCGGCGACAGCGTATCGCCGCGCCGCACGGCGAGGGGCCCGAGGGTCGTGCCGACGAACTTGGAAATCGCGCCGTCGGGACCGAACACCTGCGCGATTTCGCTCGCGCCGGCTTCGACCTTCGCCGCGCCCGAGAACGGATACTTGTTCTCGAGCGAGGTTTGGAAGGTTTGGTAGACCTGCGCGTTCCAGACTTTGTTGACTTCGTTGCTGGCCGGTTCGATCGCGACCGCGAACGCCTGCATCAGCGGCCGTACGAGCAACGGGCGCAGCGCCTTGCGTTGATCGTCGGTCAGCCCCGTGAGCATTTGCTCGTCGACGAACTTGAGCGAATCGGCCAGCTCCGAGCCGTTGCCGTCGAGCGTTTGCTGCATGAGCTCGCGCGCGCCGGGGCCGGGATCGCCTTGGTTCTTGAGCACGTTGAAGCGCGTGCGCACCTTCGAAAGCGTATCCATATAGCCGTTCAGCAAGGACGCGTTCTCCTGCTTGGCGACGATGCGTGCGAGCCCGCTGAAGGCGATACCGACAGGGCCTGCCGTGGGCGAGCCGCCGCCGAGATCGACGTCGATGCCGGCGTTTTGCGCCGCTTGCGTCTTCGACGAGAACAGCCGCTTGAACCATCCCGTGACGCCGCTCTGCGCCTTTTGCAAGGTGGTGGATGCGAGCGCCGGATTGTCCCAGGCCGTTTGCGTGTAAGCCGTTTCGAGGATCTTGCGGATCGGCGAATCTTGCGGATCGCCGAGCCGGTTCATCGCATCGACGGCCTGGCCGAAGCTGCCGAAGTCGCGCACGGCAATGCCTTGCATGAAGCGCTGCCAGTGCTGGGCGTACTCGGTCTTGTACATGCCGACGAGCGCCTTTTGGATCTGCTCGGGACTGCCTTCGAGCGTGAGGTCGTCTTGCGAGGACGTATTCAGCACCCAATCCTTCGCTTGCAGCTCCTTCGTGGCGGCGTCGCGAATCGCCGGCTTGACGTAGTCGAACCACGCTTCGCGCGTGAACGTGCCGGGGATCGCGTAGCTGCCGCCGACGAGGCCGGTGTTGTTCTCGCCGACGATGCGCGCGATGGTCATCGGCGCATAGCGTGTGGAGGCGCGCGCCTTGATTTCCTCGTAGACGCGTTGACGCGCCGGCATGCCGCGCACGACGTGGCGCAAGTTCTCACGCGTCTGATCGATCAACGAGAGGTTCGCGTCGATCATCGGCCAATCGTCGTCCGAGACGCGCGCGAGATAGAACGTGATCATGCGCTCGGCGCTCTTGATCATTTCGTCGCGCGACATGTTTCCGCGATTGGTTTCCAGCCAACCGCGCCAGAAGCGTGCGAGCTGATCGGTCAGATGCGCCGCTTCGACATGGCGCTTGTCCGACAGCATCAGGTAGGTCTTCAGTGCGTTGTAGGCGTCTTCGACGTTGGTCGGCGACGCATCGCTATAGAGTCCGCCCTGAGCGCCGTTCGCGGCCGGGGCTGCCGTGCTCGCGCGCGCCGATACGGGAATGGCCCCCGATTCGGGTGGGCGCGTGAGCGGCGCGAGCTGATCCGGATGGGTGTTGACCTCCTTGAGGAAGGCCGCCAGGTTTTGCGACACCGGGTCCAGCATCAACTGTTTGACGCCGCGGTAGTACTCGGCCAGCAAGCGCTGCTCGATCCGGTCGCCTTGATACAGGCCGAGCGATACCGAGATGGGGCGGTCGTGGCGGAACTGTTCGAGTTGAGTGATCCGGTCTTCGAGAATATCCATCGCTTGCAGCCGCGACTGCAGATCGTTGCGGTTCTGCTGCAGGCGCACGATGTTGTCGAGGTCGGCTTGCACGTTCGAGGCGAGCTGCTCGTTGCCGAGCGTGGACCAGGTCCATCCCCCGAGCGCCAGCGCGAGCGCGGCGACGAATGCGAAGAACGTGCCGTAGCGGAAACGCGTTTTCGCCGGGCTGGCGAATTGGCGCACCGTCTGGCGATCCGCGAAAATGACTTTCGAGAACAAATCGCGCAAGAAGAATCCGTTCTTCGACGAAGCCGCTTGCGGCTTGGGCAAGTTGTCCACCGCAAGCCCGAAGCGGGTGCCGATGCGCTGCGCGGCGGCGCTGCTCGTCTCGCCTTCCTGCAGGGCGCTCGTGAAGTAGAAGCCGCGCAGGATGGGCTTGTATTGGAACGGGTTGTTTTCGAACAGCGTTGCGAGGAATACGCGCAGCGCGGGCTTGATGGCGAGAAATTCGAGCGGAAAGCTCAACTGCCCGGGCGAGAGCATATTGCCGCGGTTGATCGACATCTGCGCGACGCTGATTTCCTTCAGGCCTTCGTAAAGTTCTTCGAAGCGCTCGTCGAACAGGCCGACGATATCGCGCTTTTCGTCGGGCTCGTAGGGCAGCGTGGCGCCCCAGACGCGTTCGTACTCGTGGCGCTCGCCGCCGCTGAAGAATTCGGCGAAGCCCGTGATCAGATCGGCCTTCGTGAACATCACGTAGACGGGCGCAAACACTTCGAGCTTCTCGGTCAACTCCTGGACGCGCTGGCGCAGGCTGCGCGCGAGGTTGATCGTGGCGTCGGGACGACTGCTCGTGAGCTCGGCGATGCTGGCCGTCACGATGATGCCGTTGATCGGCGCCTTCGGCCGATGGCGCTTGAGCAGATTCAAGAAGCCCAGCCACTCGGTGCGATCTTCCTCGTGCACCGAATAGCGGCCGGCCGTATCGAGCAAGATGCCCTCGGTCGTGAAGAACCAGTCGCAATTGCGCGTGCCGCCGATGCCGTGCACGACGGCGTCGTTCTTTTCCGCGAACGGAAACTGCAGCCCCGAATTGAGCACCGCGCTGCTTTTGCCCGCCGCCGGATTGCCGATGACGATGTACCACGGCAAGTCGTAGAGCGCCGAGCCTCCCGAGGCCTGGCCGATCTTCGAGGTCTTGATCGTGCGCACCGCCTCGGTCAGCCGGGTGCGCAGGACGTCGAGATCGGCCGGCTTGGCGCCGGCGGCCTGGGGCGCTTTGCCCGTTTCCGCTTGTTGCTCCAGCATATCGCCCAGCTTGCGGCTGGCGCGGCGCGCGGCAATGCGCCGCCAGAGCCAGGCGGCGAACAGCAGGACGAGCAAGCCGGCCACCGCGAGCGCGGGCCAAAGCAGCGGGAGGTCGAGCCAAGAGGCGAGGCCGAACAGAATCGCGGCGATGACGACCACTCCGACCACGGTCATCGTCCGTTTGCTGATCAGCGCATTAAGGAAGCGTTGCATAAGGCTTTAACTTTCTCGAGTCTTCGAATGGCCCGGCGCACAGCGGCGAAAGGCATTGCGTGGCGGTGCTCGGCGGACGAGCTTCTCATTATTGCCGGGCGACTGCACCGCTTGGCGGCCGTCCTAGGACGAATCCCGGCTTGTGATATTCAACGTGTCCGAAATCCATCAATTTCCATCGTCCGCCCCATGTCAAGCCGACTTGCTCGGCCGTTTTCCCATAAAGCTCATAGCCTCGCATGGCCCAGGGATCTTTCTCGGAAATGACGACCTTGCCGTCGCGCAAAAACGCGTTGTCGGCGGCAAGGCCGTATTGGTGATAGCTCTGAAATGCTGCCGCATTGGTCACGCCCCCCAGCTGCGCGAGTCGGTTTTGCCTCTCCGGGCTCCGATATCCTTCCAACAACGCCATTTCGTAGCCGTACTGCTCGCGCATGATCTTATAGACGAGCAATAGGCGTGTTCTGAAATCGGCATCAAGCAAATTCCAATCGCGGCTGGCGTCGCGCAATGCTGGACGGACCTGTTCGACTTCCTGTGTCGCGAAAACTTCGGGCGGCAGCGGCGGCGGTGGAACGAGTTGCTCCCCATTGAGCAAGGCGGCGATTTTCTCGTCCGGCACGCGGGCTTCGCCATCAAACTGAAATAATTGGCGGCCGCCCAACGCAATTGCGATCAACGGAGGCGCCGCAAGGATACCTGCCGTAATCAAAATCAGCAAGCGTTGCCGAATCAGTATTTTTTTCGCGTCTTTAAAAGTGACATGAGAAATTCTTACTGATTTGTCGATGCCGTTCCGTGCGCGCGAGATGCCGCGGGCGGCTCGCTTCGATATGCGCCGGTGGAATTGGGTAGCCGCCGACATTAGGGCGGCGCGTGCGGGCGGCAATAGGAACAACGCCGCGATGGTGACGGCGACGGCGAAATAAGCGGCGAGTGCAACGGCAATCAAGATCGGCCCCGGGAGGGAAATAAATTGTATTTTGTAATGCTTGCTCTTAGAATCTGGCCTGCTTGCAAGGGAGGCCGGATCGTATTATCGCGGCGAATTAAACAAAGAGCTAACGAGATACTGAATGAGTGCGCCGGAAAGTTCCAGTTCCAAAGGGCGGCCGAGCTTGCTTTCCGAGACGGCCCCCGGGCCCGTAGACAACAACTCCCGCATTTTGGCGAGCTTGGAAGGGCGCGTCGTCGCGCAGCAACCTCCGCGTCGACGCTCGAAAAAGCCGGCGATCGTCGCGGGCGCGGCTGTCGTCGCCTTCGCGGCGCTTGGCGCCTGGCAGTGGCTGCGCGGTCAACAGAATGACGCGCCCGTTGTTACGGCTACGCCCGCGGCTACCGTTGCGGCGAAGGCCGCTCCCGCTAGCGGCGCTGCGACGGGCGCCGCTTCGTCGGTGCAGGTCGCCCAGGCGGCTGCTTCGGCGCCGCAAGCAGCCGTGATCGTCGCCGAGGATACGGTTCGAGGCGCCGATGCCGCTAGCGCCAGCGTGGGCGCTTCGTCGCCGCGCAGCGCCGATGCGGACCGGCTATCGCTGGCGCTCGCGAACGGCGTGGCGCCTGTCCAGAATGCGGATAAGCCGGTCTCCGCTGCGGCAGCGACGAGCACGCCCGCCTCCAAACAACAGGCGCCGGTCAAAACGATGGCTGCGCGCACGCAGCGCGAGAGCGCTAAACAGAACCCGAGAGAAAGCGCCAAGGCCCATCGCACCGAGAAGCTGGCCGCCGCGCATGCCGGCAAGCATGTCAAAGCGCGGTCGAGCGCGGGCAAGGACGATCCCGACGTCGATCTGCTAGCCGCGCTCGTCGCGCGCACGAAGCCCTACGACGCCAAGCCGGCCAAGGCGACCAGCGCACCCGGGGGCGCGAGCAAAGCGGCCGCGTCGAAGGCCGGCGCAGCGAGCCTGGCCGCTCAGGTGAAGGCATGCGATACCGGCAATTTTTTCGAAGCGCAAAGTTGCCGCTGGCACACATGCTCCGGCCATTGGGGCAAGGATCCGGCCTGTCCGAGCACGGCTGCCGCAGCGCAGGCACAACAGCAGGCGCAGTAGCGGTGTAGCAGTGGCTGCGCAGGGTGCATCGCTCGGCGTCTGGCAACCGCTGCGATGCAACGGCCGAGCGAGGTCGATGCAAATCGGTTCGCGCGCTACGCCCGCAGGTCTTCGATACCGCCGCATCGTGTTCGCCTGTCTACGCCGACTTGGCGCGGCGAGCGCCTTTTGCTAGCGTGAGCGGATGCGCATCGATCCGCCTCTTCCCGACATCTTATTGATCACGCCCGAGCCGCCCGAGCCAGCGCGGTTCGACGTGTTTCTCGAACGTTTGCGCCACGCGGTTTCATCGGGCGTCTCGCTCGTGCAACTGCGCGGCAAGCGCCTCGATGCCGCGGCCTACGGCGAATTGGCCGAGCGCGCGTGCGCGGTATGTCACCGCCACGCCGCGCGCCTCGTTCTGAACGGTCCACTGGAAGATTCGCCCAGCGTTGACGCCGACGGCGTGCATTTACCGAGCGCGCAGCTCATACGATGCCAAGCGCGCCCGAGCGGCGCGCGCCCCAAGCTGCTATCGGCCGCATGCCACTCTCGCGAGCAGCTTCTGCATGCGCAAGTTATCGGCGTCGACTTTGTCACCCTCTCGCCCGTTTTGCCGACTGCGAGTCACCCCGGCGAGCCGGCGCTCGGCTGGCCCGCGTTCCAAGCGCTTGCGGCGCAGGTGTCTATGCCGATTTTTGCGCTCGGCGGCATGACGCGGGACGCGCTGCCTACGGCTCGCGCTTGCGGCGCCTACGGCATTGCAGGGATTTCGGCCTTTTGGTGAGCGGCGCTTGGCGACCGCACGCGGCCGCCAAGCGCGATCGCCCCCGGTGCCCACGCGCGACGGGGCGGGTACCCCACCCGCGACGGGCGCGCAGTAGCAAGCCAACTCGTGTCCTTGCAATTTTGCGCAGGGTTTGGACAAAAGAAACCGCAGCGTGTGGTTTCGAGGGACTGCGCAGCGCGGCGGCAACGGCCGTTTCCATGCGTCGCGCCGGCGCGCCGTGAAGGCACGCGCGTTGCAGCAGTGCGGCAGGACCTCGCACCGGACCCGTCTGTGCACCGTTTCCTCGGCGCCGGTGCGAAGAGCACTCGCTGTTGACACGGAGGACTCGCACCATGGCACGCAAGACACTCGACGATCTGTTCATTCATTCGCTGTCCGATATCTACAGCGCGGAGAAACAGTTGACCAAGGCGCTCGGCAAGCTCGCACGCGCGGCGACCAACGAGCAACTATCGCAAGCATTCGAGACCCACCTGCAGGAGACGCACGGCCAGATCGAGCGCATCGATCAAGTGGTCGAAAAATGCGGGCTTCGTCTGAAGAGAATGAAGTGCGTCGCGATGGAGGGACTCATCGAAGAGGGCGCGGAACTCATCGACGAAATCGAGAAAGGACCGGTGCTCGACGCAGGGTTGATCGGCGCGGCGCAGAAGGTCGAGCACTATGAGATTGCGTCGTACGGAACCTTGTGCGCGCTCGCCAAGCAACTCGGCAAGCCGGAGGCCGTGACGCTGCTCAAGGAAACGCTCGCAGAAGAGAAGGCGACCGATAAGAAGCTCAGCGAGTTCGCGGAAAAAGTCGGCAATCCCGAGGCGGCGAGAAAGTAGCGTGGCGCTTCGATCCCTATTCGTTTCACCTTCCGATGGAGTCAAAACGATGAGCACACTTGCAATGGGGTATCCCATCGAGGCCGGTCATGCCGGGCGCGCGGCTTTCACCTCGATGGCCGACATCGCCAATCAAACGTTCGACGGCTTCGAGCGGCTCGCGCGGCTCAATCTGCAAACGATGAAGACCACGCTGGCCGAGCAGCACGGCATTGCGCTCGAAGCGGTCGATTCACGCTCGTTCGGCTGGCTCTTGACGTTGCCCGTGGCCCAGGCGCAAGCGGGACTGAAGAAGACGCTCGCCTATTGGCAGCACGTCAATGCGATTGCTGTCGAGACGGCGGCGAACAATGCCGGGGCCGGCTGGGAGGGCTTCACCGAATGCACGCAATGGTGGAGCGCCGCGCTCGCGGACGCCGGACGGACACGCGCGGGCGGCCCCCGCGTGTTGTCCTCTCCGGACGCGAACGTGCCGGTTTCGACAGGCTCCGATTCGGCGGAAACGCCGAAGACCGGTGGTAAGAAACGCTCGGTTGATATTGTCGACAGCGCCGGGAACGTCGTTTCGTCGGTGAAGCAATAAAAGAGAAACGTTCACGTGTCGATAGTCGAGCGGCGAACCCCGCAAGGGTCGCCGTTTTTTTGCCGGCTTGCGCATTGTTCCCGGCGGGGCTGCCTGGCGTCGTCAGGCAGCCCCTATCGGCCGAACGACGAGAAAGTTGATCGGGGTATATACGTAGGCACCCATCACTAGGCGCGGTTGCTAGTACTCATTGTCTAGACTAATATTCACGGGGCGATTACAACGTTTTCACAAGCCGATCGACACGGCATTAATCGATTGGTCCCTTCCTTTTCGCGAGGACACTAGATTTCAAATGGCCAACGGGTCCAGCCCCGCTTTCGATGCGCAATGCACTCGCATCGAGAGCGCAGGCAGTAGCGTGCGTCTTCGGGCCGCATGCGAAACCGACCGCGCCTTTTTATTGGCGGTTTTCGAAAGCACGCGCGCCCCCGAGTTTGCGCAACTCGGGTGGGATGGCGAGCGTATATCGACACTGTTGGCGGAACAGTTCGCGATGCAGGATGCGTATTACCGGCAGCATTACCCCCATGGCCGATTCGACGTGATTATGTCGGGCGAGGTCGCGATCGGCCGGCTGTATCACGACTGGCATGGCAATGAAGTGCGCTTGATCGATATCGCGCTGTTGCCGGCTTATCGCGGCGCCGGCATCGGAACGCGGCTTTTGCATGCGTTCGTCGCGCAAGCGGCAGCCGGCGCGATGCCGATCGTGCTCTACGTCGAAATGAATAATCCGGTGCAAGCGCTTTATGGTCGGCTCGGGTTTGAGTCGGTCGGCGAAAACGGCGTGTATCTCAAGATGCGCCGTCCCGCGGCAGCGTTCGAGTATGAAAGCGGTGTGTCCATCGAAGCTCTTGTCTCGAGCAACTAGGATGAGCGAGTCGGCGCACGGCGGTCGCGACGCGACGATAAGGCGGTAACGATATAGACCATGGTCGGCAGCATCGGCCGAACAGAATGAACAATGAAAAATGAACAACGAGCGGGGGCTTGCTTGCTGTCGATCCCTACCCAAGAGGAGTTGCTCGACGCGATCGGGCAACGCTTCACCTTCGGCTTGGCCGACGGACGCACCGTCGAGGCCGTGCTCGCGCACGCGAGCGCCGGCACGCCCATGAATGACAGTTTCGTTTGCTACGTGGCGACTTTCGAGTTGCCCGCCGGCGTTTTCCTGCCGCAAAACGTTTATCGCATTGGTTCGCCGGCCCGTCGAGCGTGGGATCTGCTCGCCACGCCGACGAGCCCCACCGCGGATGGGCGTTCGACGCTCACTGTCGTGATTCACACCCGTGCCGACGAACTGGCCAAGGCGGCCCGCTCATCGGACGTGACGTAAAGCGGTTTTCTTTTCTTCGACAGGAGGCGTTTGATGAGCGATCCGTATTTGGGCGAAATCCGCATGGTGGGCTTCGACTTTGCACCCTACGGCTGGGCGCAGTGTGCGGGGCAAACGATGGCGATTTCACAAAATGCAGCCTTGTTCTCGTTGCTGGGCGTATCTTATGGCGGCAACGGCGTGTCAACGTTCCAATTGCCGAACCTGCAGGGGCGCAGCCCGGTCGGCACGGGGCAGGGGTTGGGGCTTTCGCCGATCGTCGTCGGCGAAACGGGCGGCACCGAGAATACAGCGCTGACGTCGCAAAACATGCCGCAGCATACGCACGTGGCGACAGTGGCGGCCGGTGCGGGCGGGACGGTGTCGGTCGCGATTCCCGCATCGACATCGACGGCGTCGCAAAGCGGCGTGCCGAGCGCCGCAGCCGTGCTGGGGCCCGTCAGCATCTCCAATCGGCAAGGCGAGCTTTACAGTACGGGCACGCCCGATGTCACGCTCAAGCCGTTTAACGCGACGGTGACCGGCGGCACGCCGACAGTCACGAACAGCATGGCGGGCGAGAGCCTTCCGTTCGCGCTGCGCAACCCGTATCTCGGCATCAACTTCATCATCGCGCTGCAAGGGGTTTTCCCCTCGCGTGGGTGATGAATGATGCGTGCCGTGAGAGCGGCACGCTTTTAAGGACATCAAGCGATGAAATGCGCCGCCGGCTTTTCGAAACTTCTCCGCGCCATGCGCGCGTCCGACAAGGGCGCACGCAGCACGGTCGCCGCCATGCCCGCGCCGCTGATCGTCGCGCTCGAGCCGCGCATCGTCTACGATGCATCGGCAGCCTCGATCATGGTGGCGGCCGTCGCGGCTCAGCATCACGCGATCGCGGACGCCCAGCCCACGGGCGCTGCGCGCGAGGCGTCGCCCGCGGCCGGGCAAGGCGCGGCGGCCTCGGGTTTGGCGGCGCCGGCGGCCACTTCGACTTCGACCTCGGACGCTGCGGCATCGATGCGCGCGGTGCACGGTTACACGACAGCGACGGTCGCCGATTCGTCCACGATGCGGGCCGTGCACGGGTTCACCGATACGGTGGCGCAGGGGGCAGACAAGCAGGTCGTCTTCATCAATTCGAACGTCACCGATCTGCAAACGCTCGTCGCCGGACTGCCGGCGGGCACGCAGTACGTCGTGCTCGATTCGACGAAGGACGGGCTGCTGCAAATCGAGCAGTATCTGCAGGAACACCCGGGCGTGAGTGCGATTCATCTGGTATCGCACGGGGCCGCGGGCGAGTTCCAAGTCGGCAGCACGTGGATCAACGAAGCCGATTTATCGACCTATAGTGGCGAATTCGCGCAGATCGGCGCGGCGATGAAGGCCGGCGGCGACTTTTTGATCTACGGCTGCGACGTCGCCGGAAACGCGGACGGCAAGGCGCTCGTACAGCAGATTTCGTCGATTTCCGGATTGAACGTGGCGGCGTCGACGGACGCGACCGGCGCGACGACGCTGGGCGGCGACTGGGTGCTCGAATACGACGCGGGCGCGGTGCATACGGGCGTTATTTTCTCGGCCGCTTCGGAGCAAAGCTACGATCACGTCCTTTCTGCGTTCGATGAAACGTATGATGGCTCGGTGGGCTTCGATACGGGTACGACGCCCGTCGCTTCGACGACGGTCGATGGGTTGACCTATACGGGCGATCAGGCGGTCGAGTATCAAATCGTGGGCGGATCGCTGCCGGCAAGCGGGTCGGGCGGCGAGTTCATCGTCAACACCCAAGGCACGCAGATGTCGTCGATGACGATTCAGCGGCAAGACGGCTCGTTGATGGCCATTCAAAGCTTCGACATCGACATCTTCGTGAGCAGCGACGTGACGGTCCAAGCGCTCGACGGGTCCGGAAACGTGGTCGGGAGCATCCTCCTCGATTTTTCCTCCGGCGCCACGGCCTACACACCGGGCCACACGTCGAACAACTCGCTCTTTCACGTCGATCTGTCCAGCAATGCGGCGTTCTCTCAGGTCAAGAGCATCAAGCTCGTCGAGACGAGCGGCAACGGCACGTTCCTCTCGCCCACGCTGGACAATTTCACCTATCTCGCGCCTTCTTCGCCGCCGACGCTTACGGCCACCGGCGGCGCCACATCGTTCGTGGCCGGGGACAACGTTGCGTCGACGCCCGTTGCTGTCGATTCGGGCATCACGCTGACCGACGGCAATTCGGCCACGGCGGCGAGCGCCACGGTGTCGATCACGGGCAATTTGCATAACACCGAGGACGTCCTCAGCTTTACGAACACGAGTGCGTCGACGTACGGCAATATTTCGGCGGCGTACAACGCGACGACGGGCACTATGACGCTGACGTCGGCGGGCGGCACGGCCACGATCGCGCAATGGCAGGCCGCGCTGCGTGCGGTGACCTATACGGATACGGCCGTTACGCCCAATGCAGCGACGCGCACGATCAGCTTCGAAATTACCAGCGATGGTTTTACGGCCGGTAATACCACGACCAAGGCGGTCAGCGTCACGGATACGGATCAAACGCCGATCGTCACCACGACGGGCAGCGCGGCGAACTATAGCGAGGGCGCGGCGGCCATCACGATCGATAGCGGCATCACGGTCAGCGACGCCGACACCACCGTGCAATCGTCGGGAACGGTATCGGTTTCGGGCGGTTTCCACAGCGGCGATACCCTGGGCTTTACGAACAACGGCTCGACGATGGGCAACATCACGGCGTCGTACAACGCGGCGACGGGGGTGTTGTCGTTGAACTCTTTGGGTTCGACAGCCACTGACGCGCAATGGGCGAACGCGCTCAAAGCCGTGACGTTCTCGAGCACGAGCACCACGCTCGGTGCGCGCACGATTGCGTTCGCAACGAGCGACGGCACGAAAACGAGCACGGCGGCGACCGATACGATCACCGTTGTGAGTCCGGTACAAGTGACGACCGACTCCGGTTCCGCCGCGTTCGTGGCTGGCGACAACACGGCGTCCACGCCGGTCGCGATCGATTCCGGTTTGACCGTGACCGATACCGCCGCTACGACCCTCGGTTCCGCGACGGTGGCGATCACCGGCGGCTTCCAAAGCGGCCAGGATGTGCTGGCGTTCACGAACAACGGTTCGACGATGGGCAACATAACGGCGTCGTACAA
>Ga0224712_10000127_pt1 | contig 12403 bp, 12 predicted proteins | sample DielMetaTC5pm2_FD_171474 | JGI IMG/M metagenome (GOLD analysis project Ga0224712, IMG submission 171474) | Corn rhizosphere microbial communities from Kellogg Biological Station, Michigan, USA - Diel MetaT C5pm-2 (Metagenome Metatranscriptome)... | ecosystem: Host-associated > Plants > Roots >...
ATCGGGGGTGGGCCTTTCGGAAGGGCAGGAAGTGGGGCGCGCATGGTGCACGTGATGTCGGAAAACACAGCAACGCGCGACGTGGGGGCGAACGGCGCGGTGGTTGACGGTGCTGTTGACAGTGCTGTGGTGGACGGGGCGGTGGTCCATGGCGCAGTGGTCCACGGCACGGTGGCGGACGGGCCGGTGGCGGCCGGCGACGGGCCGATGGTCGGGGAGATGGCGCTCAGGGCCCGGATGGCCGAACTGGCCGGCTTCAACGAGCTGCCGGCGGACCGGGCGGTCGAGGCGCTGACCGCGTGCTGCGCGTCCCGCCGCTGGGTCTGCGCGCTCGCCGACGCCAGGCCGTACCCGACCGTCGCAGACCTTTACCACGCCGCCGCGGAGAGGCTGCGCCTGCTCGCGTGGCCGGACCTGCTCGAGGCGCTGGCCGCGCATCCGCGGATCGGCGAGCGGGCCAAGGGAGAGAGCCGAGAGGCCGCGTGGTCCCGCGCCGAACAGTCGGCCGCAGGAGACGCCGACGCCCGCACCGCCGCGGCTCTGGCGGATGCGAACGCAGCGTACGAGGAGAAGTTCGGCCACGTCTTCCTGATCCGCGCGACCGGTCGCACCGCGTCCGAGATGCTCGCCGAGGCCCTCGCCCGGCTCGGCCACGACGCGTTGGCCGAGCAGGCCGTCGTGCGCCGCGAGCTCGGCCAGATCGTGCGGCTGCGGCTGGACCGGATGCTCGACGGCCTCGGCACGAAACCGACCGCGGGAAGCGGAGGCACGGCCCGATGACCCTGTCCACCCATGTCCTCGACGCGATGCACGGCCACCCTGCCGCCGGGATCGCGGTGCGCCTCGATGCCGCGGTGGACGACGGGTGGAAACCCCTGGCCGAGACGGCCACCGGGGAAGACGGCCGGGCCCGGGACGGACTCGCGGCGGAGCTGTCCGCCGGCCGGTACCGTCTGGTCTTCGACACCGCCGGGTACTTCGCCGCGCAGGGCGTGGACGAGTTCTTCTTCCCGGAGGTCGCGATCTGCTTCACGGTCGCCGACCCCGGCGCGCACTACCACGTGCCGCTGCTGCTCAGCCCGTTCGCCTACTCGACCTACCGCGGGAGCTGACGGTGTCCGAAGAAGAGACGATGTCCGGAGAGACGGGGACGGTGCCCCACGAGACGGTGCCCCGGGAAGACGGGATCGTCCTCGGGCCGACGCGCTACGGCAAGGCGGAGGTCCGGGTCGTGCACGTCGCCAAGAGCGACGGCGAGCACGACATCAGGGACCTGAACGTCAGCGTCGCGCTGTCCGGAGACCAGGCGGACACCCACCTCACCGGCGACAACACGAAGGTGCTGACCACCGACGCGCAGAAGAACGCCGTGTTCGCGCTGGCCCGGCGGCACGGCGTCGCGAGCCCCGAGTCCTTCGCGCTGCTGCTCGCGCGCCACTTCCTCAGCACCTGCCCCTACATCGACCACGCGCGGATCGCGGTGGACGAGTACGCCTGGGACCGCGTCCCGGACGTGCGCAGCCGCCACTCCTTCATGCGCAGCGGACGCGAGACCAGGACGGCGCTCGTCCACCGGGACGCCGACGGGACGACCAGCGTCGTCAGCGGGCTCAAGGACCTCGTCGTGCTCAACAGCACCGGCTCCGAGTTCCACGGCTTCTACAAGGACGAATACACGACCCTCGCCGAGACGGACGACCGGATTCTGGCCACGGCCGTCGACGCCCGCTGGCGGCACACCAACGCCCCACCGGGAGCCGACCGGACAGCCGAGGACTGGGACAAGGCCTACGAACGGGCGCATGCCTCACTGCTCGCCGCGTTCGCCGACACTTACAGCCTCTCGCTGCAGCAGACCCTGTACGCGATGGGCCGCCGCCTGCTGCTCGACGAGGCGGGGGTCTGCGAGGTCCGCCTCGCCCTGCCCAACCGCCACCACTTCGCCGCCGACCTGACCCCCTTCGGCCTGGACAACGACAACCGGGTCTTCTTCGCCGCCGACCGGCCCTACGGGCTCATCGAGGGCGCCGTCGCGCGCGCCGGGGCGCCCGTCCCCGGCCGCGCCTGGGAATGAACGAATCGAGGACGCCGCACCCCATGGACTTCTTCGCTCCCGCGACCTGGGCCGAGGCCTTGGAGACCAAGGCCGCCCGGCCGGACGCCGTGCCGATCAGCGGCGGCACCGACGTGATGGTGGAGCTCAACTTCGACCTGCGCCGGCCCAGCGCCCTGATGGACCTCGGCCGGATCAGGGAGCTGAGGGAGTGGGACGTGGTCGGCGGCACCGTGCACCTGGGCGCCGCGGTCCCGTACGCGCGGATCATCTCGGACCTGGCCGACCGGCTGCCCGCGCTGGCGATGGCGGCGCGCACGGTCGGCTCGCCGCAGATCCGCAACCGGGCCACCGTGGGCGGCAACCTCGGCACCGCCTCGCCCGCCGGGGACGCGCACCCGGCGCTGCTGGCCACCGGCGCCGTGGTGCAGGCGGAGTCGTTCCGCGGCGTGCGCCACATCCCGATCGACGGCTTCTTCACCGGGCCCAAGCGCTCCGCCCTCGCCCCCGACGAGCTGATCAGGGCGGTGCTGATCCCCACCGCCGCCGGGCCGCAGCAGTTCTCGAAGGTCGGCTCGCGCGGCGCCATGGTCATCGCGGTCTGCTCCTTCGCGCTGGCCGTGGACCTGAGCGCCCGCAAGGTCGGGACCGGCATCGGCTCGGCCGGCCCCACGCCGCTGGCGGCCCGGGCCGCGGAGCGCTTCCTGGCCGGGGCGCTGGACTGGGAGAGCCTCACCGTCACGGTCGCCGCCGCCCGGCACTTCGGCGAGCTGGTCGCCGAGGCCGCCAGCCCCATCGACGACGTGCGCGGCACCGCCGCGTACCGCCGCCACGCGCTCGCGGTCCTGGCGACCCGCGCCCTGCGCTGGATCCGCACGACCGGCACCGAGCCGCGCACCAGGGAGCCCGTGCCAGCATGACCGAGCGCACCGCCGACACCATCCGGCTCACGTTGACCGTCAACGGCGAGGCGCGCACCGCCGAGCGCGTCCCGCCAGGGATCAGCCTGCTGACCGCTCTGCGCGAGCACTTCGGCCTGCCCGGCTCGAAGAACGCCTGCGAGCAGGGCGAATGCGGATCCTGCACGCTCTACCTCGACGGCGACCCGGTCTGCTCGTGCCTGGTCGCGGCCGGGCAGGCGCAGGGCTGCGAAGTGCGCACGGTGGAGGGCCTGGCCGCCGCGCAGGGCGTGCCCAGCGCCGTGCAGCAGGCCTTCATCGAGTGCGGGGCGGTCCAGTGCGGATTCTGCACCCCGGGGCTGGTCGTCGCGGTGGACGCGCTGGTGCGCCGCGACGCCGATCCCGACGAGGACGTCATCCGCGAGCAGTTGGCCGGGAACCTGTGCCGGTGCACCGGCTACGAGAAGATCATCGAGGCGGTGCGGGTCGCCGCGCGCTACGTCCGGGAGGAAACCCCATGAGCGACGCCGACTTCCCGGCACCGGTCGGCGCGGATCCGGCCCCAGGCGTGGACACAGTCATCGAGGGCTGCGCCGTCGCCACCGTCGACGCGCACGGCACCGAGTACCCCACCGGATACATCCTCGTCGCGGACGGCGTGATCGCGGACGTCGGGCCCGGCCCCGCCCCGCGGGTGCCGTCCGGCGCGCGGCGGGTCGACGGCCGCGGCTGCCTCGCCACCCCCGGCCTGGTCAACACCCACCACCACCTCTACCAGTGGATCTTCCGCGGCCAGGCGCAGGACTCCACCCTCTTCGGCTGGCTGACCGAGCTGTACCCGCGCTGGGCCCGGATCGACGAGGAGGCGGTCGCCGCCGCCGCGCAGGCCGGGCTCGGCTGGCTCGCCCTGACCGGCTGCACCACCAGCACCGACCACCACTACCTGTTTCCGCGCGGCGCCGGCGACCTGCTCGGCACCACGATCGAGGCGGCGCGGCGGATCGGCCTGCGCTTCGACCCCTCGCGCGGCTCGATGGACCGCGGCCGCTCGCGCGGCGGCCTGCCTCCGGACGAGGTCGTCGAGGACCTCGACCGCATCCTCGCCGCCAGCCAGGAGGCGATCGACCGCCACCACGACCCGTCCCCCGGCTCGCTCACCCGGATCGCGCTCGCCCCCTGCTCGCCGTTCTCGGTGAGCAGCGACTTGATGGCCGAGTCCGCGGTGCTCGCCCGGGCGAACGGGGTGCGGATGCACACCCACCTCGCCGAGACCGCCGACGAGGAGGAGTTCTGCCAGTCCGTGCACCGCTGCACCCCCGCCGAGTACGCCGAGTCCCTCGGCTGGCTGGGGCCGGACGTCTGGCTCGCGCACTGCGTGCACCTGTCCGACGCCGCGGTCAAGCGCTTCGCCTCGACCGGCACCGGGACCGCGCACTGCCCGAGTTCCAACGCCCGGCTGGGTGCGGGCCACGCGCGGATCAAGGACCTGATCGATGCCGGGGCCCCGGTCGGGCTGGGCGTGGACGGCGCGGCGTCGCAGGAGTCGGGGATGCTCGTCGAGGAGCTCCGCTCGGCGCTGTACGTCTCGAGGCTGCGCGCGGGCACCGCGGTGCCCGAACACGCCCTCGACGCGCGCACCGCCCTGTTCCTCGGCACCCGGGGCGGCGCGCGGCTTCTCGGGCGCGACGGGGAGATCGGGTCGCTGGAGCCCGGCAAGTACGCCGACATCGCGCTCTGGCGGATCGACGGCCTCGGCCACGCGGACATCGACGACCCGGTCGCCGCGCTCGTGCTCGGTCCGCCCGCGCCGCTCAAGCTGCTCACCGTGCACGGGCGCACCGTCGTCGAGGACGGCGAACTGCGCACCGCCGACACCGCGGACCTGGCCCGGCGCGCCCGGACCGCCGCCCGGCGGATGAGGGAAGGGAGCTGAGACCCATGGCGGCCTGGCCTGAAACGACCCCTTCGCCCGAGGCACCCGGCGGGAACGGCACGGCCCCGCCCGCGACTCCCGGCGGCGGCGTCGGCGACAGCCCGCGCCGCCCCGACGCCGCGCGCAAGGTCCTGGGCACCTTCGAGTATGCCTCCGACCTGCGCGCCGACGAGATGCTGCACGGCGCGACGCTGCGCAGCCCGCATCCCCGGGCCCTGATCCGGCGGATCGACACCGGTCCGGCGCTCGCCGTCCCGGGGGTGTACGCGGTGCTGACCCACGAGGACGTCCCGGGGCGCAAGCACTACGGCCTGATCGTCCAGGACTGCCCGGTCCTGGCGATCGGCGAGGTGCGGTACCACGGCGAGCCGGTCGCGATCGTCGCCGCCGACGACGCCGAGACCGCCCGGCTCGGCGCGCAGGCGATCGTCGTCGAGTACGACGTCCTCGATCCGGTCGCCGACCTGCGCGCGGCCCTGTTCGACCCGGACTGCCCGCGGGTGCACGCGCGCGGCGCCGCCGCCCGGGCCGACAACGTCGTGCGGCACCAGCCGGTGCGCCGCGGCCGGCCGGACGACCCGGACATCAGGGCCCTGGCGGCGGTCGAGGTCACCCGCGAGTACCAGGTCGGCATGCAGGACCAGGCCTTCCTCGGACCGGAGGCCGGGCTGGCGCTGCCCGGGCCGGACGGCGGCGTCGAGCTGCACGTCGCCACCCAGTGGCTGCACGCCGACCGGGAGCAGATCGCGCCCTGCCTCGGCCTGCCCGAGGAGCAGGTCCGGATGACGCTCTCGGGCATCGGCGGCGCGTTCGGCGGCCGCGAGGACCTGTCCGTGCAGATCCACGCGGCGATGCTCGCGCTGCGCACCGGCCGCCCCGTGCGGATGACCTACGACCGCCGCGAGTCCTTCTTCGGGCACGTCCACCGCCACCCGGCGATCATGCGCTACACGCACGGGGCCCGCAGCGACGGAACGCTCGTCTACATCACCGCCGAGATCCTCCTGGACGGCGGCGCCTACGCCTCCACCACCGAGGCCGTGGTCGGCAACGCCGCCTCCCTCGGGGTCGGACCGTACGAGGTCGATCACATCGCCATCGATGCCTACGGCGCCTACACCAACAACCCGCCGTGCGGGGCGATGCGCGGCTTCGGCGCGGTCCAGGCCTGCTTCGCCTACGAGTCCCAGATGGACGCCCTCGCCGAGGCGCTGGGCATGGACCCGCTGGACGTCCGCGCCCGCAACGCCGTGAAGCAGGGCTCGGTGATCGCGACCGGCCAGGTGATCGACTCGCCGGCGCCGCTCGCCGAGATGTTCGCCCGGCTGCGCGAGATGCCGCTCCCGGATGAGGGCAGCGGCGAAAGCGCTCAAGGCCCGGTCGGCGCGATGCCCGGCTGCTACGGCAACACCACCCACGGCGAGGGCGTGCGGCGCGGGATCGGCTACGGCGTCGGCATCAAGAACATCTGCTACTCAGAGGGCTTCGACGACTTCTCCACGGCGCGCGTCGCCCTGAGCATCGAGCGCGGCGAGCCGGTCGCGCTCGTGCACACCGCGGCCGCCGAGGTCGGCCAGGGCCTGGTCACCGTCCAGGGCCAGATCGCCCGCACCGAGCTGGGCGTCGAGCGGGTGCGGGTCGCGCAGGCGGACACCCGGGTCGGCTCGGCCGGGTCGTCGTCGGCGTCGCGGCAGTCGTACGTCACCGGCGGCGCGGTCAAGACCGCCTGCGAGGCCGTGCGCGAGCAGGTCATCGGCCGGGCCCGCGCGCAGGGCGTCGCAGTGCCCGATGACGCGCGGCTCAGCGCCGGCAAGCTGATGACCGCGCTCGGCGAGCCGATCGCCGACCTGGCCCAGGTGCTCGGCTCCGAGACGGTCGAAGCCACCCGGGAGTACCGGCACCGCAAGACCGGGCCGCTCGACCGGCTGACCGGGCAGGGCAGCTCGCACGTCCAGTTCGCGTTCGCGGTGCACCGGGCGGTCGTCGACGTCGACGTCGACCTCGGCCTGGTCCGCGTCGTGCGCCTCGACCTGGTGCAGGACGTCGGCCGGATCCTCAACCGCCAGGCCCTCGAGGGGCAGATCCAGGGCGGCACCGCGCAGGGCCTGGGCCTGGCCCTGCTCGAGGAGATCATCACGGTCGACGGGACGGTGCGCAATCCGTCCTTCACCGACTACCTCATCCCGACGATCCTGGACATGCCCCCGCTCGGCATGATCATCCTGGAGCACCCCGACCCGGCGGCACCCTACGGTCTGCGCGGAGCCGGGGAACCGCCGACGCTCTCGTCCACTCCCGCCATCGCGGCGGCCGTGCGCGCCGCGACCGGCCTCGCGCTCACCCGGGTGCCGATCCGCCCCGAGCACATCGCCCTCGGCCCGTTCGATCCGGGCGCTGCGATGTCCCGCGCAGCCTTGTCCGACGCAGCGGAGCCGGAGGTGCCAGATGTCTGAGCTGAGCGAGATGCGGGCCCTCGCCGACACGCTGCGCTGCTGGCACGACAAGGGCAGTCCATACGCCCTGGCCACCGTGGTCGCCGTGACCGGGAGCGCGCCGCGCGGCGTCGGCGCCGCCCTCGCCGTGGACGAGGGCGGGAACGCCGCGGGCAGCGTGTCAGGAGGCTGTGTGGAGGGCGAGGTGTACGAGCTCTGCCGCGAGGTCCTGCGTACCGGTGAGCGGGTCCGCCGGCGCTTCGAGGCAGACGCCGGGAATCCGTTCGCTCCCGCGCTCGTCTGCGGCGGCGCGCTCGACGTCGAGGTCGTCCGGGTCGACCCGCGGACGGACCCGACCGCGCTGGCCGGGATCGAGGCGCACATCGCCGCGACCCGCGGCCGGGCACCGCGGCTGATAGTCGTCGGCGCCGTCGAGTTCGCCGCCGCGCTGATCCGCATGGCCAAGTTCCTCGGCTATCAGACCACGGTGTGCGACGCGCGCCCGGTGTTCGCGACACCCGACCGGTTCCCCGGGGCCGACGAGATCGTCGTCGAATGGCCGCACCGCTATCTCGCCGAGACCGACGTGCAGGCCGACACCGCGATCTGCGTGCTGACCCACGACGCCAAGTTCGACGTCCCGGCCCTCGTGGCGGCCCTCCGCTCGCCGGCGGCCTACGTCGGGGCCGTCGGATCGCGCCGCACCTGCGCCGACCGCGTCGAGCGGCTGCGCGCGGCCGGCGTCACCGAGGCCGAACTCGCCCGGCTGCGCTCGCCGATCGGGCTCGACCTCGGCGGCCGCGAGCCCGAGCACGTCGCCCTCGCCATCGGCGCGGAGATCGTGGCCCTCGCGCACGGCGGCACCGGCCGCCCGCTGCGCGACACCGGCGGCCCGCTGCACACCGGCGCCACCGGCCCGGTACCGCCCCCGACTCCGACTCACCTGGTAGGGATGGGCTGATCGCGATGCCTCACATGTTCCTCAACGGCGGCGCGATGCGAGGCGGCCCCCTGCACCACCTGCTCTGCGCAGCGCCGTTCGTCGGCGTCGTGCGGACCGCGCCGAGATACCGCTTCTACTCGGTCGGCGACCGCTTCCCGGCCCTCGACCCCGCACCCGATCCCGGCACGGCCGTGTCCGTGGCCGGCGAGCTCTACGACGTGCCGTGGGAGATCCTGCGCGAGCGGCTGCTGCCCGCCGAGCCGCCCGAGCTGGAGCTCGGCGTCATCGAACTCGAAGACGGCACGGGCACGCTCGCCATGCTGCGCCGGCGCACCTACGCCGAACCCGACGACGTCTACCGCGACATCTCGCAACATGCGGACTGGCGGACGTACACCCGCGACCGCACCAGCGTGGCAGGGACCTGACGATGCCGGCGCGCGCCCGCTACGACCTCGTCCTGCGCTCCCGCCGCGCGGTCCTTCCCGACGGCGAGCAGCCGGCCGCGGTGTGCGTCGCCGGCGGCCGGATCGCCGCGGTCCTCTCCTACGCCGACCCCGTCGACGGCGCCCGCGACATCCACCTCGGCGACCTCGCGCTGCTGCCCGGCCTGGTCGACACCCACGTGCACGTGAACGAGCCGGGCCGCACCGAGTGGGAGGGCTTCGCGTCGGCGACCCGGGCCGCGGCGCTCGGCGGTGTCACGACCCTGATCGACATGCCGCTCAACAGCGTGCCGCCGACCACGACCGCCGCCGCGCTCACGGCCAAGCGCGCGGCGGCGACCGGGAAGTGCGCCGTGGACGTCGGCTTCTGGGGTGGCGCGGTGCCCGAGAACATCACCGATCCGGCGGAGCTGTCGGCGCTGCACACGGCCGGGGTGTTCGGATTCAAGTGCTTCCTCGCCGACTCCGGGGTGCCCGAGTTCCCGCCGGTCTCCCGGGCCGGGCTCGAGACCGCCGCCCACTATCTCGCCAGGCTCGGCGCGACGCTGATCGTGCACGCCGAGGACGGCTCCACCCTCGGGGAGCTGACCGCGCCCGGCCTCGGCGCCTCGACGCGGTTCGGCGACTTCCTCGCCACCCGGCCGGATTCCGCGGAGTGCCTGGCGGTGTCGGACGTGCTCGCCGCCGCGCGCCGCACCGGGGCGCGCGTGCACATCCTGCATCTCTCCTCGGCCGAACCGCTCGGCCTCATCGAGCACGCGCGGGCCGAAGGCGTCGCGGTGACGGTCGAGACCTGCCCGCACTACCTGGTCTTCGACGCGGAGGACGTCCCGGACGGAGCCACCGAATTCAAGTGCTGTCCGCCGATCCGCTCGGCCGCGAACCGCGAACGCCTCTGGGCCGCACTCGAATCAGGCCTGATCGACTTCATCGTCTCCGACCACTCGCCGTGCACCGTGGACCTGAAGCTGCGCGAGAGCGGCGACTTCGGCGCGGCGTGGGGCGGGATCGCGTCCGTCCAGCTCGGCCTGTCCGCGGTGTGGACCGCGGCGCGCGGGCGCGGCTGGCAGCTGGGGGAGGTCGCGGACGCGATGGCCCGCCGCACCGCCGACTTCGCCGGGCTGCCGCGCAAGGGCCGCATCGAGATCGGCTGCGACGCGGACCTGGTCGTCTTCGACCCGGAAGCGCGGTGGAAGGTGAACGCCCACGAGCTGGCCCACCGCAACCCGGTGACGCCGTACCACGCCAGGACCCTGACAGGACTGGTGCGGGCCACCTACCTGCGCGGCGAGGAGGCGGACGGAACGCCGCGCGGCAGGCTGCTGAGACGCGACCCGGCGACCGGCACGGCATCATGAACGGGACGCACGATGAACGGCACGGCGCCGTGAACGGCATCGGCCGGACCGGCCCGGCGCGGCCCCCCGGCTTCACGGCCCTGCCCGATCTGGCCTCGCGCGCGCTGGGCGGCTCCGTCGTGTGGGCCAACGACGAGTTCTTCGCCGAGAAGGAAAACCTGGTCAACCCGTACCCGCCGACCTTCACCCCGGCCACCTTCACCCACAAAGGCCAGCGCTACGACGGCTGGGAGACGCGCCGCCGACGCCCCGGCGCGCCGGGCGTACACGGCACCGAGTACGACAGCGCGATCATCCGGCTCGGGGCGCCCGGAGTCATCCGCGGCGTGGTCGTCGACACCGCCCACTTCCTCGGCAACTACCCGCCGCACTGCTCGCTCGAAGCGGCCTGGTGCGACGGCTATCCCTCCCCGAAGAAGCTCGCGAAGGCCGACTGGCAGGAGATCGTCGCACCGCATCCGCTCACCGGCGGCGCGCTCCACCATCTCCCGGTGACCGGCGAACGCCGTTTCACCCACGTGCGGCTCAACATGCTCCCGGACGGAGGCATCGCCCGGCTGCGCGTCCACGGCGAACCCGTGCCCGACCCCGACTTCCTCGAAGGCGTGACGGTCAATCTGGCCGCCCTGAGCGACGGCGCGCGCGTCATCGGATGCAGCGACCAGTTCTACGGCCGACCGGAGAACCTGCTGCTGCCCGGCCTCGCCCGCACGATGGGGGAGGGGTGGGAGAACGCCAGGCGGCGCGGCGCGGGCAACGACTGGGTCGAGATCGCGCTGCTCGGCGAGGGCATCGTGCGGATCCTGGAGCTCGACACGACCCACTTCAAGGGCAACGCGCCGCACAAAGCCGCCGTCCGCGCCGCCCGCCTGGACTCCGCCCGCCCCGACGCGGACGGCGCGCCGACGGCGAGACCGACGCCGACGCCGGACGACTGGATCGACCTGCTGCCCGCCACCAAGCTCCGGCCCGACACCCTCCACCGCTTCCTGGTCGCCGACTCGCCGCCGGTCACCCATCTGCGCCTCGACGTCTTCCCCGACGGCGGGATGGCGAGGTTCCGGGCACTCGGCGACCTCACCCCGGACGCACACGACGCCCTGACCCGGCGATGGAAGCGCACGGTGTGAATCCGCGGCCGCGCCCCGTCACGCCGCCCCGGCGGCCGGTGCAGTAGGGTTTCAGTATGCTGATCGCCAGGTCGTCGCCGGAGTGCCGGCTCTACATGGACCTGCACGCCTGCTCCTGCGGCGAGACCGGTTTCGAGGCCGGGCACGTGCTGCGCGAGGACCCCGAAGGACGCCTGGTCGCCGTGTACCGGGGCAACTGTCCGCGCTGCGGCCTGCCGCGCCAGTTCACCTTCGCCCTCGACGAAGCCGTGCCGCCTCCGCCGCCCGCGTTCGGCGGCCCGGCCGCGTCGCGGATCATCTGCCCCGGCGAGTTCCTGCTGGTCGCCGACCAGGCCGCGTCGTCCGTCCCGCTCGTGCCCGAGCACAGCATCGACCCCGAGCGCGCCGCGCACGCCCGCATCGCCCTGGCCACCGCCGTCGCCGCGGTCGAGGAGGTGCTGAAGTTCATCCCCGAGGGCGCCTCGTCCGTGCCCGAGGAGGCCGTCACCTCACAGGCCGGACGCACCGCCTACGCGCGCGAGCCGGGACGCTTCTCCCGCGCGCGCCTGGAGGCGACCATCGCCGCCCACCGCGCCGCGCTCGCCGCCCGCATCCCGGCCTGACGTCCGCCGCTCAGCCTCCGCCGACGTACCGCAGGACCTTGATGGACTTGCCCCACGGAATGATCACCTGTCCGCCGGGCGTCGGCGCGCAGCCGGACAGGACGCCGTTACCGGTACTCGTCTCGCCGATCATCCGCCAGTCGGACGGGTCCCACATGCGCAGCCAGTTGCGGCCGCCCGGACGCGGATCGCCCCCGGCGGCCACCACGACCGGCCGCTCGCCGAACCGCCCCCACGAGACCGCCTGGATCTTTCCGGGACACGGCACATGCCCGGTCGCCCGGCCCTCGACCGGATCCCACACCCGCAGCCCGCCGCTGGTCACGCCTACGACCGTGGCCCGATCCGCGACGCTGCCGATCGCGACGGAGTCGACGTAGTCGTACTTCTCGGGCTCCAGCACCCCGCCGAGCTGCTCGCCGCTCTTCACATCCCACGCGACCACCCGGGACTCGGATTCCATGGGGTCGATCAGCGGGCGGTTCGCGTACGTGACCGCGGCGGCGGCGATCGCCCGACCGGCGTGCTCCCCGACCGTGATCGAGTCGGTGTAGCCGCCGTGGCTCAGAAAGCGCAGCGACCGCCGCTCGGCGATGTCCCAGACCTG